>Ga0183100_1001457_pt1 | contig 11919 bp, 13 predicted proteins | sample Biomet2_FD_127789 | JGI IMG/M metagenome (GOLD analysis project Ga0183100, IMG submission 127789) | Microbial communities from bioreactor (seeded with anoxic lake sediment) at LBNL, California, USA - Biofuel metagenome 2 | ecosystem: Engineered > Bioreactor > Anaerobic > Unclassified ...
CGACTAATCCGCTACTGAAATTTAAAACAAAGACCAGTAAATTTGGGCTTATCCTTTCCAAGAAAATTGGAATTTTGACCGTGTTTGGTGGCATAGGTCAAAGTAAAAGTAAAACAACAATAAACCTCCTTGGTAAATACAATGTAAAAACATCAACAGGTGAACTGATTTTTGATTTAATAGATCCTATTGATCTTAATTTTGAATCGACAAATGTATGTGTGGATGCAGGCCTTAGGTTAAAATTGGCTTTCTTTAGTCTTTTCGGATCAATTAATAAAGCCGAGTACACTTCATACAATGCTGGCATAAGTTTGGGATTCAGATAATTCTCAAAAATAGGTTTGTTTACCGGCAATAAAATGTTGATTCTTCAAACAGGTTATTGCCGGTTTTCTTTTTCAATTATTCAACTCATTTTTAGATTGAAAAACAGGCAAACATTGATTGATGTCAGCTATTAATATTTATCTTTGCACCCTGTTTTTTAAATCAAAGTCATCAATGATTAAAATTACGTTACCCGATAATAGTGTCAGGGAATTCGAAAGTGGAATTACCGGATATGATATAGCAGAATCGATTAGTAGCAGGCTTGCAAAAGAGGTTTTGTCGATTTCTGTAGATGGAGCTGTTTGGGATTTGTCAAGGCCCATACACAAAGATACCAGTATCAAATTGTTTCAATGGGACGATCGGGAAGGGAAGGAAACTTTCTGGCATTCGTCGGCTCACCTGACAGCCGAAGCCATCGAATTCTTCTATCCGGGAACTAAATTCGGAATTGGACCTACTGTAGATAACGGATTTTACTATGATATCGATTTGCCTGAAGGTCAGCAGTTGGTTGAAAAGGATTTGGAGAAAATCGAAAAGAAAATAATAGAGCTTGCCCGTGAAAAGCACGACATCGTTAGAAAAGAGATTTCGAAGAAGGATGCTTTGGCGATGTTTTCTGCAAAAGGTGATAACCTGAAGGTTGAATTAATTAGCGAATTAGAGGACGGAACAATTACAGTTTACAATCAAGGTAATTTTACTGATTTATGCCGTGGTCCTCATTTGCCAAATACTGGATTCATTAAAGCAGTTAAGTTAACTTCAATTGCTGGAGCATACTGGAGAGGTAATGAAAAAAACAAAATGCTTACCCGTGTTTACGGTATTACATTTCCAAAACAGAAAATGCTTGAAGAATACCTGATTCTTTTGGAAGAAGCCAAAAAACGTGATCATCGCAAGATTGGCAAGGAAATGGAATTGTTTACCTTTTCGCAGAATGTGGGTCAGGGTTTACCAATGTGGTTACCTAAAGGGGCTATGTTGCGTGAACAATTGGAAATCTTTCTGAAACGAGTTCAGAAAAAATTCGGGTATGAGCAGGTTATCACTCCTCACATTGGTGATGTTAATTTATACAAGACTTCAGGCCATTTCCAGAAATATGGTGCTGACTCGTTTCAGACCATAAAAACCCCGGCAGAAGGCGAAGAATACATGCTGAAACCAATGAATTGTCCTCATCATTGCGAATTGTATAAATTCAAACCACATTCATACAAAGATCTTCCGGTTCGTTTTGCCGAATTCGGAACTGTTTATCGCTACGAACAGAGTGGCGAATTGCATGGGCTGACCCGTGTTCGCGGGTTTACTCAGGACGATGCACATTTGTTCTGTCGCCCTGACCAGATTAAAGATGAATTCAAAAAGGTAATCGATATTATCTTTATTATATTCAAAGCGTTGAACTTTGAAAATTATTCTGCACAAATTTCGTTGCGTGATCCTAATAAACCAGAAAAATACATCGGGTCCAAGGAAAACTGGGACAAAGCTGAACAGGCGATTATTGAGGCTTCTGCTGAAAAAGGGCTGAAGACCGTGACTGTATTGGGAGAAGCTGCTTTCTACGGACCGAAGCTCGATTTTATGGTGAAAGATGCTCTTGGTCGTAGCTGGCAGTTGGGAACCATTCAAGTCGATTACAATCTTCCGGAAAGATTCGAATTGGAATACATTGGAGCCGACGATAAACGTCACCGTCCGGTAATGATTCATCGCGCTCCATTTGGATCAATGGAACGATTTGTTGCAGTTTTGATTGAGCACACTGTTGGGAAGTTCCCTCTTTGGCTAACTCCCGATCAAGTTGTTGTGTTACCAATCAGTGAAAAGTTCAATGAATATGCGAAAAGTGTTTCAGAATTTCTAAATAATTCCGATATTCGCACGATAATTGACGACCGTAATGAGAAAATTGGCCGTAAAATCAGGGATAACGAGTTGAAACGTATCCCTTATTTATTGATTGTTGGTGAGCAAGAAGCTGAAAGTCAGTGTGTTTCTGTAAGAAAACAAGGCGAAGGCGATAAAGGATCAATGGGCCATCAAGCGTTTGTTGATTTTATTAAAGCTGAAGTCAAAGAACAATTATCATCATTATACAATTAAAAGTATTAACTAATAATAGGAGAAATTGGCCATAGCAGTTAAAAGACCATACAATGGTAGTAGAGCAGAAGTTGCTCCTCAGCATCGAATTAATGAGAAAATTCGTGCACAACAAGTTCGGGTTGTTGGCGAGAACATCGAAAATCCAGGTGTTTTTTCGCTTCATGAAGCTTTAAAAATGGCCGATGCACTTGAACTTGACCTTGTAGAAATCTCTCCAAGTGCCGATCCACCAGTTTGTAAAATAACTGATTACCAGAAGTTCCTTTATCAGCAAAAAAAGAAACAGAAGGAGATTAAATCAAAAACGGTGCAGGTTGTTGTCAAGGAAATCCGATTCGGTCCAAATACCGATGAACATGATTTTCAATTCAAATTGCGTCATGCTGAAAAATTTCTACAGGAAGGCGCTAAAGTAAAAGCCTATGTATTCTTTAAAGGCCGTTCGATTTTATTTAAAGAGCAAGGCGAAATTTTATTGTTAAAGTTTGCACAGGAACTGGAAGAAGTTGGTAAGGTAGAACAGTTACCCCAGCTTGAAGGAAAAAGAATGACCATGTTTATTTCACCTAAAAAGAAGAAATAAATTTCTTAATACATTAATTTTAGGAAGATGCCAAAAATGAAGACGATCTCCGGAGCTAAAAAAAGGTTTAAATTAACCGGCACCGGAAAAATTAAAAGAAAACATGCCTTCAAAAGTCACATTTTGACCAAAAAAAGCACTAAACGTAAACGTAACCTGACTTATTGGGGAACCGTTGACAAGGCAGATGTGGCTAATGTAAAAGCGATGTTGAACATCTAGTATGTTTTTCTTTCAGTGTTATTAAAAAAAGTAATTAATCGAGTGATTTAGCTTTAAGATTCCTGAAAAAGGAGCGCTAACCATTCTAAAATCAGTTTTATGCCAAGATCAGTAAATGCAGTAGCATCACGGGCTCGCAGAAAAAAAGTCCTGAAGCTTACCAGAGGTAACTTCGGCGCCCGCAGAAATGTATGGACAGTTGCAAAAAATACCTGGGAAAAAGGTTTGCAATATGCCTATCGAGATAGAAAAGCTAAAAAGAGAAACTTCCGTGCTTTATGGATTCAGCGTATCAATGCTGCCGTTCGTACCGAAGGTTTATCTTATTCACAGTTCATCGGCTTGCTTAAAAAAGCAAATGTCGAAATCAATCGTAAAGTTTTGGCTGATTTAGCAATGAATCATCCTGTTGCTTTCAAAGCAATTGTTGATAAGGTGAAATAGGTCATCCCATTAGGTGGATAAACATACATAGCCTCGCTGAAAAGCGGGGCTTTTTGTTTGGTAAGAGTTCGATTTTTGATTATCTTTCTACATCAATAAAATTATTCATGGAAAATGAATTGTACGATATTCCAAATCAAGCCCGACTTTGTTATAAGAAAAATAAAGGGCTGATTTTGCCTGATAAGGTTCCGTATATCGGAATGGGGGCTTCATATTTTGCTGCTGTTACCCTTCGCTATCTGGGTATTAAAATCTTTCCTGAATTAGCTGGCGATTATTTCCATTTTATTAGGGACATTAAACAATTTGATCATGCAGTTTTAATATCACAATCGGGTCGGACTACCGATGTTTTGAATTGTGCAACCTGTTTTAAAGAATATACAGCAATTATAAATGATACAGAATCTCCGTTGGCAAAATTGCCTAACCTAAAAATGGCTGTCCCCATTTTTGCTGGGGCTGAACAGAATTCATCAACAAAAACATTTATAAATACATTGATAGCGTTATATCTTGGTCATGGTTTTGATGTGAAAAATGTTTTGGATTCAATCGAACATCGGTTCTCAGAGTTTGAATTAACCGGAAATTCAATTGGTTCAGAACTTTATCGAAGTATAAAGAAGAAAAGAGCAAAATGTGTCATATTAGGTAGTGGACCAAATGTCGGAATAGCTTACCAGGCAGCACTTATGTTGAGTGAATCACTGAAATATCCATTTGTAGGCATGTCGCTAACTCAATATGAACATGGGTACAAAGAAACTGCAGAAAAAGCTGTGGCTATTGTAATTAATCCATCCAAAGGTGTTTTGTATGAACGTACAAATCGACTTATGGATATTCTCAGAAATGTAAACGCAAAGGTTCTTGAGATCAATGAACCTGAATTAGATGAAATTTATAGCCCTTTTACTTCTATCTTGCCATTCTTCTTTATGGCTGACTTTTTATCTGCAAAGCTTAGGATTACTGAACCATTTTTAATTGGAAATAAGGTCACCGAGATATGAAGTTCGTGGTGGAAAAATAGTATTTTTTTGAATCTACCGTAAATCATTACAATTTCTAAAAATGTGAATAAAGAGTTACTTCACAAAAACAAGGGTGATATGAGCCAATTCCAATTTTTATAATTTATGAGATCGACAGGAAATTTGGTGGAACTCCTGATTTACATCCTTGATTTTGCTGTCTTTTGAATGCTATTTTTGAATAGTAATGTTTCAGTAGTTTAATCTATAGTCTTTATTTTATGCTTGAAACTACATGAAAACCACGCTTTTCGATTGCCTTCGAAATCTCTTTCAGATTGGTTTTCTTTGGATCAAACCGTACATATGCTGTTGAATCTTCGTGATTGGCGTTGATGCTGTCGATTCCAGCCAATTCGTTCACTCCTTTGGCAATGGATGCTTCGCATTCGTTGCAGGTCATACCTTCAACTTTAAGTTTTGCATCCACCTTAACTATAGGTAAGTCATTCCCTTTTGGCGTTTGTCTAGACGTACAAGCCGCGATGCTTATTGCAAGGATGATAATCAGGATAATTTGTTTCATGATGTTGTGTGTTAAATGACCTGAATGGATTCCGAAAGACTTTTGAACAATCTGAACAACAGAATGATTTTACCTTGAAAAAAAGTGTCGTTCTTATGATGAACATATTTGTGTGTGAGTTTGTTCAGTTCAGTCAGAAAAAGAACCGCTGAAATCATACAATTTCAATCTGATTAATTTGCAACTTGTTGTCTGTGAATTGTTTTTGTCAAAATCTATGGGCAATCAATTAAATCAATTGAATTTGAAGGTGCGATTGGCTCTGACCTATTGATTTTCAATTTAAATTTAGGTGTCAACTATTTAAACCGTTTATCGCCAAAATATGAATTTATTTAAACGTACTCTCCGGTTTTATTATGATGGATTTTCGAACCTTCCCCGGTGGGGGAAACAGGTTTGGCTGGTCATTCTGATCAAACTCTTCATCATGTTCATTATCCTGAAACTCTTCTTCTTTCCAAATTTTCTGAAGACAAACTTCAAGAATGACGCTGATCGGGGAAATCATGTGCTTGAAAATTTAACAAATATCAACTAATAAATTAACACCTATGCTTGAAGGACTGGATGTATCTTTAGTCGATTGGTCGAGGGCACAGTTTGCGCTAACGGCCATGTATCACTGGATTTTTGTGCCTTTAACACTCGGATTAGGTATCCTGGTTGCTATCATGGAAACGCTCTATGTGAAGACCGAAAATCCGGAGTGGAAACGTATTACTAAATTTTGGATGACTCTGTTCGGAATTAATTTTGCCATTGGCGTGGCTACCGGAATCATCCTTGAATTTGAGTTTGGTACCAATTGGTCGAATTATTCGTGGTTTGTGGGCGATATTTTTGGCGCGCCGCTGGCTATCGAAGGTATTCTGGCCTTTTTCATGGAGTCAACGTTCATCGCCATCATGTTTTTTGGATGGAACAAGGTAAGTAAGAAGTTTCACCTGATTTCGACCTGGTTAACAGCGATTGGGGCCAACATATCGGCCTTGTGGATTTTGGTAGCTAACGGTTGGATGCAAAAACCTACCGGTATGGTTTTCAATCCAGAAACCGCCCGTATGGAAATGACCAGTTTTTGGGAAGTCTTGTTTTCGCCCATGGCTGTTCATAAATTTCTGCACACCACTTCGTCGGCCTTTGTGCTGGCAGCCATTTTCGTAATTGGTGTTTCTGCCTGGTATATCCTGAAAGGCCGGGATGTTGTTTTTGGCCGGAAAAGCATAGTTGTGGCTGCGGTTTTCGGATTTTTGGCATCAATGTACACCGTAATGACTGGCGATAGTTCAGCCCGTGATATCGCCCATTATCAGCCGATGAAATTTGCAGCTTTCGAAGGATTGTACAACGGAAGCGAAGGCGCCGGATTGGTAGCTTTGGGGCTTATTTCGCAGAACTCTTCCGACCCGAATAATCAAAACCTGAAAGACTTTACCGTAAAGATCGAGATTCCAAACATTTTGTCGTATATGGCTTTTTTGAACTGGAATGCTTTTGTTCCAGGTATAAATGACCTGATTAACGGAAACGAAAAGTACGGTGTTCTGTCGGCAACCGAGAAAATTGCCAGGGGTAAATTGGCTATCGAAAAACTAAGAGCCTTTAAGGATGCTAAAAAATCGGGTCATACGGCATTGGTCGATTCTCTGAAAACCGAAATCATGAGTCCCGATTTTCAAGAGAACAATTTTAAATACTTTGGCTACGGCTATATTGCCGATAAAAATACGCTTGTTCCCAGTGTGGCATTTTCGTTTTATAGCTTCCATATTATGGTGGTGTTGGGTATGTATTTTATTTTCTTTTTCCTGTTTGCCTTGTATTATACGCTCAAAGGGAAAATACACAAAAAGCGCAAATTTCTGAAAATTGCAATCTGGACTATTCCATTGGCTTATATTGCCAGTCAGGCGGGCTGGGTGTTGGCCGAAGTTGGTCGCCAGCCCTGGGTCATTCAGGATTTGATGCCTATGATTGCAGCCGTTACCAAAATTAGTGTTGGAGCCGTTCAGGTAACATTCTGGCTTTTTGCAATCATTTTCACCACATTGCTGATTGCTGAAATAAAAATTTTATCGCGCCAAATTAAAATCGGACCTAAAGCAGAAGGAGGACCAAATCATGTTTGAATCATTGTCACTTATTACCCTACAGCAATACTGGTGGCTGATTGTTTCGCTGCTGGGAGCTTTATTTGTATTCCTGATGTTTGTTCAGGGGGGAGAAACCTTGTTTTTTACCGTTGCCAAAAATGAGGAAGAAAAGTCTCTTTTGGTCAATACGCTTGGTCGCAAATGGGAATTTACTTTTACCACGCTGGTTACCTTTGGCGGAGCTTTCTTTGCGTCATTCCCCTTGTTTTATGCCACCTCGTTTGGTGGAGCCTACTGGGTCTGGTTTGCCATCCTGGTTTCGTTTGTGATTCAGGCTGTTTCATTCGAGTTCAGGAAGAAACCAAACAACTTTTTAGGGGCCAGAACTTACGAGATTTTCCTTTTTATCAATGGACTACTAGGGCCGCTTCTTGTTGGAACCGCTGTTGGAACGTTCTTCAACGGAGCTATGTTTTCGCTCGATGATATGAAACATGTGACTTGGGGAACTCCGTTTCGTGGTTTGGAAGCTGTGCTAACGTTTCACAATCTGGCTCTGGGATTGGCTGTTGTCTTCCTTTCCCGGATTTTGGGTTTACTTTATTTTATGAATTCGGTTGACAATCAGGCCATTTTCGACCGATCGAAAAAACAGCTTTTATACAATACCATTCCATTCTTGGTATTCTTCCTGTATTTCGTAATTGCTTTGCTTTTCAAGGATGGTTTTGCCTATAATCCGGCATCAGGCGAAATAACCATTGAATCGTATAAATATCTTCATAATTTGTTGGCCATGCCAATCAACACACTGATGCTTTTGATTGGAGTCGCAGGTGTGTTGTGGGGAATCGGTTCATCACTCCTGAAGGGCGGAACCAAGGGAATCTGGTGTGCAGGCGGTGGAACTGTTTTGACAGTTTGGGCATTGCTGATTTTGGCTGCCTTCAATCATACCAGTTTCTATCCGTCAATTTTCGAAATGCAATCGTCGCTGACCATCGAAAACGCTTCATCGAGCCGGTTTACTTTAGTGGCCATGAGTTACGTTTCGTTGTTTGTGCCTTTCGTGCTGGGCTACATCTGGTACGCCTGGAAATCGATGAACAACAAGAAAATCAGCACTGAAGAGCTGGAGCAGGAACACCATGTTTATTAAAATAAGGAAAGAGGGAAAAGGAGCGGGGAACCTGAAAATAAAGATAAAAGTTGGGTTAAGGTTTCCTAATTACTTATTTCTCTTTGCCATGAAGAAATTGTAAATAGTCAATTCGTAAATCTTTTAAATGAGTTAGTTATGTACTGGAGTTCGATATTGTGGTTTTTAAGCTGGCCGGTGGTGGTCATTATCAGTTATCAACTGATTAAATATACCATTCTGAAATACGATCCAATTCTGGAAAAGCCTGCTAAAAAGGCAGAGCCGGAGAAATAAAAGGAAGGTAAGGATTCGATCTAATCCATATTTTGACAGAAGCCTCAGGAAATTTTGAAATTCACTGAGGCTTCTGCTTTTTGTTCAATCTTCTTTTTGTATTTGTTTAAATCGGCAAATTCCATATAAAAATTCCCATAACCATTACTGCAACAGTACAAACGATAATCAGCGCTCCATTGATTTTGCTAACGACAATCGGATTGGGTTGTTCCCGGTCGGTAAAAATCTCGCGAATCACGAAGAAATAATAATAAACTCCAATGATAGCCATTATAATGGCGAAAATGGAAGTCAACAAAATTCCCTGGCTAATGGAGATGTAAAACACCAGATACTTGGCCATAAATCCTGAAGTGGGCGGAATACCTGCCAACGACATCAGCAAAACAATTGCCAGCACTGCAATCCAAGGCTTTTCTTTATAAAGTCCGCGGAATATGGTGAGTTCTTCCAGTCCGTCGGATGCCCGTTTGGCCATGATGAAAATGATGAACAATGGAACGGTGGCCAGCGAATAAACGAAGGTGTAATACAGCAACACCGAAGCCGATGATCCGTGTTGCGAAAGCATGGCCAGCATGAGGAATCCACTGTGCGAAATGGCCGAATAAGCCAGCAACCGCTTGAAGTTGGTTTGTCGCAAAGCGCCAAGGTTGCCAATCAGAAGTGTGAGGAAAGTCATTACCCAAAGCGCTTTTTCGAGTTGTGCAGGCAGAGGCAGTAAGCCCATTCCAAGCAGGCGGTAAAATGCGGCGAATCCGGCGGTTTTTACAACCGTTGCCATAAAGGCAGTAACCAAGGTAGGAGCGCCTTCATACACATCCGGGCTCCAGAAATGAAAAGGTGCCGCTGCAATTTTAAAAGCGACTCCAATCAGGATAAAAAGCAACCCAACCATCAACATGGGAGGTAAATTGCCATTAAACTGGGCAATATAGGTTTTTATTTCAGGAAGGTAGAAAGTGGCAGAAGCACCGTAAACCAAGGCTATTCCGAAGAGAAAAATGGTAGTGGCAAACGATCCCATCATGAAATATTTGAATGAAGCCTCATTCGACCGGTACGAATATTTCTTTCCCCCCGCCAGCACATATAGCGGAATGGATAAAATTTCAATTCCAAGAAATAGCATGATCAGGTTCGAAAATGAGGTCATCAGGAAAGCTCCTGTTAGGGCAAATAGCATCAACGCATAATGCTCAGCAACGTGATGTTCCATGGTCTCGTAGTAGTCAACTCCGAATAGAAAAATGAATATGGTGATGATAATCATGCTGACATTGAAGGCGATCGAGAAATTGTCGAACAAAATCATATCATGGAAATACCTCGACCCAAGGCCCCAGTCTTTAACCGAAAGTATCAAAGATATTGCCAGCCCGGCCACTGCAACAGGCGACAAAATAGATTTGTTGTTGACAAACCCCAGATACAAGACTATTATTCCAAGAACTATCGTAAAAATTAATGCGCTCATTTGCTATCAGGATTCAGTTTGTTATTAATTTACTACACTTGAAACGACTTCGGCAACGGGTTTCAACAGGTTCACCATCGGACTCACGGATTGCTCCACCAGGTTGAATATAGGTTGCGGGTAAATTCCAAATCCAAGAATCAACAGGATTAAAGGAATCAGAATCACATAATCTAAAGTACGGACATCGCTTATGTGTTCAAAAGCGGCTTTCTGACCACCCAACATCACCCGCTGGTAGGCATAAAGCATATAAATAGCGCCAAGTATCATCGTCATTCCGCCAAATATGGCATAGCCTATGTATTGCTGAAACAGTCCGGTAATCATCAAAAATTCGCCCACAAATCCGGCCGTCAGCGGAAGCGCAATCGATCCTAAAACGATGATCAGGAACAATATGGCCATGTTGGGCGCTTTTATTTTCAATCCGCCCAATTGAGGAAATTCAGTTGTGCCAGTCTTTTCTTTAACCAGACATGCGATATAAAAGAGAGCTACAATGGTAATTCCATGACTGAGTACCTGAAATAAAAGTCCTTGAACAGCGTAAACATTCAGCACAAACATGGCCGCGGCGATCAGCGAAATGTGCGCCATCGACGAATAGGCGATCATCGTTTTCAGGTTGGTATGCTTGTAGGCTATGATGGAGGCATAAATAACGCCGATCAGACTCATTATAATCACCAGATTTTGCCAGTACTGAACTCCAAGTGGTACAACCGGGAAAAGAAACCGCAATGCACCGTAAACACCCATTTTGGTCATTACTCCGGCCAGAATCATCACGCCTTGCGTTGAAGCCATTTTGTAGGTTGGCGGCTGCCAGGTATGAAACGGAAAGACCGGCATCTTGATGGCAAAAGCAATGAAAAGAATCCAGAATAACCAGTTCTGGGTTCCTGCCGGAATATGCAGTTGGTTGAATGCCGAAAAATCGGTTGTATGCGTGCCGGGTGTCAGTTGGTACAGATAAATAATTCCGAATAGCAGGAATAAACTTCCGGCCAAAGTATAAATAAAGAATTTTAAAGTGATTGCTTTCCGATCGTCGCCACCCCAAACTAACAGGATGAAATAAACCGGGATGAGCGCCAGTTCCCAGAAAACGTAGAAAAGGAACGCATTCTGAGCCAGAAAAACTCCGATTAATGCTGCCTGAGTGCACAAAATCAGACAGTTCAGCATTGGAACATTCTTTTGATCGCGACCAAAGCCTGCCATAACGATAAACGGGAAAAGCAAATTGGTGAGCAACAGCATGATCAGGCTAATGCCATCGTATCCTAACGCAAACGGAATTCCCATGGAACTGATCCATTCGGCCGAATAGGTAATTGACTGATCGACATTTAGTAGCGTCAAAGTCAGGACTAAATTGACCAGCGTTGAAATCAGGGCAATTGTTCGAGCCGTTGCGGTATTCCTGAAGAATGGCAGCAACAGGCCGGTGATAAATGGGATTAAAAGTATTAGTAGTATCATGTGATCAGATTGTCAGGATAAATACGATAAACAAAAGTATTCCGGCAACCATGGCAAAAAGGTAAAAACTCATATTTCCACGCTGCAGTTTACGGGTCAGGGCTCCAAGTCTCGAAGTCAACATTCCAACTTCGTCAACCGCCGGATT
>Ga0183100_1001458_pt1 | contig 11885 bp, 12 predicted proteins | sample Biomet2_FD_127789 | JGI IMG/M metagenome (GOLD analysis project Ga0183100, IMG submission 127789) | Microbial communities from bioreactor (seeded with anoxic lake sediment) at LBNL, California, USA - Biofuel metagenome 2 | ecosystem: Engineered > Bioreactor > Anaerobic > Unclassified ...
TGTAGTCGATGAATTGACTTTTAGGGAAAAGATTTGAGCCTATTTTTTGAATTTTTATAACCCTACCTTCTTTATCAAAAATTCCATATTTTTTAATTAATTCGTGTTTATCTATATAACAGCTAACATATTTAAAATCGGTATTAAAAACTAAATGACTAAGACTGGATGTATAGGCAATATATTTTTTGTCATCAAGAGCTAAATCTGAAAAATCATCTTTTTTATTGAGAGTATCGGTGTAATGAAATATTAGATTATCTTTTTGTGGGTAAAATTTATTCTTAATTTTTCTTGATTTTGAATATAATTCATATAGTGATGAGGCAGGTAAAATAGCTCCAGCTAAACCAAAATGCCAATGGGTTTCTTTTTCAAAAATTTCTTTTTTATTTATTTTTCTAAATTCGTTAAGGTTTGAGGTATAAAGTTCATCTAAGAATAAAAAATATACAGTATCGACCATAGTTTTATAGAATTATAATTAATTTTTATGTTATAATCCACCTTAGTTTATTAGAGTCGAAGTCAGGTAGTCCGCCGGTTGGCGGATCAAGGGGCATTAGACAAAAGAAAAAAAATGACCAAAGAAAAACATCAGGTGAAGGCAACCACTAGAACTGTTGTCGGAAGAAAAGTTAAAAAAATTAGAAAAGACGGTTTGTTACCAGCTACTGTTTACGGAAAAGCTTTTGATTCTTTATCAATTCAATTTAATTTAGCTGAAGTAGAAAAATTATTTAGCGATATTGGAGAATCAACTTTAGTGGAAGTAGTTTTGGATGAAAAAGAAAAATTACCAGTACTTTTTAGAAATCCACAATATCACCCAATTATCGGCGATTTAATTCATATTGATTGTTACAAAGTTAATTTGAAAGAAAAAATTTCGACCATGGTACCTCTTGAATTTGTGGGCGAATCACAATCGGTAAAAGATGGAAATACTTTGGTGACAGTAACTGATGAAATTGAAATTGAAGCATTGCCAGCTGATTTGCCAGAAAATATTGAAGTTGATTTGTCGGTTTTGGATAATTTGGAAGCAACCATCACCGTAGCTGATCTTAAAATTGATACTTCAGTATTAACAGTGTTGACTGATGCTGAACAATTAATTGCTAAAACTGAAGAACCACGAGCTGAAGAAGAAGTGGCTCCAGTTGAAGAAGCTGCTCCAGTTGATGTGCCAGCAATGAATCAAAAGACTGAAGAGGAAAAAGCTGCGGCTGAAAAAGCTAAGGCTGAAGATAAAGAATAAGTTATTGAGTAATCTGATAGAAAAGCCTGTCAACATCGGGCCGAATAGGATCGAGTTGATGGGCTTTTTTGATGGATTCAATAGCCTGACTATTTTCGCCAAGAAGAGATTGAGATTTGGCTAGTTCAACATAATCGTCAGCGGTTTTTTGATTATTAATATCTAGCTGGGAGATCTTTTTTTGAAGTTCTTGGGGTTGATGGGCTAATTTATAATTCACGACTTGTTCTTGGTTTAAACCTGATTCTAATAAAGAAGCATTTTGCCAATCACCATTGGCAACTAATAAATGCCAAAAATTGAGGCGGCCGAGATAACTAGTGCTGCCAACTAAACTAGAGAAACTGGTTTTGGCTTGAGTGTATTTATCGGGATGTTTTTGGGAGAAATAAAAATTGAGACCAATTAATATAGACAAAATAATTATTATAGATAGTTTAGATTTCATAGATTAAACCCACCCTACCCTCCCTTAAAAAGGGAGGCTTTAAAAACTTATTTAATCTCGGTGGGCCAGGAGGAGGAAATTAAAAGTTCCTTAGGTAAATTGTACTTGGAAATTAGGTCTTGGTAAACAGTTTCGGTGATAAAAGGGATAAAAGGATGAAGTAATTTTAGACAGGTGGTTAAGACTGTTAATAAAACTGAAACAATAAGTTCGGCACTTGATTTGTCTGAATATTCGGTTGAATCGAGTCTTTTTTTAGCATCTTCGATATAGATATCACAAAATTCATGCCAGAAAAATTGGTACAAATCTTCACTAGCTTGACCAAAACGATAAGTGTTGAGGTTTTTGGTGGTAGAAGCGATGATTTTGTTTAGCTTATCGAGGATATCTTTGTCAGCGGAGCTAAACCCCTCTGTCGATGAATCGACATCTCCCCTTGATGAAGGGGAGAAATTTATTTCTAGATCAGGATTTTTTTCTTTTAGGCGGTCGATAAGCATTTCAACAAAACGAGAGGCGTTCCAGATTTTGTTGACGAAATTGCGTTGGGCGCGGATTTTATCTTCAGAAAGTGAAATATCACTGCCTGGAGCGACACCAATGACTAAAGCCATACGGAGAGCATCGGCACCATATTTGTCGGACATAATTAATGGATCAATAACATTTCCCTTACTTTTGGACATTTTTTGACCTTTACTGTCGGTAACCCGAGAATGCATGTGGGCAACTTTGAAAGGAATTTGACCGGTAGTGTAAATACCCATCATAATCATTCTGGCCACCCAGAAAAACAAAATATCCCACATAGTATCGAGAACGGTGGTGGGGTAAAAATATTCAAAATCAGGAGAGTGATTACCATTTGGATCCCAACCAAGAGTAGAATAAGGCCACTGACCAGAGGAGAACCAAGTGTCGAAAGTGTCGGTTTCTTGGAGAACGTTTGGACTAATTTTGAGAGCTTCACTTTCGGAAAGATAAAATTTTGAACCAACTGGAGCGATTAATGATTGAAGACCTGTTTTGATTTCTGGATAAGAACTATTTTTGATAACGTCACTCCACAAGCCAGTGATGGTTTCATTTTTAGAATTGATGAAAGTAATATTTATGTTTGAAGTTTCGTCAAGATTGTACCAAGCCGGAACGCGATGACCCCAAACGATTTGGCGAGAAATTGGCCAATCTTTGATATCTTTCATCCAGGTTAAGAAAGATTTTTTGAAACGAGTGGGGAAAATTTTGACTTGATCAGTTTTAACAGCTTCTTTGGCAGGAGTGGCAAGTGGGGCAATTTTGACAAACCATTGAGGAGCAGTAATCGGTTCGATGGGGCGACCACATTTGTAACAATGACCAACCTCATGAGAATAGTCAGTAATTTTTTCCATTAGGCCAAGTGCCGTTAAATCATCAATGACCATTTGACGAACTTGATTTGGATAAAAACCACGATATTTTTGAGGAACATTTTGATTGGATTTACCATCGTAGTCAAAAATGCGGACAAATTCCAAATTAAATTTTTTACCCATGTCGTAATCTTCGGGAGAATGGCTGGGAGTAACTTTGACAGCACCGGTACCAAATTTTGGATCAATAGAATCTTCGAATATAATGGGAATTTCTTTATTAACTAATGGAAGTAAAAGTTTTTTACCTGATAAATTTTTATATCGGGGGTCTTTGGGATTTACAGCAACGGCGGTATCACCCAACATAGTTTCGGGGCGAGTGGTAGCGACAGTAATAAATTGATTATCTTCCCCTACTATAGGGTATTTGAAATACCAAAGATGAGAATCAACGGTTTTATGTTCGACTTCGAGATTGGAAAAAGCGGTGCCGCAAAAAGTACAGTAATTGACGATTTTTTCATCACGATAAACCAGTCCTTCGTTGACCATGCGATTGAAAACAGCATAGACACGAGAAATATGATCGGGATCCATGGTAAATTTTTCACGAGTCCAATCAAGAGAAAAACCGAGTCGTTTTAGTTGATTTTTGGCGACATCACGATTTTCGTTGACATAATCAAAAATCATTTTGAAAAGAGTTTCGCGGTCATAGTCGAAACGAGATTTGCCCTGTTTTTGGAGATATTTTTCAAAAACGAATTGAGTTTCAATACCGGCATGATCAGTACCAGGAAGCCAAAGGGTAGGATCACCAAGCATACGATGATAACGAACCATAATATCTTCAACAGTAAACAAAGCATGTCCGGCATGAAGAGGATTGTTGGCATTTGGGGGAGGAAGAATTACAGTAAAAGGTTCATGTTTGAGGCGAGCTTCTTTGGGATTTTCGGGGACTTTTGGGGTAAAGGCGCCAGAACTTAACCATTGGTCATAAATTTGGGCTTCAGATGCGGGATTGTAAGCTTTGTCCATGGAAGTATTTTAGCACGAAAACAAAATCTACCCCTACCCCTCCTTTGAGGAAATGAGGGGAAAATAAATACAATCTCCTCTTGTTGACCCTCCAGAGGTGGATAGGCAAGAAGGAGAATTATTTTTTGTTTTACAATATTGATAAATATTTTGAAATTGATTAAGAAAATTTCTAGTAATAATAGAATCTTCTAAGGACCCATTTATGATTATCAACTTTTTTTGAATGGCTATTTGGATGGCAGTCTTAAAATCGTTATTTAAATGTCGATAAAAATCAGAAATACCGGTAATACTGGACTTGACTTGAACTCCTATAATTCCAATATCTGGATCACTAATAATTAATTCTAAATCGTGTTTCTCTATTTTGTCTTTATCACTGTAACGAGGGGTTTCAACAACATCATCAATGTGATATTTTCCCAATGGTAAATTGTTAATAACTCTCTTTACGCTAGTAACAGAACAGTCACCTCTAAAATCACTAAGATACTTATCTCTTGGATTATTTAATCTTAATTGGATATCTTCGTAACTTAGACCATTATGAATACCATCACAAATCAAACCGATTCTAATAGCTTTTATTTTGCCACCTCTAGGCGGATTCTCTTTTGACCCCATAAAGTTTAAGTGGGGGTTGTGATGATTATAAAGTATAATCAGTTATGAATCAAAGTGATATATATAAACTGCATCAAAAATATGCTGAGGGAGAAAATAAGGAGATAATATTAAAGGCGGTGTGGGGGCATAGTTTGATAGTGAGAGATATTGCCTTGGAATTGGCAGATAATTTGATTAAAAAAGGAATAAAGATTGATAAAGAATTGGTGGAAATTGGGTGTTTGGTGCATGATATTGGTTGTTATCGATGTTACGAATTTTATGGGAGAACTGAGGGACCATATATCCAACATGGAATTAAGGGTTATGAAATTTTGAAACAAGAGGGATTTGATGAAGAAATTGCCAGAATGGCAATGATCCATTTGGGAGTGGGGTTGGTGAAAGAAAATGTGATTGCCAGCAAGTTGCCATTGGAACCTGAAGATTATATTCCGATAACTTTGGAAGAAGAATTGGTTGCTTATGCGGATAATTTTCATTCAAAAAGTGGACCAAAATTTGATACTTTTGAAGATTCTAGAAAAAAATTGGCGAGTTTATGGCCAGAATCAGTGATTATTTTTGATAGATTCAGGAAGAAGTTTGGAGAACCGAAATCCCTTTAAACCCACCCTACCCTCCCTTAAAAAGGGAGGCAAAACAAGAAATAAATATTTTTTTAAATATGAAAATAGTTGATATAAAAAATAAATACAACGAGGTTTTAAAACAAACAGTCAAAATAATTTTGGCGGGGGGATTGGTGGTGTTTCCGAGTGATACGGTTTACATTTTGGCGGTGGATCCGACAAGTGAAATTGGAGTAAAAAAATTACTGGAATTTAAAAATAGATGGACAGGAAAGGCAATTTCGGTGGCAGTTTTGAATAAAGAAATGGCCTTGGAATACGTTAATTTAAATGAAAATGGACAAAATATTTATTCATCTTTGTTGCCAGGGCCATTTACGGTGGTAAGTGATGGAAAACACAAAGTGGTTAAGGGAATTGAGGCCGAAAATGGAACTTTGGGAATACGAATTCCAGACAATAAATATATTCATGATTTGGTGGAATTGGTAGGAGGACCAGTGACGGCGACCTCGGCTAATTTGTCGGGGAGAACTCCTAATTATTCGGTACAAAGTTTTTTGAGACCATTGTCGAACAAGAAAAAAGAAATGATTGACTTGATAGTTGATGGGGGTAAATTGCCAAAAAATAAACCATCGACAGTAATTGATGCGACTGAGTCGGAAATAAAAATATTAAGACGGGGAGATTTGATTACGGGGTCTGCAATGCAGACTTTAATTTCTAAATCGGAAAAAAAGACAGAGAAGATTGCGGAGTTTTTGTTAAGACGAAACCCCTCAGTCCTACGGACAGCTCCCCTTGATAAAGGGGAGCAGCTAAAACAAAATAAACCGTTAGTGTTTTTGTTGAGTGGAGATTTGGGATGTGGGAAGACTGTATTTAGCCGAAAAATTGGGCATTTGTTGGGAGTGAAAGAAAAGATTACTAGTCCGACGTATATGATATATAATGAGTATTCAATCTCCCCTAACCCCTCTTTAACAAGAGGGGGACAAAACTTAGGACAAAACCCCTCAGTCCTACGGACAGCTCCCCTTGATAAAGGGGAGCAATATTTAAAACAAAACTCTAAATTTTTGCATATGGATTTGTATAAAATTACTTCGGAAAAGGATTTGGAAGAGATAAAGTTTTTGGATTTGTTTGAAGAAAATACAGTAAGTTGTATCGAATGGCCGGAAAATATGGGGGAAAATTTTTTGAAAAAATTGAAAAATATAGCAAATATAGTGTCGGTGAATTTTGAATATGTGGATGAGAGAACGAGGGAGATAAGATACTAAAACAAAATCCCCTTCGGCTACGCCGCTTTCCCCTTTGACGAAAGGGGGACAAAATAAAACTCATAAAATACGTCATTGCGAGGCACTGCGAAGCAATCTCATGGGAATTTAGGATAAAGTTACGATTCCAACCAGATTGCTTCGTCGCTTTTGTAACTGCTTCTCGCAATGACGTATTTTTTATTTACAAAAGTTTGAAGGAGGCGAGGAAGGCTTCGCATTCGGCTTTGAGGGATTCTTTGCCATTGTGAACACATTGGATGGTGTAATTTTTGTCACTGGATTGAAGGTCAACGATGGTTTGGGTGGCAATATCGTATCTGAAAGTTGGTTGGTCGGAAACAGTGAAACCTGTACTAAATTGACGATTTGAATGAGTCCAGGCCCATGAACCAGAAGGACTGACGTGAATAGCAAAATTGTAACTTTCATTTTTGGAAACAAAATAAGAGAAAGTATAACGATTACCACTAGTTTCGGTATCTTGAGTAAAAGCGCGGAAAGACGAATAAGACACAGAAAAGCCATCAGCAGAATTGCTGTAATCTTTTAGACTGGTTGATGAAGAAGTGGCTGATTTGGTGGGGGTGATGGTTTTGGTGGGAATTTTAGTTGGAATTTTGGTAGGGCTGATTTTGGTAGTTGAAGACGTGGCTGGGAGAGAAGTGATCTTGGCTGATGAAGATGATTCAATGGTAGGAATGGCTGTTATTTGTTCGGTTTCGGGAGAATCTGTAGGAATTAACTCAATTTTGGGAACAGTAGTAGAATTGTAAGAAGTTTTGGTGGTATTTTTAAAATTCTGAAAGAGGAAATATCCACCAAATATTGATAAAATCAGCAAGACGATACTTAGAATTAAATAAGTGCTGTTTTTAGTTTCCATAATTTTATATTTTAATAATACAGTTTAATGAAAATATTGGCAATAGAGACCAGTTGTGACGACACTTGTGCGGCTGTTTTGGACAATGACAGAGTACTGTCAAACGTAATTTCATCACAAACTGATTTGCATGCAAAGTGGGGCGGAGTGGTACCGGATATTGCCAAGAGAGCACATCAAGAGAGAATTGAGGCGGTAATTGCGGAAGCATTGAAACGAGCAAAATCTACCCCTAACCCCTCCTTTGAGGAAAGGAGGGGCATTAAATTGTCGCCTGAAGAAATAATTGAGAGAGAAATTAAAAGTATTGATGTGATTGGGGTGACATTGGGGCCGGGATTGGCGATTGCTTTGGGTGTGGGAGTAAATAAAGCCAAAGAATTGGCTAAAAAGTATAATAAAAAATTAGTAGCGGTAAATCATATTGAAGGACACATGTGGGCAAATTTTTTGAAAAATAAAAAGGGAAAACCAGAGAGAAAATTAGAAGTGCCGGCACTAGCATTGACAGTGTCGGGAGGACATACGAAGATCATTCTGATTCAATCTTCACCTGATCCCTCCAATCTTCCCCTAACCCCTTCTTTAACAAGACGGGGAATAGAACAAAAATTAAGTTATACAATTATTGGGGAGACGTTGGATGATGCGGCGGGAGAGGCGTTGGATAAGGCGGCAAAAATGTTGGGGTTGGGTTATCCAGGGGGACCAATTTTGGAAAGAATTGCTAAGGATGGAAAAACAGATTTTTTAGATCTTCCCCATCCATTGGCAGATAAAAAAATATTAGATTATAGTTTTTCGGGACTGAAAACTAGTTTTTACTACAAAATAAAAGATTGGCCAAAAGAAAAAATTTATCAAAATTTAAGGGATTTGGCAGCAACTTTTCAAAACGCAGTATTTGAAACACTGTTAAGAAAATACAAACTAGCGATAATTAAACATCAACCAAAATTATTGTTGGCTAGCGGTGGGGTGTTGGCTAATTTGGAATTGAGAAAACGGTTACGAAAATTGGCTAAAGAAATGAATTTACCAATTTATATGCCGGCACACAAAAACTTAAATACTGATAATGCGGCGATGATTGGGGTAGTGGCTTATCAAAAAGCGTTGAGAGGAGAATTTGTGGAAGATGTGGAGAAACTGGACAGAAATCCGAGATTGGAGTTATAATTTTTAATTAACTATTACTTTTATAAAGTCTGAAGCCTTTTGAGTATGGACTTTCACAAAAGTGAAAATTGTAATTTTTGTCAACTTCACTGATATGGTCGCAGGTAATATCTAATAACGACCAAGCACAAAGGAAATAGGAATCTGGTGACAATACTCTTTGTATTTCTTGAATAACTTGTTTACGATAAGGATTTTCTGAATCACAGATACAATCAGCAAAACCACCAATTGAAAGTATCCTAATTGATTGAGGAGGCATGTTTTTTAAATACTCCAACATATCTGAACCAATTAATGTAATATTTTGAAACAAATTTGGTTGTAATTCACTTGCTGAACAGATATTTACAGATTCTTCTTCAATAATCCCAAACTTATAAGTTCCCATTTCGGTGATTAGATTAGCTTTAGAATTTTCATCTATATTAAATCTGTCCACTCCAATATAAGAATGAATAGGAATTCTTCCCATAACCCTGGTTAAACCAGCTATGGCCATATTACAACAAGAGGAGTTACCACAGGCAAGATCAATAAAAGGATTTTTACCAACTATTTGTTTAAAACTATCTAATTCATTTGGCCAAAAATCTTTAAAAAGACCTGTTATATGCCAAACACAATTAGAATCAGTTCTATTACTAAATTCAGAACTATAGTTGGAAGAATGCTGTTCTTTCGTCATATATTGTAAATATGACGAATTTTACCATAAAATTATTTTTCAGAATCATGACGATAGACGTGACTGCTTTGATTGAATATCCCTATGATAAAAACGATAAAATTAATCGTGGTAGATATTGAAAATAAAGAAAAGGATCCGTAATCATGCCTAATCATATTCACTTACTTTTGAAATTAACCCAAACTAATGTAACTCCCGTAGAGACGCACGATCGCGCGTCTCTACACATAGGATATCAAAGTTACCATTTTCATCGACTAGCCACAAGGTCAAACCAAACCATTCCAAAAATTATATGATGAACAATCAATTTGTTGGTCCGCGGCGGTAGACGGCGGCCCAGGGGGCAAAATTGGATTGGAAAGTTTTTTGGTGGATAATTTGGCCATCTTTATTTTTGACAGTCCAATCGAAGGCGGTTTTTAGACCAGGAACAGCGTGTTCATCTTGAACTGTTTTACCAACTGGAAGAGTGGGGTCATCAATCCAAACAGTTGGAGGAGCTGGGGTAGCATCCCATTGACGATAATTGGTAATTTCAGTTTTGCGGCCATCGGAAGTGCCGTAAATTTCGTAAGTTAAACGACGATTGGGCATATCGAGAACACTTTGAATGAGAACATAATGGCCGGTGTCATTAACAAATTTTAAATCTGGACTGGGGATAAAAACAGTGGCATCAAAGCCAGGTTTACTGTCTTCTTCATAATAGCTAACACGGTAAGCATGGGCTTTGCGCTCAGTAATATCCAATCCGGCATTGAGCATGGCTCGGAAAAAAGTAGTGGAAACTTGGCAGATTCCCCCACCAACATCAAGCTCGGTTTTGCCCTGGCGAATAATGTAGGCTTTGGTGTAACCAGCCTCAAGAGAAACTTCACCTAAAGATTTGACAAAGGAAAAGGTTTCATTGGGAGCAACTAAAATTCGGTTAACGATGGAGGATCCTTTGGTAATATTGACATTACGGGTCTCGCTGGAATGTTTGAAAGTAGAAGTGCCACTGCCAATAAGTTCTTTGATACCCAGATCGTTGGCTTCGGAATTGGTAATTTTTGGTTCAACTGATTGGTAAGATAGGTTAAATTCACTACTGGGTTTGTCGGAATTTTCTAAATTAGTGAAAGCAGTAATAATATCTTGAGAAAGTTGATCAGAATTGACAGAGACACCATTTTTGGCAGATTGAAATTCTAAAACTTTATTATTTTCAAATTTAAAAACAGCATCGATAGGATCGTGTTTGAAACTTTGAGAAGTGTTTTGAGAATATAATTCAATTTTGTCTTTTTGAAAACCGTTGTCAAAATCAATCCAAGAGATTAGGACTTGGTCGCCAATAGTGACTCGATCGGAAGGAGTGATTAAAATTATTGATTTACTAATTAATTTTTGAGCTCGAGAAACAGTTTGGTTGACTTGAGTTTCATTTGGAAGAGAACCAATAGGATTGACTGGGAGAGAAATAGCTTCGGTAAAATTGGCAAAATTTAGGTTGTTAATAATTTGCTCTTGGAGCTTTGGTTGGTCAAGACTAAGGCCAATAGAACCACTAGAGGTGGAAATTTTTTTGTCTTTGAGAACAAGCTCGGTGGGGACAAATGGTTTGTCGATTTGAGAGGCAATATTTTCGATGGATTTGGAAAGATTAGTGGAATCATAATTTAGGCTGAGATAAAATTCTTTGGGATTAAAAAAATATTTGATGTAATTAACAATACCTTCGTCGAGACGACGGTAAAGAACAGTAGAGGCAATTTTATTGGTGTCGATTTGAGCAGAAATTGAAGCAGTGGAAATTTGAAAATTTTTATCTTGATAATTTAGATTAATATTTTCGGGCAAAATAAAATCTTGATTGAGTCTATTAATAATTTCTGATCGAGAAAGATGAGAATAGTCTTTGGTTAAAATTTTAGTGTTACTGGCACTTTTGTTGTAATTAAGAATTAAGGGAGCAAATAAAAAAAGAAGTGGAAAAAGAGTAATTAAAAAAGCGATTAATAAATTATTTAAATGATGTTTCATTTTTAGATGCGGCGATCCATAGCTTGATTAGCTAACTCGTCGGCTAATTTATTAAATTCACGACGGACATCAGTGAATTTGATAGGTAAATTTATTTGAGCTAATAATTGTTGGGCATGGGCATAGAGAGGTAAAAGAGTGGGTGCTTTGACTTTGTATAAACCTTGAAACTGACGAATCATAAGTTGGGAATCGGCAAAGAAATTTAATTGAGTAATATTATAGTTCGTTTTGTTCTTTTTAACCCATTCTAAGGCAGCAATAATACCCGAATATTCGGCTTCATTGTTAGTTTTGATACCTAAAAATCGGCCTTCTTGATAAAGAATTTTTTGCTTATCCTCGTAAATAACCAAACCATAACCAGAGATCCCTGGATTTCCCCGAGAACCACCATCAGTATAAATGTTTAAGACCATAGAAGATGATAACAGGAAAATAATTAATAATTAAGAATTACTAATTAATAATTGGATAATAATTTACCCTCGCGAATGAT
>Ga0183100_1001459_pt1 | contig 11878 bp, 10 predicted proteins | sample Biomet2_FD_127789 | JGI IMG/M metagenome (GOLD analysis project Ga0183100, IMG submission 127789) | Microbial communities from bioreactor (seeded with anoxic lake sediment) at LBNL, California, USA - Biofuel metagenome 2 | ecosystem: Engineered > Bioreactor > Anaerobic > Unclassified ...
CTTGGAACGTTACGAGGACATAAATGCCGTCTACAAAATCTTTGATTTCATAGGCTAGGCGTTTTTTACCCCACCGGTCAGTTTTTTCTACAGTAGCACCATTAGCAGCCAACAAATCATCGAACTTCTTAACAATTGTTTCAAAAGCCGCTTCTTCGATTGGTTTAACAATGTACATGACTTCGTATGTATGCACGAAATCACCTCCTTCTTTGGACTTTGGCTCCCACGTTGGGAACAGAAGAAGTATATATTCTCATATATACAGCTTTGCTATTATAGCATTTCACTTAATAAATTGCAAGCTTATGCATAAATCTGGTATTGGTCTTCTTATAAATTACCATATTCTTTTTAGGTATTTTGAGAACTGCAGAGCAACATGTGTGTTTTTGGTAAAACATACTTTATCACAAATTTTATTTTTCTGGATCCACAAAATCATTAATTACGGCTCCGGGGGCTACCATTGGTAAGACCAAATCTGCTTGATTGATTATTGCCTCAATGAGGAATGGCTTTCCTGTTTTCTGAGCTTTAGCAGCAACAATTAAAGCAGCTTTGAATTCTTCACAAGTTTTAACTTGTACACCATCAGCGCCACAAGATTTAGCAAAATTAATAAAATTAAATTCACTAAGCAAAGTAGACGAATATCTTTTATTATAGAAAACTTGCTGCCATTGCCTGACCATACCTAAACAGCTGTTATTAATTACAATACTGAGGAAAGGAGTTTGTTCTCTACAAGCCGTGTGCAATTCCATCCCGGTCATTTTAAAACCGCCATCACCGGCAATCTGTATTATCTGCGCATCAGGTCGTGCAAGCTTTGCTCCCAAAGCTGCCGGAACGCCAAACCCCATAGTTCCGCAACCACCGGAAGTAATAAAATGTCGTGGATTATCAACGATTAAATTTTGAGCTGCCCACATTTGATTTTGCCCTACATCAGCTACAAAAATAGTATCTTTTCTGCTAAATTGTCTATTTAGTTCCTTAAATAACCATGGTGCCGTTAAAGTGTCGCCCTTTTCTAATTCGTGGCCTTCTGTTTCTTCCCAAGCTTTAATTGATTCCCACCAAGGCTTAATATCTAGTTTTTTAACTCGTGGATTCAAAAGTTTCAACGTATCTTTAATATCTCCCACTAAAGGTAACGCCGATACTACATTTTTATCAACTTCAGAAGGATCTATATCCAATTGAATTATAGTTTTTTTACCAACATATCTATTACGGTCTCCTGTAATTCGTTCGCTAAACCTACTGCCTGCTACCACCAAAACATCGGCATTGGCCACAGCTAAATTAGCTCCAACATGACCATGCATACCGGTAAGTCCTAAGGCCTGTTTGTCGCTGCCGGGGAACGCCCCTATAGCCATCAAAGTGTTAACCACCGGCATTCCTGTTTTGTGAGCAAATTCCATAACTTCTTTTGTGGCATTTCCCAATACTGTTCCACCACCCACAAGCAATACCGGCCGTTGTGCATTATTAATCGTAACAGTTGCTGCTTCCAAAAGTTTCTCTAAACTTTGCATATTATGTCCCAAAGATGCTTCATCCTTAACACCTTTATCAGGTTCAGTCCATTCTACGTCTTCGGTTTGAATACTGCTTGGAATATCTACAAGCACTGGTCCAGGACGCCCCTGGCGGGCAATCTTAAATGCCTTGCGTAATTCCGGCAAAAGGTCTTCGCTCTCACGAACCATTACATTATATTTAGTAATAGGTATAGTAACACCTACAATATCAACCTCTTGGAAAGAATCACGCCCCAGTTGATGCACTGCTACTTGGCCTGTAATGGCAACTAACGCTACTGAGTCTAAGTATGCAGTGGCAAGACCGGTAACAATATTTGTCGCACCCGGTCCTGATGTGGCAATACAGACTCCTGTTCGGCCACTAACTCTTGCATAAGCATCAGCAGCATGAATAGCTCCCTGTTCATGAACGGTTAATACATTATGCAATTTAGCATCATACAAGGCATCATAAAGAGGAATAACTTGTCCTCCTGGATAGCCAAAGACGGTATTTACCCCTTCTTCTTCTAAGACCTTAATAATAGCTTGTGCTCCGCTTAACTTCATTACCATTTTCCTCCTATTACATTGCTCTTTTCTGCTTAAATTCCTCAACTACTACTGTTTCCATACTTACTAAACGTTGTAAAATTCTAGCTGTCATTGCAAGACAACCGGACTCTTGTACGGTAACCTCTATAATAACCGACTTTCTATCCTTTTGAACTTCACAGCTAAGCGACTCTACTTGTTTGCCCTGTTGTGCCAGAACTCGTAATACTCTAGGCAATAAAGTACTCTCATTTTTTCCTTTCAATATCAATGTTTCCAGCATTTAAAACACTCCCTTTTACTAGCGTAATATAGTTTTCAAGTAAATAATAATTGTTTGCTCTTACAATAAATAAAAATTAAAACGCCCCTGTATACGTATAACGTATACAGGGGCGTAAATTTTACGCGGTACCACCCTATTTATAACTCTGCACCAATCCAACAATCGGCTCAGACCTAACGCGTCTGTTACGCATCATGCTACTTAAGTTTCCTCTTTCGCTGACGAGTTCCTGGGTGATTTACTCAACAACTGCGTCCCACCGGTTTCCACCAACCACCGGCTCTCTGTGCGTTCACACTTTGTCTTTCGTCCCAATCATCACTTTTAACCATCTCTATGAAATTAAAGATATTATCCTATAATTGTAACGTTTTGTCAACTGCTTTCTCGTATTTGCAAATATTCATGTATTTTATTTCACTATTTCTGCTCTTAAAAGAACCTGTTAATTATAAACTAGAGAACAAAATAGCATAAGCCCTATATATGGTATTTTAAAAATAACTCTTTAAATACTTATACACAAATTTAATCCACATTATCCCCACTCCTGTGGATAACTTCGGGGATTTTTTCTTAGTTTTTTGCAAATTTACGAATTGTTTGCGATTATTATGGGGACCAAACTAAAGTTATGCACAAAACATGTTGCCTGTGGATAAGTCTGTGGGCATTATACATATTATGCAAACACCACAAAATGTAGTTATTTACTACGAAACTGATTTACCGTAAAAACAAATAATCCTGCCCAAATACAGCCAAAAGAGAGCAAATGGTTAAAGGTAAAAGACTCACCATAAAGAAAAACTCCTATTATTAAACTTAAAGTTGGTGATAAATATTGTAAAAATCCTACAAAGCTTAAAGGCAGCAATTTTGCCGCTGCTGTAAAAAGCAAAAGTGGAATCGCAGTTATTGGTCCTGCCCCCACTAAAAGACCTAAGGATGTATTAGGTGCAGTCTGCCAAGCTGCCTGGCCAACATAAGAAAGATAGATTATATACCCAACGGCTAAAGGTAACACCACCAATGTTTCCAACAAAATACTTGTTTTAGTATCTACTACCAAAGTTTTCTTAATAAGGCCATAAAAAGCAAAAGTTAAAGCCAAACTCAAGGAAATCCAGGGAAAAACACCTACGCTGAAAATCATAACTCCAACACCTATAGCAGCAAAAATCACGGCAACTTTAGACCACAAATCTAATCTTTCACCTAGAAAAATAACTCCAAAAAGTATACTCACCAAAGGATTTATATAATATCCCATACTAGTTTCAACAATACGCCCTTCGCTAACAGCCCAAATAAAAATTCCCCAATTGAATAAAATTGTGATACCTGCAGCAACCACCGTTAAAAGTTTTCTGCGATTAGAACATATTTCTTGAAATTCTTCTACAAACGCACCCCATTTACCTAAGGTCAAAAGCACTATAATCATAAAAATTAAAGCCCAAACTATACGATTAGCCAAAATTTCAAAAGCATTAACTCCGGTTACACTACTCCAATAAATAGGTAGTACACCCCATAAAAAATAGCTTAACAAACCATAAACAATACCTTTTCTATTCATAATGCCGGATAGTGCCTCCTCTATGGTTAACTTTTTTATTGCCTTATCATAACATAAATTAGAAAAAAAGAGTGGAACTTTTATAAGCCCCACTCTTACTAAATATTTTTTTAATAGAATGTTTTCTACTTTGCTTTAGGTAAATCTCTAGAAGCTATGATATTTACGCCTAATCCCAAAATATTGCCGCAAATAACTTGACCAGCGACAATAGGAGCTTCTGCTGTTATTTTTCTAAGCTCCTTTGCACAGTCTAGAATACTTTCCTTAGGCAAAGGTCCCTGCGACACTACAGGTAACAAAGGCAATACTCCTCCAGTTATTTTAACGGTGGAAGTTAACATGCGTTTTGGTGCTGTCACTTCTACTTCTGCATACTTTTTTCCACGAGGACAAGTATTACCAACTACATTGGTAACTACGCCATTTTCAATGGTTACTGTCATCTCACACCCCATTGGACAAGTAATACAATTCATTGTACGGGTTTCTACTGTCATTTTATACAACACCTCTACTCAAACGAACAATTAATTCGCTGCCAATAAGTTTCGTCTTTTCTGCTGATAACTCTAATGCAATCATTTCACTGGGCTTAGCTACAGGAAGTACTTTCTTCATTATTATTTCACTGCCACTTAAAACTTCTAATTTCACACTGCGTTCAGGTGCAAGTACACGCATAAAAAGCTTCACAGCTTCACCATCTGCAGACAAAGAAAGTTTTTGAGGCACACATGTTCTAATACCATCTCCGGGCTTAACTTCTACCTGTCTTAAATCCATGGACAATTTTCCCTGTACTTCTAAAGCAGCAAACTTACCTGCAATTTCAGCTTCTTCGGAAACAAAGTCTACTAAATCATGCACATGTACTACATTCCCGGCAGCGTAGACTCCCGGCAAGCTCGTGGTGCGCCGTTGATTAACAACTGGACCGCTAGTCAATGGATGCATTTCTAAATGCATTCCCAAAGATAATTCATTTTCAGGAATTAACCCTACTGATAGCAATAAAGTATCACACTCGATTTCGAATTCTGTCCCAGCAATAGGCTGCATTTTATCATTAACTTTAGATACTGTGATCCCAGTTAATCTATCTTTACCATGAATTTTCGTAATAGTATGGGACAAGTACAAAGGAATATCATAGTCTTGGAGACATTGTACTATATTTCTTGTTAATCCATTAGAAAAAGGACAAATTTCTAAAACTGCTTGAACTTTGCACCCCTCTAAACTCATGCGTCTAGCCATAATAAGACCAATATCACCGCTGCCCAAAATAACAACCTTATGACCAGGTAAATACCCTACCATATTAACCATCCTTTGCGCAGCTCCTGCAGTGAAAACTCCTGCCGGTCTATCTCCGGGAATACGAATAGCCCCACGTGTGCGTTCTCTGCAACCCATGGCTAAAATAATAGCTTTGCCCTTAATATTCATAAGTCCCTGCTCAGGACTAACAGCAATGATGTTTTTTTCAGTCGTAATTTCCAATACCATAGTATCAACCATAGTAATAATTTCAGGTTTATCTGCAATTAATTCAATGCAACGCTGAGCATAACCTGGACCTGTAAGTTCTTCTTTGAAATGATGCAACCCAAAACCATTGTGAATACATTGTTGTAAAATACCACCTAGTTCCAAATCACGCTCAATAATTAATATATTTTTCCCACCATTTTTATAAGCGCTATATGCTGCTGATAAACCCGCAGGTCCACCGCCAACAACCACTATATCATATTCTAATTCCTTCATACTCAGGCATCCTCCCCAGCAGTTTCTTTTTCATAAAACATAGCAGAAGCAACGCCCTCTTTTAGTACTTCTGTAATAGGAATATTTAATTCTCTAGCCAAAATTTGCGTAACTTTTGGCCCGCAGAATCCTCCCTGGCAACGGCCCATGCCAGCACGTGTCCTACGTTTTACCCCATCTAATGTTCTTGCACCACAAGTTTCGTGGATAGCATCCACGATTTCTCCTTCACTAACTGTTTCGCAGCGACATATAATACGACCATAAAGTTTATTTTCACTACATAACTTACTTTGTTCTTGTTTTTTTAAATCAGTAAATACTTTTCTTTTAGGCACTATAGCCTTGAAGTTGCCTTTTAACACCAAATTAGTTTCTACGTCTCTTAATAATTCAACTACTTCTTCTGCAATAGCAGGTGCCGCAGACAATCCCGGAGATTGAATCCCGGCAGCATGAATAAGTCCTTTTACCGTGCCTTGTCTAATGATAAAATCCCCTGTATCGGAAACTGCCCTAAGACCACTAAATTCGGTAATAGCTTTGCCTAAAGGTATTTTATCTATAAGTTTTTGCGAAGAGGCAATAATTTCGTTCATTCCCATAATAGTAGTAGCTTTATCTATTTTGTCTTCTTGATCATGTGCATTAGGACCAATAAAAGTATTACCATGAACCGTAGTACATATTAAAATACCTTTAGAGGTTTTTGTGGGGGTAGGAAAAACGATTCCATTTACCAAAGCTGCACTAGCCGTTTTATCAAATAGAATATATTCGCCTTTGCGCGGATGAATAGCGAAACTATTATCGCCGGCAGTACGCGCAACTGTATCTGCAGCAAGCCCCGCAGCGTTTATTACATACTTAGCTTTTATATTGCCTAAAGAAGTCTCAACACCTATAACGCTATCTCCTTCAAGCAAAATCTTTTTAACAGCACAATTAGTAAGCACTTCCGCACCATTTTGTACCGCACAACGTGCAAAAGACAACGCTACGCCAAAAGGCCAACAAACACCTGCTGTAGGAGCCCATAAAGAGCCTTTAATGTCTTTTTTCAAATTTGGTTCTTTTGCTAAAGTAGCTTCGCGGTCTAAAATCTCTAAATTTTTGACACCATTTTTTATGCCGCGAGCCAATAAATCATGTAATGTGTCCATTTCCTCATCATTTACCGCTACCACCAAAGAACCTAACCATTTTATATCTAGCCCTAATTGATCTTGTAATTCGTGATAAAGCCTATTGCCTCGTACATTAGTAAGGGCTTTATTACTGCCATATGGCGCATCAAACCCTGAATGAATGATAGCACTGTTAGCTTTAGTAGTTCCTAGAGCCAAATCAGGCTCTTTCTCTACTAAAACACAATTCAAAACATATTTAGACAATTCACGCAAGATAGCGGTGCCGGTAACACCACCGCCAATAACTACTACATCCATTTCCCTTATAAAGTCCATACTATCATAGCCTCCAACATCAATCTCTCTGAAACCTAATTCTAGCATAATTGTCTAATAATTTCCAATAAAAAGAACGCATCCTTTAAAAGGATGCGTCTTTAATTTACATTAGTATGTTTTCTTGTCTTTTTTAACTACTTCAGGTTCCGGATCAGGTAAATGATTTGCATGTGCCTGCTTAGCATTCTTCTTTGGCTTCGGGGCCTTCTTAGGATTCTTATCTCCCATGATTATGCACTTCCTTTCCGTGTAAGTAAAATGAAAGCACACCACTTATTCAATTTAGTGAGTACTCTCAGTTTTTCTTTTTTATAGCAACGTTCACTGTTGGTTGCTACGCTCATTATAACACAAAATTCACAATACGTCATATTATGTATAAAACCACCATCAGTTACTTTTAATTAACTGATGGTGGTCCTTTATTATTACGTATAGATACTTTTTTTATTCTTCCGTTTCTTCTTCAATCATAGTATTAACTAATGCTAAGGCTGCTACTTTATCCCCTTTATCCAAATGCATCAAAATTACACCCTGAGCATTACGGCCAAATGTAGAAATATCGTCAGCTTGCAGCCGAATAATAACGCCGGCATTAGAAATGAGCAGAATCTCTTGATTTGGTACAATAACTCGTGATCCTATGATAGGTCCTGTCTTACTAGTAACCTTCAAGTTAATGACACCTTTACCTCCACGAGTTTGCTTACGATATTCGCTCATCAAGGTCCTTTTGCCAAGGCCCTCTTCTGTTGCTGTCAAGACTTCTCCTGTTTCGCTTGCGCAATCCATAGACACTACATAGTCTGCCTTCTTCAAGGTAATACCACGAACTCCGTGGGCAGTCCTTCCCATAGGGCGAACATCCTCTTCACTGAAATGAATGGACAAACCGTTGCGAGTAGCCATTATTATATCGTTCTTACCATCAGTAAGTTTAACATCAATAAGCTCTTCTCCCTCATCAAGATTAATGGCGATTAACCCGGTACGTCTTGCAGAGTTGAATTCTGTTACTGCTGTTTTCTTTACCGTACCCCTATTAGTAGCCATAAACATAAATTTATCTTGATCTTCGGCCATATCTTTTACGGCTATAACAGCTGTAATTTTTTCTCCGCCTTCAATAGGCAGCAAATTAATAACCGATGAACCCTTTGCAGTACGTGAAGATTCAGGAATTTCATAGCCTTTTTGTCTATACACACGGCCCTTATTTGTAAAGAACAAAATATTATGATGAGTAGTAGCCATAAATAAATGTTCGGAAAAATCACCATCTGTGACTGTCTTAATACTTTCAGCCTTCAATTTACCGCTTCCACCTTGAATTCCGCGCCCGCCTCTATTTTGATTACGGAAATTAGTTAAAGCCTGGCGTTTAATATAGCCTTGATGACTGATTGTAATAACTACGTCTTCTTCAGCAATCAAATCTGCCATATCGATGTCACTTGTGTCACGAGCTAAGACAGTACGTCTTTTATCGCCAAAACGCTTTTTAACATCTAACATATCCTCTTTTATAATAGCTAAAACCTTGCTCTCGTCTGCCAATACACCCTCCAAATAAGCGATAGTTTCCATAAGATCTCTGTATTCATCATCGATCTTCTGACGCTCTAATCCGGTTAAGCGTTGCAGCCTCATATCTAAAATAGCTTGAGCTTGGCGTTCACTTAAAGAAAACTTTTCCATCAAAGCAGCTTTGGCAATATCACCGTTTGCACTAGCACGAATAGTAGTAATAACAGCATCTAAATTATCTAAAGCTATTTTTAAACCTTCTAAGATGTGTACTCTATCTCTGGCTTTGCCCAGTTCATAACGTGTCCTACGAGTAATAACATTCTTTTGATGTTCCAAATAGTATTCTAATATTTGTTTTAAGTTTAAAACACGCGGGCGATTATTAACTAACGCCAACATAATAATACCAAAAGAATCTTGCATCTGTGTATGTTTATATAATTGATTTAGAATAACATCAGGAACTACATCACTACGCAACTCAATAACGATACGCATACCATTACGATCACTTTCATCACGCAAATCTGTAATACCTTCAATAACTTTATCTTGCACCAAATGCGCAATATTTTCAATTAAGCGAGCTTTATTAACTTGATAGGGAATCTCGGTAACTATAATTTTGTTTTTATTTTTCGGCATCGGCTCAATTGTTGCCTGGGCACGAACTTTAATAACGCCACGACCTGTTGTATAAGCACTCTGAATACCAACGTTACCCAAAATAATAGCTCCTGTTGGGAAATCAGGACCCTTAATAGCCGTCATTAAGTCCGCAATTTCTACCTCAGGATTATCAATAAGCATAACCAAACCATCAACTACTTCTCCTAAATTATGAGGAGGAATATTAGTAGCCATACCTACAGCTATACCTGCAGAACCATTAATTAAAAGTGCAGGAACCTTAGATGGTAAAACTGTTGGTTCTTTTAAAGACTCATCATAGTTAGGAACAAAATCTACCGTATCTTTTTCAATATCTTCCAGCATTTCCTCAGCAATTTTACCCATGCGTACTTCTGTATAACGCATAGCAGCCGCAGGGTCACCATCTACTGAACCAAAGTTACCATGTCCATCTACAAATAAATAACGAGTGGAGAAAGTTTGTGCTAATCGTACGATAGCATCGTAAACAGAGGTATCACCATGGGGATGATATTTACCTAAAACATCGCCGACGATACGTGCCGACTTTTTATAAGCTTTATTAGGAGTCATACCCGCTTCCTGCATAGCATAAAGAATCCGGCGATGTACCGGCTTTAAACCATCGCGAACATCCGGCAAAGCACGCTGTACTATAACACTCATAGCGTAATCAATGTAGGATTTTTGCATTTCATCCTCAACAAAAACAGGTATAACTTTACTTGCTATCTGCTTCTCATCCACACTATCACCAATCCTTATATATTAATCTCAATTATTTAAATAATAATTCATATACTTGCTTGCCGACTAACAATGTAGTAACAATTAAATATAGCGGTCGTACATAACTAGCTCCTTTGGTAATAGCTACCTTAGAACCAACAATGGCACCTAAAATCATGCTTATTCCCATGGCAAAACCATAATTCCAATAAACGGTTCCTGCTAGAGCAAAAGAAACGAGAGCCCCGGCACCACTAGCAAAATTTAAGGCTTTGGCATTTCCTGCTGCTGTTACAAAATCATAACCTAAGAATAAAAAACCGAAAATCAAAAATGATCCTGTTCCAGGTCCAAAAAAGCCATCGTAGAAACCTAAAGCTAATGCCATAAAAACAGTTCCAACTAAAATAGTTTTAGAAAATTTTTTAACATGGGCAGCATCGCCCCAGTCTTTACGGAAATAAGTATAAACAGCAACGGCTACCAATAACACAACAATAATATTTTTCATAAAAGCAGCCGGCAACATATAAACTGTATAAGCTCCTATGGCTGAACCAAAAAAAGATAAAGGCATTAAATGTAAAACCATTTTTTTATTTATCTTTCCAGCACGCCAGAAGGCTACCACACTGGTAAATGATCCCATCATAGCAGCTAATTTATTAGTTCCTAAAGCAAAGGCTACTGGCATTCCTGTAGCTAAAAGTGCTGGAGTAGAAATTAGTCCACCGCCACCAACAGTAGAATCAATAAACGAAGCTATAAAAGCAGCTATTACCAAGAAGATTAGCATAGTTAGATCCATTTGTTCCACGAATATTATTCCCCACCTTCAAAATTCAGGTAAAATCCTATACATCCGCTGTGGCACACAACTTTTACCTTACTTTCCACTATTTCATTACTAATAGCATAAGGTTTGCTTTTCTGCAAAGTTGATTTTATTAACGGCCACCTAACACCAATAATAGATACTTGATTAATATCATTGAGTGGTAGCAAAGAAACTGCTAAGGTTTTTTTGCTTTGAACAAATGTTGCTTCTTCACCTGTACTCAATAGAACCATTATTTCTTGTTGATCTGCTAATATAACCTGAGATTTTTTTTTCTCTTTATATGCTAATAAACTAAAAATATTAGAGTATAAATGATCAGCTCTGCCACCCCAAACACCTGTAGCCGTTAATAGACTTTCACTAGGTAAATCCTCTAATAAAAGTTGTAAATCAGTATCATTTTTTGCCGGCAAAAAAGACCTACATTCAGTTCCTTCTTTTTCAGCCTTAAGCCAATTTATAGGATCAGAGCTATCTCCATCACCATAAACCACTTTAGGAAATAAATCTAATTCAAAACAATAATCCAATCCCCTATCTACGGCATAAATATCATTATCTGCTTTTGCAAATTTGAGCCAAGACCCTTCTGGTTTTCTTCCACCAGCAATTAATAATATTTTATTTTTATAGCAAGATTTCAATTGCAAAATTCCCTGAGGTAATTTTACTTCTACAGAGTCCATTATATACCAGCCTTTGATTATAAATCTAAATTACGAACTTTACCGGCATTATCTTCAATAAATTGCCGTCTTGGTTCTACTTTATCTCCCATAAGTATAGAAAAAATTTCATCAGCTCTCATAGCATCTTCTAAATGAACTTGCAATACTGTCCTTTTGGCCGGATCCATAGTAGTCTCCCACAATTGCTCTGGATTCATTTCACCCAAACCTTTATAACGTTGAACATAAAGAT
>Ga0183100_1001460_pt1 | contig 11878 bp, 10 predicted proteins | sample Biomet2_FD_127789 | JGI IMG/M metagenome (GOLD analysis project Ga0183100, IMG submission 127789) | Microbial communities from bioreactor (seeded with anoxic lake sediment) at LBNL, California, USA - Biofuel metagenome 2 | ecosystem: Engineered > Bioreactor > Anaerobic > Unclassified ...
GCGCCTCATCGTGGATTGCAATGGGGCGGGTGAGACTTAGCGCGGCCTGCTCGGGCGCGCCCGCAGGAATGGAAACCGTCACCAGCACGGCTGCCTGCTCAAGGCTCTCGATATGGAGCAACTGCCTTTCGGCATCTCCCACCTGGGGTGCGTAGGATTTGTCAAAAAAGCTGTATGGATCGGCCACCAGCAGGCCCACTACCGGGGTATTCACGCTTTGCAAAATAAGCAAGGGCGCTTCAGGTCGGATCTGAAGCAGGATAAAATCCCGTTCGTTTTCAAACCCGGCCAGCCCACGGGGAAAGTGCACAACCTTATCCGTATCGATACAACGGCGTCCAAGACGGGTGTCGATTTCTATTTCTTTGTTTCGTGCCATAGTTCAGCAGCCACCATGAGGTCGTTATTACTGGTTTCAAGGGCGCGCCGGTTTTCCTCAACAACCCGCTTGTACACTTCTTCGCGGTATATCGTGGTGTCATCGGGTACTTCCAGGCCCAGTTTGACCTGTTTACCCTGCATGCCCAGGATAGTTATGCGTATATTCTCGCCCAGATATAGGCTTTCTCCTGGGCGTCGCGTCAATATGAGCATAGGTGCTTCCGTTAATTATATCGTTGCATGAACCGCTCCCGGGCAGCGCTTATTTCTGCCCGGCATCAGGCGGCAAAATCCGCCGCTACTCGGCATCAGAGATAACTGGCCAGGCTCATCTGCATTATCTTTGAAGAAGACTGAAGCACTGTCTGATACGTCAACTGTTGCCGGGTCAGCTTTGTCAGCAACTCGGTCAGGTCTACGTCTTCAGTATAGCTCAATCGTTCCTGCTGGTCTAGCTTTTGAAAGCTGAGCACATCGCTGGCAGTTGACACCCGGTTTTCAAGCCCGCCAATACGGGCTGTCTGAGTGAGCACATTCTGCTGTACAGTGGCAATTTTTGCGAGCGTCTGCTGGCAGCCTTCCTGATTGTTATTTTCGCAATAACTGATGAATTCGCCCACCATGTCAAACAGGTTTGTCGAACCCGGCAGGGCTGGCTTGCCTTCGTAGTATCCGCCAAAGATATCCTTGCCCACGTTGTTTACCGAAATGTATGAACCCTTCATTATTTCAAGATTCAGATCGGCGCGGTCAGGGTGCACAAGAATCTGCGTACCAGCGTTTACGGTGTTGCCAGCTACCGTTGTGGCATCCATATCCACATATCCGCTTGGCACGAGCAGCCGAAGCTTGTTTGAGCCATCAGTGGTGGCAGTTGCCGCTACCCAGGTTGATCCGCTGTCAGTGCTGTACGAATAGTTGACCGTGCTGCCCGTCAAGGAAAGGTTGGCGTTGTTGTCCATACGCAACAGCACGTTGCCGCCAAAAGATCCGGCGGCGGATGTCGTCAGATTGGCGGGGCCGCCCATAACAGTCATTGTCGGCGGCGGATCATTGTCGTCACCCTGATAGACGGCCGTAGGACGGATGTACACCAGCGTACCGTTCTTTGATCCTGCCCCGGCGCTTACATCAGCTGCGGTAACTGCCATATCGTTCTTCATGGTGACGGTTACACCGTTGGCAGTCAGTGTCCTGCCAGCCGTAGTGCCCGTGCTCCAGGTGGTGCCGCCATCGTTGGACCAGCGAAAAGTCTGCGGCCCGCCATCAAGCGTCCCGGTGCTGGTAAACTGGATCATCATGGATTTGCTGGACGCGCCCTGAATCGTGTAGTCCCCGGCCTGAATGGCCGTATCCCAGTTGGTGTCGGCACTGGTCAGGGCCAACCCCTCCTCAAAGGCGTTGCGGTCATAGCGCTGACCGGCAAAAATGCTGTTGCCCTCATACTGGGTGTTGGAAAGGTTGAGCATCTGGCCAAATATCTGCCGGGCCTGATCCGCAATCTGTCTGCGGTTCTCTGCCGAATAGGTACCAGTAGAGGCTTGTTCAGCCAGAGCCTTGAGGCTTGTCAGAGAGTTGCTCAGTTGCGTACCGAGCACGTTGTCGGCCAGCGACAACCAGCCCTTGGCCGTATCCACATTGCTCTGATACTGGGTAGTGGCGCTGATGTCGTTGCGGGTCACCAGCACGCGGTATGTGCCAGCAGGATCATCAGATGGCCTGTTGATCTTTTTTTGCGAAGAGCCTTGCTCGTTGCTTTCCATGTAGGCAGCCAGACTTTTCTGCATCTGGCTCGTCATTTTGTCATACATGGTGTTTTGCGTAACGCGTATAGCCATGTCAGGCTCCTATTGCTTAAGCCCAAGGAGGGTTTGCAGCATCTGGTCGGCGGTGGTTATCAATTTTGCCGCTGCCGTGTAGGAGTGCTGGTATTTGATCAGGTTGGCCATTTCTTCATCAAGGTTAACGCCAGAAGCAGAGCTTACCTGCTCGGAAAGGTCGCTGGTGAGGGCCTTGTGGTATTCCGAATTTGTTTTGGCAAAGCGGGTATCCGCACCCACTGTCGTAACCAGGCTAGCGTAGTACTGACCGATGGTCTGGTTGCTGGTGGTCTTCCACGCGGTTGAAATGGTCACGTTGGTGCTGGCCAGTTTGCCTATAGCTGTGGCCGTGGCGTTGTCGCCCTTATTTATCTGCTGCTGGCCGTTGACCTGCCCGGCGGCAATGTAGTTCTCATTGTCGTGCAACTGTCTGCTTGTGGCTATGTCGCTGGCAGTGGTGCCGGTAAAAAACGTATTCACGCCAAGGGCGGCCATCATGCCCGTGCTGTCAGTGCCCAGCGCAAACTGCAGGTTACTGCCCGCTGCAGTGTTGAGTACAAGCTTGCCGTCCTGGATGGTGGCTGTAAGCTCGCCGGGGAACGAAGAATTAATGGCGGAAACAACATCATCCAGCGAGTGCTTGCTGGGATCAAAGTTCGGCGTTCCGGGGGTAATGGCGCTGAAGTCAAGCTGACCCGACGAAACATAGTCGCCCGAAGTTTTGTTGTAAAAATAAAAATTGACGTTGCCGGCCTGGAGCCTGCTGGACTCCGGCAGCACGGCCTGGGCTGAGCCCAGAGGCACCGTTGTGTTGGAAACGCCCTGTTGCCCCTGTGCAAAATCGAACAGAGAGGTACCAGCACCCTGGCTGTGGATGCGGTTCACTTCCCAGATAAGCGACTTGGCGGTGGCATCCAGTTCATCCATATACCGGCCGCAGTTGTCGTCTCGAATATTGAAATAGGTGGTCAGCTTGCCGCCAGACACACGACCGGCGGTGTCCGTTCCGTCAAAGCCCACCTGAGGCGTCACGTTTTGCGGGCCGCGCGTGGGTTCAATCCAGTAAAGCCCGGTCTTGGGTATTATGTCGAACTTGTCGCCAACGGTAAAATTACTGGTAGAATCGAAGGATATCTTCAGATTCTTCACCTGCACGGGATCGGTGGATGTGCCTGTGGAGCTTATTTCGTAGTGCTGTTCATTGCCGTTCTCGTCACGCAGCCAGGTTTTGCCGCCGTCCAGAGAAACGCGGAACGTGGGGTTGCCAGCAGTGCCAGCAGGGCCAGCATTTCCCCCGGAAACGATATCTATCGTATATTCGTGGCTGTCGGAGCCGTCATACTGGATACTGCCAGTATAAGGCGAGCCTACAGAAAGCCGATTTTCCGCGCGCGGTTCACGAATCTCTAAATCATTGGTGTTGACACCCTGCACCAGAGGCTGACCGGTGGTGAGCGCCACCGTAAAATTGCCGCCCCCAGAGTCCATGGTCTTCACATCGACATAGGTTGCCATTTCACGCACCAGCTGGTCGCGCTGGTCAAGCAGATCATTGGGATTGCTTACCCCATCAATGGTTGTGGCATTGATCTGCTTGTTAAGAGAAGCAATGCTCTTGGCAAGCTCATTGACGCGGCTGACGCTCTGATTGATGGAAACATCCATCTGGCTTTGCAGCGCCTTGACCGATGTGGCTGTATTGCCCAACATGTCGCAAAGGTTGTCGGCATATGAAAGCAGATCTTCGCGCGAGGCGGTGTCGCCAGGGCGCTGCGCAAGCTTCTGCCATGCCGTAAAAAATGCGTTCATGGAAGAGCTTATGCCCGCCCGATTGGATTCGTTGAAAAGGCTTTCCAACGTCCCCATGATGTTTTCCTGCTCTTCCCAGCGGGCAGAATTGGTGGACTGGCGCACATAGGAGCTTTCAAGAAAAGAGTTGAAATATCGCAATACCTGCTGCGCATTAACCCCCAGACCTTCGCCGCCAGGTTTGGCGACAAGGGTGCCCGCGTCGCGCTGATCCACATAGCGTCGGGTGTAGCCTTCGGTATCGGCATTGGCGATATTGCTGCCAGTGACCGATATCCAGGCTTGGGCGGCGTTGAGGGCAGTTTTGCCCACATTCATAAGACCGCTGAGCATGACTACAGCCTCCCGGAGATCAACGCGGCCTGCGTCTGCCGCTGGGCATTCATGCCCCCACGGCGACCATAGGTTTCCGCCTTTGGCGGCATGGCCTGACTTGTGAGCGCCTGAAGTGCGCGGCTGCTCTGATCAAGCAGAGCCAGGGAAAGGTTGGTGTTGCGCGAGGCCTGGCGAGCAACAGACTGCTCCGTCGTATCTATCCGCTGCAGGATTTCCCGCAGGGCCGCGCCCATGTCGTCTGGCAGCGCCGTGGCGTATTCCATGGCCCGCATGCCGCCCAGACCTCTGATGACAGAAGTTTTTTCCACGGCCAGCTGACGGATCAGCTCCTGTATGGAGAACTCAAGAGACACCACGGCATCAGTATCGCGATCAAGAAGGCAGGTATATTCTTCCTCAAGAAGGTCGCGCAGCAGGCAAAGAGCCTTGTCCTGACGCGAAAGCGATTCGTAAATGGCGTTGTGCATGTGAACCTCCCGAGGGCCATTGATTTCAGCCGTAGTCAGGATATTGCCCGACAGAAAAAGGCAGAAACTGCCGCCCGGCACAATTAAAGCAAAATCCGTGCCTGAAAATACTTCCGGCGCAGGCATACAGAGCGGTTAAACGAGAGATTGATCATGAGAAGCTGCCAAGCGCCGTAGAAGCGTACGGCATCGTCAGTTCAGCCCCCGCCGGAGCAATCCCACAATAAATATTAGTTAGGGTTTGCCGTACACGTCCGTAGCTGTCAGCGGCGGAATACCCGAGGCTGCCGCCCCCTTGGCTGCTCCGCCCTGACCGCCCTGGCGCACGAATATCTGCCCGCCCGTCAGCGGCACGGGACTGGTCACGCCTTGAGCAGATGCGGGCGAAGCCACTGGGGCAACACCGGGGCTTACAGGCTGATTGGGAGCCTGAACGCCGGGACTTGCGGGCTGGCTTGCTGCCAGAACTGCGGGCTGACCCGCCGGGCCCATGGGCAGGGTGCTTACCTGGGCTGCGGGCTGTGCGCCCTGGGCAGGAGCCTGTTGCTGCATGCCTGCGCCCTGCGCCTGCTGGGCATGGTAGGCGGCAATACCGGCGCCTGCATTGCTGTTGGGGCCTGCGCCGTCAACATTGAGCGTACGGATCAATCCCTGCTTGCCGCCTCGCCCTGACGGCGGGATATTGGTCGTATAGCGAACTTTTTGCGGCTGCGGAGGCTGCACCTGACCAGCTTGAGCGTTTGAGCCGGGCTGCATATTCTGCCCCTGCATGGCCTGCCCCTGCATGGCCTGCCCCTGCATAGCCTGCTGGTGCATGGCCGCCTGCATGGCTGACTGCATGCCTCCAGCGGAATTCAGGGACTGGGCATCCAGCACATTCCCCGTAAGCGGCGGAATACTCATGCCAGACATATCCATCTGCACACCGCCCTGACCCCAATTCTGCCCGTCCGCCTGGCTGCCCACGGGGCCGCCAGCCTGCGCGGCGCGGCTCTGCGGCTGGGCAAGGCCCAGCATCTGCTGCATGGGCGGGCGCACCGCATTGGGCCCCAGCTTGCTGCCCGCTTCAAATTGCGCCTTGCGGGCAAGGTTGAGGCCGGAATTCATGTTGCCGACAACATTGGTGGTATGCACTACCCTGTGCCGCTCCGGCTGGGCCGAGGCCTGCATGGCCTGCTGGGCGAGACGCGCAGCTTCTTCTGGGTCCTGCCCTTCGGCCACAGCCTGTGCTCCGGTCAGCGTACGGGCCGCGGCGGAACCATTTTCCGCATGTCCGGCGTCCTGCATGGGGGCAACACCGCCGTACACGGATGCAGCAGCGCCTGATGTTCTGGACTTGTCCTTTGCAGCGTCCCTGCCGCTATCGTTGTGCGGGCTATCCGCATCCGGCGCAGGTGGAAGCATGGGAGCCGCCGCAGGCGTAAAAGGCCGCTGAATGGCGGAAGCATCCGTTGCCGTGGCGCGGCTTGCAGATGTCAGGCTGCGCGAAAGCTGGGCGTACATCATGTCGGCCAGACCAATGCCGCCAGCCGATGTCATTTTTTTGGCCAGTTCCTGATCGTACATGCCCTGCCAGAACTGTTCTTCCTTGCCGTGCAGCAAGGTGGACTTGGGCAGGGTTTTGCGCATCTCTTCCCACATTTTCTGGATAAAGATGGACTCGAAGCCCTCGCAGGATTCGCGCAGCTTCTTCTCCTTTTGCGCAGGGTCAATATTTTTCCCGCCCAGGTTGCCAATGCCCGCCAGGCGCGACTGAACTTCCTTGCGGGCAACTTCGCCCGCTCCGGCTTCAGGAGGAATGAGAGCGGTTGACATGGGCGTGGTCATTTAAATTACCTCCAGATCCGCGTGCAAGGAGCCCGAGGCCTGCATTGTCCGTAAAATGGATATGAGGTCGCGGGGGGTTGCGCCAATGGCGTTGAGGCCGTCCACCAGTTCCTGAAGGGTCGCGCCTTCCACCATCATAAGATGGCGGTTTTCTTCGCGCACGTTGGTTTCCGTCTGCGGCGTCACCACTGTCTGGCCTTGCGAGAAGGGGCCGGGCTGCGAAACCTGTTCGCTTTCCTGCACAGTGATTTGCAGGTTGCCGTGGGCTACGGCAGCGCGAGAGATGCGCACATCGCGCCCAAGCACAACGGTGCCTGTCTTTTCGTCCACCACCACCTTGGCGGAGGTGTCGGGGCTGACATCCAGATTTTCCACCGAGGCCATGAGCGGCACAAGGTTGTTGCGGTACTGGGGCGGCACGTCCATGGTCACGCTGGTGGCGTCCACAGCGCGGGCATAGCGTCCACCCATGGCCCCATTGAGGCGTTCTGCAATCTGCTGCGCTGTAGAGAAATCGCCCACGCGCAGATTGAGCGTGAGTTTGTCCTGCTGGTTGAACTCAAAGGGAATGCCCCGCTCCACAATGCCGCCGCCGGGGATGATGCCCACGGTGGCGATATTCTTTGTGGTGCTGGCAGCTTTGCCCGAGGCCGAAAAACCGCCCACGGTCAACGCGCCCTGAGCCAGGGTATATATCTTGCCGTCCACGCCCTTGAGGGCCGTTTGCAGCAGCACCCCGCCCATGAGGGAGGTTGCGTCGCCCACGGAAGACACCGTCACGTCCAGCCGGGTGCCGGGCTTGGCCGACACCGGCATGCGCGCCGTTACCATGACCGAGGCCACGTTTTTGATTTTAAGTGCGGAGGCGTCCACGCCCACGCCCATCCTGTCCATCATGTTTTTCATGGAACTGAGCGTAAAGACGGAGTCTTTCTTGTCGCCGGTTCCGGCCAGGCCAACCACCAGCCCGTAACCAATGAGCTGGTTGTCGCGCACTCCCGAAAACGTGGCTATGTCCTTGATGCGCACGGCATGCGCTGGCAAGGCCCAGCACACAAGCAGGGCGGCGGTGGTTATCCAGAAGGCCGGATGGCGCAGTATTGTCAATTTCATGGCGCAGACTCCTTGCCGGAATACCGGCACACAGGGAATTGCAGAAACCATGCCGAACATGCTGACGCACTGCTGACCGCACCGGGCGGCCTGACCCTGAGCGCCTGCCCACACATTTTCCGCCCCATACCCTGCCATGAAACAGTTTTCCACCTGCCCCTCCGCCCAACAAAAAAGAGCGGTCAGGGGTTCGGCTCCCTTACCGCTCTTTTCGAGTATTTATTGGGCGATTACTTGCGACTGCTGCCCAAGCAGGTCAACATTGAAAATGGTTGTCTGCTCTGCGCGGATTCAAAAAAAACGCGTCATGGGCATGCCTACCTGAACAGACCCGGCTCCTCACGCACAAGATTGGCGGCAATAAGCTTGCTGTCAGGCTTGTAGGTGCCGTTGGAGACCTGAGTACGCAATGCTTCCACCTTTTCGGCGCGCACATCGGGCGTGTTCTGGGCTGTACGCCGGGCTTCCGTCAGCAACTGGGCTTCCTGCGATACGCTGACAGTATCCCCTTGCGAACCTTCAGAAGGCGTGCCGCTGGCTCTGCCCTTCAGTCTGGCCTCGCCGCTCTTTTCAAGGTTGGCCGTGTTGCTGTAGGGATCGAGAAACGTATTGATCTTTCCCTGAATTTCCATAGTTCTCTCCGCTTGCTCAACCTGCTGCCGACCTAAATGGCAGGCGGTTCGTCAAGCATGCTTTCGTCAACTTTTTTTCGTGTGACGCGCCACAGGGCGTTACGGGTCGCACGCAGTTTTTCATCCGATAAAGGTTCCAGGCCTTCCGGCCCCTGCCCCACTATACGCAGTCTGCCGCCTGGCGGATAGGTAAACTGAACTTCCTGCCCCACTTCACGTCCAAGTTCCTGGCGGATTTCTTCCACCACGGGGTTGTCGCTTCCGGTATAGAGCAGGGTTTCGTAGAGTTCGCGGGCGACCTTCTCAACCATCATGCGACGGCTGGCAGAAGGATCAGGGTCGCTGGGGTCATCGCCTTCGGCAACTCTGCGCCGCATTCTGAGCCTTGCAAGACGCCGGGCTGCCAGCAGCTGCTGTTCATACCCCTGTAGCATCATGCGCAGTTGCGCGGAGGTTGCGTCGGCCATGGCGTTATCCGTCCTTCAACCCTTTTCGGCAGAAGCGATAAAAACTTTAGACTTGCCATGAGGCATTTTTCTCTGCGGCCTGCCGCTTTTTTTGCCAAAAGGCGCGTCATGGCAGCCCGCGAGGGCACAGGCGGTCAGCGGATGTTCCCCGGGTGATATAAAAGGCGGTCAACGGCGGTTGCGGGCCAGTGCGCAGCCCACAGCCAACAGGTTGAGCACGCCAAAGATTATCAGGTCAACGCGCATGGCTCCCATGAAGGCATCAATATTATGCGTTCCGGCTGGCTCGCTGCCAAGAAAAAGCCCAAGGGTCAGCGTTATGAGCGTCATATTGAAGAGTTGGCCGCCAGTGCGCACAGCGCCCGTGAGCCCTGCGGCCTGCCCCACACGATCGCGCCCCGCGCTCTCAAGAATAATGGTGGTATTGGGCAGCGCAAACAGACTGATGCCAACGCCGAGCAGGCATTGGGCCAGAACCAGCACGTACATGGGGGAATCCACCCGCAAAAGCCCGCACACAACTAGGCCCAGCCCGCACAGGGCAATGCCCGCCGCGCTGACCTTGCCCGGTTCAAACCTGCCGCACAACCGCGCGGCAACAGGGGTGGTCATGACCTGCATTACAGACTGGAGCGCAAGAAAAAGCCCGGCCTGCTGCACGGTCATACCGCGTCCGAACTGGAGATACAGGCTGAAAAAAAACACGATGCCAAAAAATGAACTGTAGTTGATGAAGGCAGCCAATGACGACAGGGCAAAAACCCTGTTGCGGGCAAGCAACCGCAGATCAAGCAAGGGATAGTCGCTCCTGAGTTCCTTGATGCAGAAAGCAGCCATCAGCCCCACAAAGGCCACCAGCAGGCCGCCAGCCAGAGCCGGAGCGTCGGCCAGCTCGGACGAGCCAAAAGTCAGGGCCGTCATGGCTCCCGCATAAATGCAGCACCCCTTCCAGTCAAAGGGCTTGCCCTTGGCCATGCGCCATTCAAGCTTGACGCGGTATTTCATCAGCAGCAGCACGCCCACGGACGCCAGAGCGCTGCCCCAGAACAGCCATTGCCAGCCAAGCCACCCGGCCACAAAGCCCGCAACAGGCGGTCCGCAGGCAATGCCCGCGTATACTGACGATCCGCTGTAACCAAGATAGGAGGCGCGCCGCCCCTCAGGAGCAGCCGAGGCCAGCAGGGCCAGACCGCAGGCGTTGAACATGGCCCCGCCCACCCCCTGCACAAAACGCAGCAGCAGAAACAGCGGCACAGAATTGACAAAACCCAGCAAGGCGCCGGCAAGGGCAAACAGGGCGATACCCCACAAAAATATGCGGCGGTAACCCCAGATGTCGCCCATGCTGCCGCTGGCCAGCTGAAACACAGCCAGTCCCATGGAATAAAAGGCCCCCATGAGGCCCAGCTCGCGCGCGCTGGCATGGAGGCTTTGCCCCAGCGGCGGCAGCACGGCGTTCACTCCGGCCATCATGAACGGCATAAAAAACAGGGAGGTACACACGGCCACAAGCAGCCAGCCGTGTCCTTTTTCAATGGATGAACTCATGGCGGCAGAGTAGCCTCGAGCATGCGGGGTGGTCAATACGCCCCGCATGCCGGTCAATTTGCACGGCTCAGAACCAGCGCGAACGCCCTGAACCTTTGAAAACGCACATCCTCAAAGACAACAGGTCTAAAGCGTACCTACGGCTTCGGCCAGCCGCAGGCACATATCAGCCTTGTTCAATGTATACAGGTGAATGCCCGGCGCACCGGCATCAAGCAGGCTGCGTATCTGCCGCACCGCGTAATCAAGGCCCACCTGCCGCACGGCTTCCGCCCCGCCATCGTTATTGGCTTTCTCAAGGGCAAGGTAGAGCTTGCCCGGAATATTGGCCCCGCACAGCGAGAGCACCCGCCGCAGCGAGTCAAAACTCTGGATGGGCAGAATACCGGGGATGACCGGCGTAGTAATGCCCTGCCCGCGCAAATGGCTCACCAGGTCTTCATACTCGCGGGCGTCAAAAAACAGCTGGGTCAGGGCAAAATCCGCCCCGGCGCGCATTTTTTCAGCCGTGCAGCGCCTGTCGTCCGCAAAGGTGGGCGATTCGGGATGCGGGGCGGGATAGGCAGCTACACCTATGCCCAGATCAGGCTGCTGCTCGCGGGCAAAGGCCACCAGGTCAGAGGCGTGACGAAAGTGGGCTTTGTTCCAGTCCCACGGCTTGTCGGCGGGCGGGTCGCCGCGCAGGGCCAGCACATTGTTGACGCCAGAAGCCTGCAAATCGTGCAAAAATGCGGCGATGGACTGAGGCTCCGCACCTACGCATGTGAGATGCGCCATGGCAGTAATGCCCCGCCGCGCCAGCTCCGCCGTGACGGCAAGGGTATTCTGCTGCCGCGCGCCGCCCGCGCCGTAGGTTACTGACGCAAACAGGGGGTTGAGTGCGCGCAGGCGATCCACCGTGGCATAAAAATCAGGCAACTGGGCCGTGTCAGAAGGAGGAAAAAACTCCAAAGAGTAAAAAGGGGCCGAAAGTTCCCTGATCATTTTGCCGATATGCATGGAAAGACTCCTTGGCGCGATATGCCCGCAGCCTGATAAATTACTGCGGCGTGATTGTTTATGTTTATATCAAGATAAATTGATATGTCAATAAAAATGTGCCATCGCACCTTGCCAAATGGCAAAAGCGGTCGTAATGCAGGTTACGGACAATAAAAATAGACGGCAAGACATGAATACCCGGCAGTTTTTCTTTATAGCAACGGACGCAATCCGGCCCGCTTGGCGGGTAATCCGCAGTCTGCCGACAACATGGCTGGCGGCCCTGATTGTCTGTTGTACCGTAGCCATGCCCCGGCCCGGCCTTGCCGCGCCAGACCAGCAGGGCAATCAGCCCCCCGGCGCTGTATTGGCCGACGAGGGGCACGCGCCTGCGTTGCCTGCCGCTCCCCCCCACGCCATGCAGCCCGCCGACGCCGCAGCCGCCCAGGGCGGCGGGGACGCTCCGCGGGCAGCGGCGTGCCGGGGGGGGTGAACGG
>Ga0183100_1001461_pt1 | contig 11872 bp, 8 predicted proteins | sample Biomet2_FD_127789 | JGI IMG/M metagenome (GOLD analysis project Ga0183100, IMG submission 127789) | Microbial communities from bioreactor (seeded with anoxic lake sediment) at LBNL, California, USA - Biofuel metagenome 2 | ecosystem: Engineered > Bioreactor > Anaerobic > Unclassified ...
GCCGGCCGCCATAAGAGAGAGGCAGCTCGCGCAGATGGAAGCCTGGGAGGAGGAACCGTTGGATTCGACGACGTCGGCGACGCAGCGGATGGTGTACGGGAAGACCTTCTCGTCAGGGATGACGTAGCTGAGGGCTCTCTCGCCTAAGGCGCCATGGCCGACTTCGCGGCGACCCGGAGTCCCCATGCGGCCAATTTCACCGACCGAGTATGGGGGAAAATTGTACTGATGCATGAAGCGACGAGATTGCTCGGCGGTCAGGTTGTCGATGATTTGGGCATCGCTAAGAGGCCCAAGGGTGGTCGTGGATATAACTTGGGTTTGGCCACGGGTGAACATGGCAGAGCCATGGGCGCGGGGCAGGAGGTCGATCTGGGCGTTGAGAGGACGGATTTCGTCCACTTTGCGGCCATCGGGTCTCACTTTGTCTTCGATAATTAGGCGACGAACTTCGGCGGCAACCATGCCTTCGAGGATATCGTTGACCATCAACATGGCCTTGGCGTGCTCTTTTTCGTTCTTGTAAGCGCGATTGTCGTAGTCATCAAGAATCTCCTTCTTGAGGGCATCCACCGCGTCTTGTCTCGTGAGTTTATCGAAGATGGAGATGGCTTTGACAAGTTTCTCTCCAATCCGTCCTTCAATCTCTGCCTTGATGGCGGGATCGGGGGCGTAGAGGTCAATGTGGCGTTTTTCTTTGCCGACGGCCTTGATGATCGTCTCTTCAAAGGCGCAAAGCTTTTTGATGGCTTCGTGGCCGAACATAATGCCATCGAGCATCGTTTCTTCGGAAAGCTCAGCGGCTCCGGCTTCGACCATCATGATAGCGTCTTTGGTGCCCGCGACTGTCAGGTTCAAATCGGATTTGGCTTTCTGTTCAACGGTCGGATCGATGACGAATTTGCCATCGACACGGCCCACGTAAACGCCGGCGACCGGGCCATCAAACGGGATGTTGCTCACGCAAAGGGCGAGCGAAGCGCCGAACATGGCAGTCATTTCTGGGGAATTGTCCGGATCGCAAGACATGACGGTTCCGACGAGTTGGACTTCGTTGCGGAAGCCTTCGGCGAATAACGGACGGATCGGGCGATCGATGAGACGGGCGCTCAGCGTGGCATGCTCGTCAGGACGGCCTTCGCGGCGAAGGAAGCTCTGGGGGATGCGGCCAGCGGCGTATTGCTTTTCAATGTAGTCAACGGTGAGCGGGAAGAAATCCCCCTCTTTCGGTTCATCTGCGCAGCAGGCGGTTGATAGGACCACGGTGTCGCCGAAACGGACGAGAACCGCCCCATCGGCTTGCTTGGCGATTTCTCCGGTCTCAACCTTAAGATGACGGCCTTCGAAGTCAAGTTCAAATGTTTGCTTCATTGTTTTCCTCTTTTCCTCTTTGGATAATGAATTAACGGGCTAATAGTATCACACCTCACTCACCATAGGTGAGGGAAAAACGACAAACCAGCCGGCCTCGTCCTCGTAGTCCCCAATTGGCTAAGGACCGTCATTACAAATTTTCTTCGTCTCATTCATTTGGCGGGCCGAAACGATTGCGGTAAACAGTCCATCGTGCCTATGTTTTTCTTGTTAATTTGTGCGGAAAAGAAACGCCGAAGCGTTAATGAGTCGAAGACTCTTCGGGCCACAAAAAAGCCGGCTTCCCGAAGGAAACCGGCTTTCCCTAGTTCTTCGCTTATTTGCGGAGTCCGAGCTGGTCAATGAGCTTCAGATACTGCTCACGATCGTTCTGCGCCACATAATCGAGTAAGCCGTGACGCTTGCCGACGAGAGTCATCAGGCTCCGGCGGGCGTTGGCGTCTTCACCGTTATTCTTCAAATGTTCGGTGAGGGCTTCGATTCTCTTCGAGAGAAGAGCGATTTGGACAGAAGCGCTTCCAGTGTCGACGGCATTTTTGCCGAACTTCTGGATAACAACGTTCACGTCCTCTTTCTTGATTGCCATGGGTAATCTCCTTTCTTGGTCGTTCACGGCTGTGCCAAGGCAGGGTCATAGGAGTAGGCCTTTGCGTAGGCAAGTCGCAAGAGAAAATATAGTCTTTTTAGGGCGTAGAGGCAAGTGCTTTAGCCCTTATCGTTTCTTCGAGAAGGCTTTGACGTTGCGCCGTACCTTTTTCCAAGAGGGTTTGGTAAGGGCTCCGGTGATGATGGCAAAGCCATAAAAAATCATGAACAAAGGGGCGAGGAAAATGCCGCGCTTGTAGCCTTTGAGACTCTCTATGCCCGCACTCTTTTTCGAAAACATGATCGCGAGCCAAGTTTGGAAGGAATAGGTGAAATAGAGCAACCCGAGAACGATGGCGATCATCCAGGCGAGCTCCCACAGTTGACCTAGACTGTCGGATGGGGGGATGAAGGAAATGATCTGCGTTCCGCCTAAGCCGTTGATCAGGTTCGCTATTATGAAGAACACGTAATAAGGGGCGAACCACAAAAAGGCGATGATATCGACGGGAATGAAAAGCAGTTGAGCGAACAAATCGACGTTGCTGATCTTGCCGGAAGCGAAGGTGTGGCCTAGCAAAGCGAAGCCTTTACGCCAAAAGAGTGAATGGAGACCATGACCCATCCGAACAAGGCGGTTCCAGGTATCTTTTCCCGTTGACGGTTGGTCTTCGTAGACCACCGCTTCGGCCACATAGTGAATCCGCCGGTTCTCAAGAAGGCGATTAAGGCTGTATTCGGCGTCTTCGCTCATGCCCATGGCATCCCAGCCGCTGTCCTCGAGAATTCGGGCCGAGACCATCATCCCGGCGCCCGTCAACATGGAGTCAAGGTGAGCGTTCTCCCGAAAATTGCTAGCTATCCGGGAGTCCCGGAGATAATAGGTCGCCGAAACGTTGGCCCAGGTATTCTGAGTCGGATTCGTCGAAGCCTCGAAAGGCCGGGCGATTTCCATCCCGGAGTTGAAGGCGTCGTTCATCTTCGAAAGGTAATCCGCTTTTGCCTTGTTGTCGGCGTCAAAACGGATGAAAAAATCATAATAGCCGCGCTTGGTCTCGAAAATTTGCTCAAATCCATACTTGAGGGAATGGGCCACGTTATGGGTTTTGGGATCGGAATCGTTGTGGACGATGACCATGGCTCCGGCGTTTCTCGCCACTTCGGCGGTTCGGTCCGCGCAGTTATCAGCGATGACATAGAGGTCGAAGAGATCCCGGGGATAATCCTGGTTGGCCCGCAAAGACTTGACGGTCTCGCCGATGACCTCTTCCTCGTCACGGGCTGGAATGACGATGGCGATGCGGTTTTTCTGGAGACTTGGCTTAAAGGCTTTTGGCTTGAGCCAAACGAAAAGTATGTAAATGAATTGGAAGATGGTCCCGAAGGAAGCAATGTAGATGAAAATCCAGTTGATGTAGTAAAGAATCGTGTAGGTAAGGTCCATAAATTTAATTCTAACGAAAACGCTAAGGGATTTCACTAGGAAAAAAAGTTAAAACTTTGCCTTTTTACCTATCTTTCCATCGAAGAAAAAGCCCTGAACTGACCAAAAGTTTTCCTCAAGAGTTGAACTAAAAAGCTTGAACAAAAGGTTTTATAAAGAGAGGGGCCGAGATTAAGTAAATGGATTTCTTTTAAGTTTACTCGGGGCCCAAATGGGCTCTTGAAGGAAAACGTGGCCAGCACATTTCCCCCGGAAAACGCTTATTTTCCTTGCGCACACGCACGCATGATACTATAGTTTTTCACGGTCTCGCAACTCGGGAGGAACTATATCATGGATGTCAGAAACATTGCTATTATCGCCCACGTCGACCATGGCAAAACAACCTTGGTCAACGCTTTGCTTACCAATTCCGGAACTTTCCGCCAAAATGAGGAAATTCAGGACCGCATGATGGATTCCAACCCCATCGAGCATGAGCGTGGCATCACCATTCTGGCCAAAACCACCTCCCTCAAATGGAAAGACGCGAAGATCAACATCGTCGACACTCCGGGGCACGCTGATTTTGGCGGCGAAGTCGAACGCATCATGCACATGGTCGACGGCTGCTTGTTGGTCGTTGATGCCTATGAGGGCACCATGCCCCAAACGCGCTTCGTTCTTAAAAACGCCCTCGAAAACCACATTAAGCCCATTGTCGTAATCAATAAAGTCGACCGGCCGAACGCCGACCCCAAGAAAGCCGTCGACGAAGTCCTCGACCTTTTTATCGAACTCGGAGCTCCCGACGATTTGCTCGATTTCCCGATTGTTTACGTCAGTGCCCTCAACGGCACCTCTTCCCTTTACCCTGATCCGGCCTCCCAGCAACCTGGCATGGCCCCGCTTTTCGATATGATTCTCAAGGAAATCCCGGCGCCTAAATGCGATCCCAAAGGCCCCTTCCAATGGCAGTCGGCTCTTTTGGATTACAACGATTTCGTCGGCCGCATCGGCATCGGTACGGTTCGCCGCGGCACCATCCACGTCGGCGATTCTTTGACCGATATCCGCAAGAATGGGACGAACACGAACTTCAAAGTCATGAAGCTTTATACCTTCTATGGGATGAACCGCTCCGAAGTCGCTTCCGTCGAAGCCGGTGACATTTGCGGCATCGCCGGTTTGGCCGACATGGGTGTGAGTGACACCATCTGCGAGAGCAAGACCCTCGAAGCCCTTCCCCCGCTCCGCGTCGATGAACCCACCCTCCAAATGGAATTCGGCACCAACAGTTCGCCGATGAGAGGCCAGGACGGCAAACTCGTGACCGCTCGGGTCATCGAAGAGCGGCTTTTCGAAGAAACCCAACGCGATGTCTCTCTCCGCTTCGTCCGCAAGCCCAACACCGAAACCTGGATCGTCTCTGGGCGCGGTGAGCTACATTTAGGCGTTCTCATCGAGACCATGCGCCGCGAGGGCTACGAGCTCGAAGTCAGCAAGCCCCAGGTCATCATCAAGGAAATCAACGGCGTCAAATGCGAGCCGTATGAGGATCTTCAGCTCGACGTCCCCGACGAGTTTGTCGGCGACATGATGACGACGCTCGGCGATCGCGGAGCCATTCTCGGCGAAATGACGAGCAATTCTGGCAATACCCGCCTTAACTACGTCATTCCTTCCCGCGGCCTTCTCGGCTTCGTCAGCAACTTTTTGACGATGACAAAGGGTTACGGCATCATCAACCACACCTATAAAGAATATCGCCCGATGTTCAGCCACGAAGTGGGCGAACGCAACATCGGCGTTCTCGTTTCGACCGACAAAGGCGAAGCCACCAGCTACGCTTTGCAGAAGGTCGAAGAGCACGGAACGATGTTTATCGTGCCGGGCGACCTCTGCTACGAAGGCATGATCGTCGGCGAGCATCGCTACCCGGTTGACCTTGCCGTCAACTGCACGATGACCAAACCAATGACCAACGTCCGCGCCTCCACCAGGGAGATGATGATCGTCTTAAAGGCTCCCCGAAAAATGTCACTCGAAGCTTGCCTCGATTACATCAACCTCGATGAGCTCGTCGAAATCACCCCGCACTCAATCCGGATGCGGAAACGGATCCTCGACACCAGCGAACGCAAAAAGTTCGACGCCCACCAAAAGGCGGCCGTCGAAGCGATGGAAGAAGCTGCCAGCAAATAAAGAAAAGTCAGGAACCATGAAGATTCCTGACTTTTTTTACTCGAAATGGCAATGCTTAACTTTCCATTGCTGGAATTTGATCGGCAGGGACCAGGCGTAGATACCTAAAGTGATGAGACTGAGCAGATACCAACCGATCCATTTGGCGAGGAGCCCGCTTCCGCGTCCGTCAAAGTGTAACCGTTTGCCTTCATAGACCATGTGATCGCAGTCCCAGCGAATTTGTCGGCAATAGACCCACGGAAGGGCGATTCCAAGGGTCAAAAGGAGTGCGAAAAAACCAAAGACAAGGTTTCCTAACACTTGAATGGCTTTTCCATCGAAATAGCTAGGCGGAATCTCTTTTGCCGGAGGTTCCGAAGGGGCTCCCCCACTCGGACTCTGGAGCGGAGAAGGCTCGGGGGTAATCATATCCAAAGCCACTTGAGGGGGAACAGGTTCAACGGTGGGAACGAAAGCTTTTTCTGGAGCCGGGGAAAATGTTGGAGGGACAAGAGGCGGGGCCGTCTCGATCTTTTTGCCATCTTGGCCCCATGAGGAAACGAAATCTTGGCCAAAAGCGGGATTGGCCCCTTCGCTTTTTTGAGAAGCCAATGATTGGTCTGAGCCCAAAGGAAAGGAGGCCTCAGTCAAAGGATTCGAAGGGGCAAAGGAAGACGGATTTGCTATGATTTTTTCCATTTCTGCCATAAAGAATCCTTACTCCAAAACCAAGCGGGAATGCCTGGCCTCGAAATTCTTGAGTCGGCCCGGAATCCACAAAGCGTAAACCCCGAAAGTCACCACGGACAAAAGAAGCCACAAGAGCCAAGATCCCGCAATCTGCGATCCGCGTCCGGAAAACTCTACCCGATAGCCGCCGTAAACCGTATGGCGGGCCTGCCAACGGATTTTTCGGCAGTAAACCCAAGGATAGGCAATGCCTAAAGTGAAGACGGTCAAAAGAGAATTAAGGATTCCGTTCCCTAGATAGCCCGCAAAGGTGCCGTCGAAATGGCTTTTCGACTGAGAGGAGGGGACTTCAAGCGGCCCCTTGATGTCCACTTCTTCAATAGAAGGCTTCGGGGCTTTTTCTTCCTTGGCGGGTTCTGTTGCCTTTGCGGTAATGGCCGTCATTTTCCGTAAGCCGAAAGCTTTAACTGTGGCGGACAGAGCCAAAATCCCGCCAAGAAGCAAACCGAGGAATTCGCCGGAGAAGATGAGGAAACCCGCACTGAACAAATCCGCGTAGCTCCTCGCGATAATGGCTCCGTAGACGATGAAACCAAGAACGGTGAAAGAGGCAAGAGCGGAGGCGAGTCCTAGCAAAGCCCCAACAAGGTAAAAGGATCCTCGGGGAGGAGAGGCTAACGCCAAGAATATAAGGGATGCGCAAAGGAGAACAAAGGGGGCCACCGTGAAAAACATCGCGAGGCTTGAGGAATAACCGGCAAAGAAGACGTAATAGGATCCTCCCGCCACCACAGCGAAAAGCACGAGAGCAAACGCCTCAAGTGCGAGCGACGTTTTCCGTCCTTGGGAAACCGCGCTCGCCAAATCAAAAGGGCGGGCTTTATCCTCCGGAGGCGGTCCGGCCTCGGTTTTCTTTGGGGCGTTGACAGAAGCTTCGGGCTTGCTTACGGCTACGCCTGTTGGCAAAGAGGAAAAGATGGCGACTCTTATGGAAGCCACCCCTTTCGCGAGGATTCCGAAACCAATAAAGGAAACGATGAGAGCAAGCAAGAGAAAGGCCGCCGTCGTGTTTAGCAAAAACTCTTGAAAAGCAAAACCTCCGCCCTGAAAGAGGGACTTGAAGTAGTTAATGGAGACGACCAAACCCACCACGCAATCTTCGACCAAGGCGTAAATGATAAAGGCGATGACCACGGCATAGACGGAGAGGGCGACGATCCCGAGCGGTCTTTCATCTTCCGCTCGAGGAAAAAGCAACATCATGACGAGAAAGCAAAGGCCGGCAGCGATAAAGAAGGGATAGAGAACGGCAAGGGCGGAAATGCTGAGATACGTGACATAACCGAAAAGACCAGCGAAGAGCACGAGAATAAACAGGGTAATGAGAACAAAAGGTTTCCGCCGACGGAAACCGAGGTTGGGATCCTCCGGTTGGGGCTCCAAAAGTTGTCCGCAATGGGGGCAAATAGTCCTCTTATCCGAATACGACCGGCCGCAAATTGGGCACTTTTTCATAGTCGTACCCTCCTTTCAAAATGGGAAAGTTCAGTGGGTGGGGGAAAGAGTTTCGTTCTTTTATTCCTATTATATTCTTCCCTCCTCGATAAAATAGAGGTTTTCCGGAAACACGAAAAAGGAAGCCAGAGAAACCCGGCTTCCTTTTGGTGTCAGTAAATCATCCCGTTAGGCGATAGAAACCTTTTTCTTCTTGAGGAAGAAGTAAAACGCCACGGCTCCGAGGCATCCGGCGCCAATAAGAAGGAACATGGAAGAACTAGTCCCTTTCTCCGAGGAAAAGAAACTGAAGGAGCCCACTCCGTGGTTTGAATCATAGAGGGCCGTCATCCGCTGATATTTATCATAGGCGTTCGTCGAGGTGGAACGCGGTGTCCCGTCCTCATAGACCTCGGTGTTAGCGGTTGAACCGTCAAAATCGTTGAGGGTCACCTCCGAAAGAGAACCGGCAATCCACCAAACCTGCGTTTCAGCGAAATTGTGAATCCAATTTTCCGTCAAAGTGCGAAAATTGCCATACCCGTTATTCATATCCGCTGAGCAAGTGAAGTAACCTTCAAGGACCGTAGCAATTACCGAGGCCGGGATGGATTGAGGCGCAGAATCTTTAGCGGCAATACCTCTGGTAAGATAAATGTTGGACGAAGATTCGGTGAAGTAGTAGAGAAAAGCGTTATCGCCCGAAACGTAGGTACCATAATTTTCTCCGTTATCTTTCTCGGTGGCTTTGGCAAAGTTACCCACGTTGGATCCGTACACTTTTGCCTGACGGTAACAGCCAATGATTTCGGTTGGAACATCAAAATATCCCGCCCAACGATTGCCCGTACCAGTTGCAAGGTTACAGAATCCTGTGACTGGAATCTCTTTGTCGATGGTCGACCCATTCCAGTAACGAATTGTCCAGTTATAACCATATTTATAAGTTGTGGACGATGATGGATCGCCCCAAATACGGCAGTAAGAACTGTTAAACGTTGGAAAACCTCCTGTGACGAAGGAGCCAACGTACCTGTTCGACGAAAAATCAGTAATCGCAAATTCGACAGTATAAGGTGAAGCAAGGCTTTGAACGTAGTCGGTATCCAAATCTCCAGTCTGGTGGACACCGGCGGGCCACTCAGCGGCGTCTTTGTAGATGATATGGCCATAGTCGATAGACAGGGAAATAGTGAAGACCTTCTCAGCCTCGCTACTGGATGTCAATGTCATTGAAGTCGAGACTCCTGTTTCGTTGGTGGGATCTCCCGCTGAGATTGCTGACCAAGAATAGGCCCACATGTTATCCGGAAGTGTGGTTATGTTGTTTCCTTTGGTAATCCGGCAAATGTATGTCGCCTTCGTTTCCGAAAGAGCTTGAGCAGGCTTGACTTCGTCGTTTGTCAACGTTGCAGCCGTCCCAATCCCGAATCCGCCCAAAAGGACGGACATGGCTCCTACTAGCCAAAAGGCTTTTCTCGTTAACATAATCTTCCTCCAAAGCCAAATTTTCTTTAAGCTCATTGGCTTTCTTTTCTTCTACTATAGGAAATGGCCTCGAAAATGTCAACGAACGTAGAACCTATGCGGAGTTTCTTAACCATTTGTGGGCAAGAACGGGCAATCCTTTTGTCAACGCTCCGTCAACAAAATAGCCTTTCACCAAAAACGCCCCCATTCAATGGGGGCTTTCGTGGTTATGCTACTTGGCTTTCAAACGATCGGTGATCTCTTGGGCTTTTTTGTAAATTTCTTTAACGTCTTCGCCGACATAGAACTTGCCATCCATGTAACGGATGACGCCGGCGATCATCGTCATTTTGACATCGTCCTTGGCCCCACTGTAGACGAGGTTTTTGGCAAGGTTATTGACAGGCTGCATATTTGGCTTCATAAGATCAATCATCACGATGTCGGCTTGCTGACCCTTGGCGAGGTAAAGGCATTGGTTCAGGCCCATGGCCTTGGCGCTTCCGACAGTCGCGGCTTTGAGCGAAAGCATACCGTCAAAGGCCGCCGGATCATGATTTTGGAGTTTTTGGAGAACGCAGGCTAGGCGCATTTCATAGAACATATCCAAACCGTTGTCGCTCGCCGGGCCGTCCGTGCCAAGTCCGATATTGAGACCGGCGGCTGAGAACTTCGTGAGTGGTGCGATTCCGGAAGCGAGTTTGCTGTTGCTACCGGGGCAGGAAATGACAGAAGCACCATGCTTTTTGAAGATGGCGATATCATTATCAGAGAAAGCGACGCAATGGAAGCCCCCACCGCCATAGTCGAGAAGCCCAAGGCTTTCCATGTACTCAACAGGACTGAGGCCATGATGGCGTTTCTTGCAGTCTTCAACTTCGTCGAAAGTCTCGGAAATGTGGGTGAAAATCGGGCATTTTAGTTCATGGGATGCTTCGCTAAGGGCTTTAAGGATTTCTTCGGTGCACGTGTATTCGGCGTGGTAGCCCAAGCGATAGGTGATAAGAGGCGACCTCCCGTTGATGCGGCGATAGGATTCTTTCATTTCCTCCACGGATTCCCGATATTTGGTGACCGTGCCGAGCAAAACCGTCCGAAAGCCCATCTGGAGACTGGCCTTTGCCATTTCCTCCGGGTTGTAATACATGTCAAAGCAGGCCGTCATGCCGCTCGTGAGATACTCGAGAATCGAGACTTTTGAAAGTTCAAACTGGTCTTGGGACTGGATTTTCGCCTCCAGAGGGAAAATTTTGTCGAAAAGCCATTCATGGAGGGCGAGATCGTCGGCCAGAGACCGGGCGAAACTCATGGCGCTGTGGGTATGGGCGTTCTTGAAACCAGGCATCAAAAGGTTGCCACCGCAATCGATCGTTTTGTCATAGAGACCTTTGGGAGCCGTTTCCCCGACGAAGGAAATCGCCTCCCCGTCGACGACGAGCGCGCCGTCGAAAATGTCCTCATTGTCTTGGAGGGTTAGGATCTTCGCGTTTTTGAACAGTGTTTTCATAGCCTTAAATAATAACCCCCAAGGGAAACTTTGCCTAATCTTTCTAACCACGAAGCCACTATGGCAAACAAAACTTAACGATATTTTGACATTGTCTAGTCAAGCGAAGCAACATCTTTCTCGATTTGCTCCTTCAAATCATCTAACGAGGCAAACTGCTTTTCGTCACGCAGCCGCTTCTGAAATTGGACATAGATGGTTTCGCCATAACAGGAGCCTGCAAAACCTTTGAGATAGCATTCGACCCTGGCTTTTTGTAGGAGCCCCACCGTCGGATTTTCCCCGACGTTGATGAGAGTCGGATAGGGGCGTCCCCGCAAAAAGGCAAGGCCGGCATAGACGCCATCCTTAGGCAGAACGTAAGGGGTATTTAATTCGAGGTTGGCCGTGGGAAAACCGATTTTTCGTCCGTTTCCGAAACCATGCCCCACAGTTCCGTGGATCTCATAATCGCGACCAAGTTGTCCGACGACCGAGGAGAGGTCTCCTCTGCTTAGAGCGGAGATGATCCGCTGAGTCGAGGCTTTTTTCCCTTTGTAGTCGAGGAGGGATACTTCTCGAACGGGAAAAAAAGAGCGTAAAGAGGCAACATTTCCCTCCGCCCCGCATCCAAAGGTGTAGTCGCTCCCCACCACGAGAAGTGAAGGGTTCAAAGGCTTCAGGACTTTCGAGACATATTCTTCCGAGCTAAAGGCGAAGAAATCCTGGTCGATGTGAAGCACATAGGCGAGGTCGAGCCCAAGCGAAGCGAAGAGCCGAAGCTTGTCCTCGAGGGAGGTGAGAACCCGATGGCTCTTGCCACTGTCGAAATAATCGGCGGGGTTCCCGTCAAAGAGAAGCACTCCAAGATCGCCTTCGGTGGCTTTTTTGCCTTCGAGAACGAGGCGTTGGTGGCCAAGATGGACGCCATCGAAAGTTCCGAGAAGCAACGTCATTTTATTGGCGTGCCCGCTGACGTTACGGTAATCGAGGAAAACGGTTTCCATCAAAAAAGACCTCTTTCGGCTAGGTAATGGGTGCCGCTAAAACGTTTGTAAACGGAAATGGCGTTCCCGTGAAGGACGAGAAGAACCTTCTCGCCATAATCCTGATCGAGATCCATCGGAACCCCGTTCTTTACTTTGGCCAAACAGGTATCGTCG
>Ga0183100_1001462_pt1 | contig 11870 bp, 9 predicted proteins | sample Biomet2_FD_127789 | JGI IMG/M metagenome (GOLD analysis project Ga0183100, IMG submission 127789) | Microbial communities from bioreactor (seeded with anoxic lake sediment) at LBNL, California, USA - Biofuel metagenome 2 | ecosystem: Engineered > Bioreactor > Anaerobic > Unclassified ...
TCATGACCCTAATATATTAATCTCGTGACCTTAAAATATTACCCTCATGACTCTAATATTCTGGCTTGTACAAGTCAATATTAAAATGATTTCACTAATTAGCTAATTATAAACTATGTTTTGATTAATTAGTAGAGATATATTGAATAAGGTTCCGGGAAATTTCCTAATTTTGCATCGGAATTCAAAATGTGGACGGATTTGGGCAGCTTGCAACCACGGAAAAAAATGCTAAAAAACAGTCAGTCTGACTGTGGCACGTATCCTACCCATTAAAATCAATTCCCGCATTTATTGTTTAACTCATTAATAACAATAATGTTATGTGGAAAATGTATGCTCTTTTATCAGCATTATTTGCTGCCTTAACAGCTATTTTTGCAAAAATAGGAGTGAAGGATGTAAACTCTAACGTTGCTACGGCTATCCGTACAGTAGTTATTCTGTTTATTACCTGGGGAATAGTCCTTGTGGGTGGCCAGTTAGGCGATATAAAATACCTGCCTCGCAATACGTGGATATTCCTTATCCTTTCAGGAGTAGCAACCGGGCTGTCCTGGCTTTTTTATTTCAAAGCAATTCAATTGGGTGAAGTAAGCCGGGTAGCACCTATCGACAAGTTAAGTGTGGTGATAACTATTTGTCTTTCCTGCCTGTTTTTAGGTGAACATTTAACTCCCCGGATAATTCTTGGGGGACTGTTGATTGCCGCCGGCAGTATTGTAATGGTTTTAAAATAAAATGATAGTCTGTTTTAAAATGAAACATAGTTTATACATCCTTTTATAAATGGTTAATTATGAATTATGTTTAGATTAATTAGTCAGGTCAATCTGAATAAGATTCCTTGGAAATGATTACTTTTGCAGTTGATATAAAATTTAGTTAAGAAGATGCCGTTAAATTTACCTGATAAATTACCTGCTATTGAGTTACTGAAGAAAGAAAACATCTTCGTAATAGATACTTCGCGCGCCAGTCAGCAGGATATTCGTCCGCTTAAGATTGTGATTCTCAATCTTATGCCGTTGAAGATTACCACAGAAACCGATTTGATCCGCCTGTTGTCAAACACGCCTCTCCAATTGGAAATCTCTTTCATGAAGCTTAGAAGTCACACATCAAAGAATACCCCTATAGAACACATGATGGCATTCTATGAAGACTTCGATAAAATGAAAAAAGAGAAGTATGATGGTATGATAATCACCGGAGCTCCTGTAGAGCAGATGGACTATCAGGATGTTACTTACTGGGACGAGATAACTGAAATCTTTGACTGGGCAAGAACACACGTTACATCTACTTTGTATATCTGCTGGGCCGCTCAGGCCGGGCTTTATCACTATTACGGTGTGCCTAAATATCCTTTGGATAAAAAGAAGTTTGGTGTATTCGAACATAATATGCTCGATTCTCGTAACTCTATATTCAGAGGATTTGATGATATATTCTACGTGCCTCACAGCCGTCATACAGAAATCAGACGTAAGGATATAGAAAACGTGCCCGAAATTGAGATTCTTTCCGAATCAAAAGACGCCGGAGTATATCTGGTAATGGGAAGAAACGGGAGAGAATTCTTTGTTACCGGACATTCTGAGTATTCTCCTTATACGCTTGATGAGGAATATAAACGTGACCTTGAAAAAGGGCTTGACATTGAAATGCCATGCAATTACTATCGCGATAATAATCCTGAGAATGCACCATTGGTTCGCTGGAGAGGACACGCCAATCTGCTGTTTTCAAACTGGCTGAACTACTTTGTTTATCAGGAAACTCCGTTTAATATTGACGATATCAAATGATGAAGCCAAGAAAAATAGAGTTACTGGCTCCTGCAAAAAATCTGGAGTGTGGTATAGAGGCGGTGAATCATGGGGCAGATGCCGTGTATATTGGTGCACCTAAATTCAGTGCAAGGGCTGCTGCAGGCAATTCTTTGGAAGATATTGCCGCATTGGTTGAGCATGCTCATCTTTACAATGCCCGCATCTACGTTACTATTAACACCATACTTCGTGATGAAGAGCTGCAGGAAACTGAAAAACTGATATGGGACCTTTATAAAATAGGGGTCGATGCCCTTATTGTGCAGGATATGGCTATCACACGGATGAACTTGCCGCCAATAGCTTTGCATGCAAGTACTCAGACCGACAATCGTACGTTGGAAAAAGTACAGTTTATGGAAGCTACAGGTTTTGAACAGGTGGTGCTTGCCCGTGAACTTTCCCTCGAAGAAATTAGAACAATACATAATGACTGCGCTGTTCCCCTGGAAGTTTTTGTTCATGGGGCATTGTGCGTAAGTTATAGCGGACAGTGTTACATCAGTCAGGCTATCTTTGGCAGAAGTGCCAATAGGGGCGAATGCGCTCAGGTTTGCCGCTTGCCTTTCAATCTTATTGATGCAGACGGAAAGGTGATTGTACGCAACAAGCACTTGCTTTCACTGAAAGACCTTAACCAGTCCGATCATCTGGAAGAACTGCTGGATGCAGGTGTATCTTCACTGAAAATAGAAGGCCGGCTTAAAGATGTGTCATATGTTAAGAATGTTACTGCCTATTATCGCAAAAAACTTGATGAGATAATAGATCGCAGACCAGAATATGTGCGTGCCTCTTCAGGGCGTTGCCGTTATGAGTTTACTCCTCAGCTGGATAAGAGTTTCAGCCGCGGTTTTACAAACTATTTTCTTCATCAACGCTTAAAGGATATCTCTTCAATGGATACTCCTAAATCACTGGGAGAGGAGATGGGCACAGTGAAGGAATTGCGTGGTAATTACCTTACTGTGGCAGGCGTGAAGTCGTTCAATAACGGTGATGGCGTTTGTTTTATCAACGAACAGGGCGAACTTTCCGGCTTTAGAATAAACAGGGTAGAGACCAATAAACTTTTCCCTCAGGAAATGCCGGCGGTAAAACCTCGCACAGTGCTTTACAGAAACTTTGATCAGGAGTTTGAAAAGGTACTTTCACGTAAATCAGCCGAAAGGAAGATTGGAGTGGAGCTACTACTTGCTGAGAATAACTTCGGTTTTACGCTCTCCATGAAAGATGAAGACGGCAATAACGTGAGCATTACACTGCCTCGTGAAAAAGAACTAGCACGTACTCCACAGGCAGATAACCTCCGCAATCAGCTGGCCAAATTGGGTAATACTCCGTTTGAGGCTGTGAAAATAGATATTAATTTTCAGGAAAACTGGTTTATTCCGGCTTCCGTATTGGCAGAATTAAGGCGTGAAGTTGTTGATAAATTACTTCAGACACGGAAAATAAACTTCAAGCGTTCAGCTAAAAAGATTGTGCCTACTAATCATCCGTTTATGCAAACCGAGCTTTCTTATCTGGGTAACGTGATGAATGCAGAAGCTGAATCGTTTTATAGAGATCATGGAGTGAAAAATATCCGGCCGGCTTTCGAAAAGTTACCTGAAGAGAATGTTGCACTAATGTTCTGCAAACATTGCATCCGTTATAATATGGGATATTGCCCTACACATCAGGGAACTAAGTCACCCTACAAGGAGCCTTATTACCTTGTGTATAAAGATAAAAAGTTCCGCTTGTCATTCGATTGCAGAAAGTGTGAGATGAAAGTGATTAATGAACAGTAAGAATATGAAAAAGAGAGATTCTGAAATGCATAAAGAGAACCTGCAGATTCCGGTTCTGAAGGCTGTCCGCAACCATTGTTCTTTTGGTGGTATGCATTGCCTTTTATTCTTTTTTGCCTTTTTCCTTTCGGCTACATTCTATTCATGCCAGTATAAAAAGCCGGATCTTGCAAAAAAAGAGCTTTCTCAGAAAACCAAAGACTCTCTGACTTTTCTTTATAAATATCACTATACATTCAATAAGAACTTTGAAGTGTGGTCGGATACAATAAAACTGGCTCAGCTTCCTTTTAAAGATAAATTCCTGGCAGTTAACAAAGGTGACCGGGTTGTTGTGGCCGACTTTATGATTCAGCCTTCAGACACAGTAGATTCTGTCTGGGTAAAAGTTGCTCGTGATGAGAAGACACAAGGATGGGTACATGAATCTGAAATTGTCGATCATTTTGTTCCTGTCGATCTGGAATCGCAGGCAATCTTCTTGTTTAGTCACACCCATGCATCATATTCTCTGATTATAGTAACACTGGTAATGGCTATTTATCTTTTCAGGGTTTATAGGAAAAAGAAGCTTATGCTGGTTTATTTTAACGATATAAACAGTGTTTATCCACTGATGCTTTGTTTCTTGCTGGCATTTGCCGCAACCATCTACGAAAGTGTGCAGATGTTTGCTCCTGAAACGTGGCAGCATTATTACTTTAATCCGACGCTTAGTCCGTTTAAGGTTCCTTTAATACTTAGTGTCTTTGTGCTTAGCATGTGGGCTTTTATAGTGGTCTTCCTGGCATCACTTGAAGAATTGTTCCATCAGTTGTCAGCTTCATCGGCATTCCTTTATTTACTGGGTCTTGCAGCTTGTTGCATATTCTGTTATTTCTTCTTCATCATAGCCACATCTTTTTATGTGGGATATGCTTGCCTGCTCTTTTTCCTATATATTCTTTTGAAACAGTTCAGAGGGCGTATGACCTATAAGTACAGGTGTGGGAAGTGTGGGGCTTTGATGAAAGAAAAAGGAGAATGTCCTTCATGCGGAGCAATTAATCAATAAAATAAAGCCACTCTATTATCACAATAGAGTGGCTTCTCTCATCAAATAATTATTAAGACTAAGTTAGAATAATTCTTTTTTTAGAATCTGCATCTTAAGTCAACACCAACCTGCAACGGTTTCCCTTTTTGCATGAATGTGTTTGAACTGGATACAAATCCGAATGTTGCATACGATTTATCGGTAAGATTCCTTCCCCAGAAGTCAACCTGGACTTTGTTCATTACTATTCCAATCTTACCGTTAAGTATTCCGTAGAAGTTTTGTGAAAGATCGTTCTTTTCTGTCCAGTATATCTTTCCAACACCATTATATTGAGCATAAAGAATCAGCTTGTTTATGAAACTGTTCTCGAATGTAAAGGCATATTCACCACCAAGCAAGAATGTATTTTGAGGAACCATTGGAACATAGTTACCGTCATAATTTACAGAAACAATCTGTTGAGCCTGATTCTTTTCGTTAGCAGTGTAATCCTTGAAGGTAGCATGGGTATATCCGTAAGAAGCGTTCATGCTGAAAGCATTCGTAATGATTGCACGTATATTTGTTTCTGCTCCGTAACTGGCACTGTGTCCGGCATTCACCGTCATTCGTCCCAGTCCACTGTCTGCAAAACGTACAATCTGCTGGTCTTTTGTATCCATATAAAAGCCTGCTACATCAGCCTGTAGTTTATTATTAAGCAGAGACAGGTGAGTCCCCACTTCATAACTCCAGGTATATTCCGGCTTGTAGGTTATAGCATTCTTAACATCATTGTCTGTCAAAGTGCTTGATGAAGAAGAACTTCCTGTAAGCTGTGATTCGGCAAGGTCGGCAAACATCTGAAAGTTATATCCTCCGGCGCGATATCCTTTACTTGCAGAAGCATAGATATTATTGCTACCATTTGAGTTCAGATCATATTTCAATGCAAACTTTGGTAAAAGCTGCAGGTAATCATCTTTCACGGTTCCGTTTATATCAACCGGTCTCGAAGCATCCATTGTTTGTCCGTACATGGTCATTGTTGCATGCATTGTACCTGTTGTCTGGTGAGTTATTTTTTGTTTTTCATAATCCAGACGCAGACCAACTGTTGCCGATAGTCCTTTTATAAACAGATCATTGTAGGTTGACTGGTGGAATACTGCAGCACCCAAAGTCGGCGTATCATAGTTGCCATATATCGGCATTTCACTATCTGTTAGTTTTACCTTGACAGGAGACTGTGCCATGGCATAATCCATAGCTGTTTGAATCATAGAAATACCATCTTGCTCAAAATAGATGGGTGAATATGTTTTCTGTGATTGGTAGAAACCAAATACTCCATTGGTCCATTCATATCTTTTATTGCTGTTAGACCGGAAAGTAATTTCTTCAGATATTGTATTCTGTTTCTGTTTCTGAATGCCGGCATAATAATCTTTTGCTGTGAAATCCTGATCCATATACATTCTGTCTTTCAGATTCTGAAATCCGGTAACGGCACTCATGGTGAAGTCTTTAGCCTGATAACTGATGTTAAGACCGGCATTCAGCAATCCACGGTAATAAGAACTTTCTCTGTTTGTGGAAACATCTCCTATTTTACCTGTCGAACTGTCATATTTTGCATAAGGGTAACCTCCCTGATCGCTATAATCATAGCTCACATTCAAGTCGAATTTTAAATTTTCCTTGGGTAGCCAGATACTACGTATTCTACCGCCTGCATTACTAAATGGATCGGCTTTCTTATTCAGATATGCATTATTGAAAAATCCTCCACTCTTATCATAAAAACCTCCGGCAGAGAAGGCAAACTTATCACTTACACGGTGATAATGAGTCAGTGAGGCGGAGTAGCTATTGTAAGTTCCTGCACTCAGTTTCAGATCCGTTCCCTGATAAGCGAACGGAGATTTTGTATACAGCTTAATTAATCCACCCATTGCATTTCTTCCATAGAGTGTGCTTTGTGGTCCGTGCAGTACCTCAATACTTTCTATATCAGAGAAGTTGAAATCAAAAGCTGATTTATCAATGTATGGAATGTTATCCACATATAATCCTACAGATGGAGTGTTTATTCTGGAACCAATTCCGCGGATGTAAATAGCCGAAGTTAATTTTGATCCGTAATCAGGAATAAATAAGTTGGGTACTATGCCATTGATACTTTTCAGTGAGTTGATCTGAGAAGCCTGTATGTCATGCTGTGAAATAGTTGAGACTGTTATCGGAAGCTGGCGTAAGAACTTTGATTCTTTTGGAGAAGCCGTAATGATAATATCTTTAATCTTCACACTATTAGTGCTATCTTTTCCAATGAAATCATCTGCTCGTAAGTTATTTGCGAGTAATAAAACCAAAACTAGAAAAATATTCCTTTTCATTTGTATGCATTTTAAATCTGCCGCAAAGGACGACATAAATAAAAAAACATACAATCCTCATTTATAAGGATTCTTATATTCTGTCGGGCTCAATGTATCCGTTCATTACCGCATAAATGGTCAGTCCAGAAACCGATTTGATACCTAATTTCTCTGTGATATTCTTCCGGTGAGAGATCACTGTTGTTAGGCTAATGTTGAGTTTATCGGCTATTTCCTTGTTTATCAATCCTCTTGTTACCAATATCAGAACCTCTATTTCTCTTGCTGAGAGGTCATCATCAGAAGTAGGTATTTCCATTTTATTGGAATTATCAGAGAAAAACTTCTTTAATTCACTTGTAAGTTTATTCTCTGGAAGGAAAATATTCACAATATGATTGGACGCTGGGAACGTGTGATTGCCCGCTCCATGCATCATAATAATTGTTTTTTCTTTACGTGGAAGAAAGAAAGGATTATAAAGAATGTAGGTTTGCGAGGATATGAAATAGTATGTGTACATATCCGGAGTATCGTCGGCAAATGCCGGAAAGTCCTGGAATATACGGATGATGGCTCCAGGTACAAGCTTCTCGAGCAAATTTCTCAGGCCAATACAGGTTAGTGTATTGGCATCAATGATTGCAAATTCTAAACTATCCATATTATACCTTATTTAAATAATGTAATTTTTAAATAGCACCCACATACTGTGCGGCATTCTCAGCGCATCTTTCCCCGTCGATCCCAGCCGATACAATTCCTCCGGCGTATCCGGCACCTTCGCCGCATGGAAATAGTCCTTTGATGGTGATATGTTGCAAGGTCTCAGCATCACGGATGATGCGCACCGGTGACGAAGTTCTGGTTTCAACACCAATCATTGTTGCCTCATTGGTGAGGAATCCATGAGAATACTTGCCGAACTGCTGGAAACCTAAAGATAGTCTTTTAGCAATGAACGGCGGCATCCAAAAATGAAGCGGAGAAGATACCAGTCCCGGACTATAAGATGACTCGGGTAGGGTAGTGCCTAGTTTTCCTCTCGTAAAATCTACCATACGTTGAGCCGGAGCTATCTGCCTTCTTCCTCCCTGCATCCAGCACTGACGCTCAAGATCTTTCTGAAACTCCATCAGTGCAAGCGGGCCATATTTAGCATATTCAGGAAAATCTTCCGGATGAACCTCTACCACCATACCTGAATTGCTCCATTTAGAACCACGGTTTGACGGAGACATACCATTAACCACCACCTGTTCGGGGCCACTTGCTGCAGGAACCACGAATCCTCCCGGGCACATGCAGAAGCTATATACACCTCTGCCCTCTACCTGAGTGACAAAACTGTATTCTGCCGCCGGAAGATACTTGCCTCTTCCTTCTCTGTTGTGATACTGTATCTGATCGATAAGCATCTGCGGATGTTCCAGACGTACTCCGACCGCAATACCTTTCGCTTCAATGGCTACGTTATTGCTTGCCAGCCAGCGGTAAACATCACGTGCAGAATGACCGGTAGCCAGAATAACTGGTCCCAGAAAAGTTTTTCCTGTATTTGTTTGTACACCTTTTATTTCATCATTCTCAATGATCAGGGCATCCATTCTTGTTTCAAAATGCACTTCTCCACCACATTCCAGGATAGTGTTGCGCATGTTTTCAATAACCTTCGGCAACTTATCTGTACCAATATGCGGGTGAGCATCAACAAGAATAGAGGTACTTGCCCCATGCTGACAGAATACATTCAGAATCTTCTCTGTATTTCCACGTTTTTTGCTTCGGGTATACAGTTTTCCGTCGGAATAAGCACCTGCACCTCCTTCACCGAAACTGTAATTTGATTCCGGATCAACAATGTGTTCGCGTGAAATCTGTGCAATGTCTCTTTTTCTGTCGCGAACATTCTTACCACGTTCTACGATGATTGGTTTTATTCCCAGCTCAATAAGCTTTAATGCAGCAAATAGTCCGCCCGGACCAGCCCCAACAACAATAACTTGTGGAGCATTTTCTACCTTTTTATAAGTAGTGCGTATATATTCATCGTCACCCGGCATCTCATTGACATACGTACGAACCTTCAAATTTACGAAGACTGTACGCTGCCTTGCATCAATGCTGCGTTTCAATATACGCACGGCATTGATCTGTTTCAGAGAAATTCCTTTCTCCTTAGAAACATATTCCTTTAGCCGTTGTTCATTGGCTGCAATCTCGGGTAAAACTCTTATTTGTATTTCTTGTATCATTTTTCTTCTTGTAGTAATTATCCAAACAAACATCGGAAGGCTTCTTCCACTTTTCTCACAGGAACCAGCTCAATATTGATCTTCTTCTTATCAAGTCCCTGCAGATTATGTTTGGGAAGTATTATTCTTTTAAAGCCAAGCTTTTCAGCTTCGCCAATCCGCTGCTCAATACGGTTTACCGGACGGATTTCTCCTGAAAGACCTACTTCACCGGCCAAGCAAACTTCTCTTTCAATCTCAGTATCCATATTCGACGAAAGAATAGCGCTGATGACCGATAAATCAATGGCTGGATCATTCACTTTCAATCCTCCGGCAATATTTAAGAATACATCTTTCTGAGCCAGTTTGAATCCCACCCGTTTTTCGAGTACTGCCAGCAACATATTCATTCTACGTAGGTCGAATCCTGTGGCAGAACGTTGAGGAACCCCATAAGCTGCTGAACTGACCAAAGCTTGTGTCTCGATAAGAAACGGACGCACTCCTTCAATGGCCGAGGCAATGGCTACTCCGCTCATTCCTTCATGATCGGGTGATAATAAAAGTTCAGAAGGATTGCTCACCTGCCGTAGTCCATCCTGCCTCATTTCATAAATTCCCAGTTCTGAAGTACTTCCGAAACGGTTCTTTATAGAGCGGAGAATGCGGTACATGTAATGCTGATCGCCTTCAAACTGAAGTACAGTATCAACAATATGTTCCAGAACCTTTGGCCCTGCAATGCTACCCTCCTTATTTATATGTCCGATTAGTAATACCGGGGTGTTTGTTTCTTTGGCAAATTTCAGAATGGAGGCAGCACATTCACGTATCTGTGCAATGCTACCCGGTGAAGATTCTATTGTTTCAGTGGATATAGTCTGAATAGAATCTATGATAACCAGTTCTGGACTTGTATTTTTAATATGAACATAAATTTGTTCAAGTGAAGTTTCACAAACAATAAGGCAATCAGACGAGTTATGCTGTATGCGATCAGCCCTCAGTTTTATCTGGCGGGCACTCTCTTCACCTGATACATAAAGAATTCTGCGATTGGGCATGCGGAGCACAGTTTGCAATACCAATGTTGATTTACCAATACCCGGTTCTCCGCCGATAAGTACAAGTGAACCGGGAACCAGTCCGCCCCCCAATACCCTGTTCAGCTCATCATCCTTTAAGTCTATTCGAGGTTCATCAGAAGTGGTAACATCACAAAGAGCCATAGGCTTAGCCTTTGGAGTTTCAATACCGGAAACCGGACGCTTATTGGCTGCTTCTTTGTGGACAACTTCTTCAACGTAAGTATTCCATTCCCCGCAGGAAGGACATTTACCTATCCATTTGGGCGAATCCTGTCCGCAGTTTGAGCATACATATACGGTTTTGTCTTTTGCCATTGTAATCTTTATTATAATTGCAAAAGTACCGATATTTTTTCAGAAACTAATTAATTGATAGTAATTTCTCCGGCAATGGATATATTCATCATTTGTCTTACTTCGTCGGGTGGAAGTCCGTGTCCTAATAAGAACATCAGCTTGGTAACAGCTGATTCTGTTGTGCTGTCATATCCATTTAGAATACCAGCTTCGAGTAGCTGCCTACCGGTTTCATAGCGATCCATTTCCACTGTGCCCGAACTACACTGAGTTACGTTCACAATAACGATTCCTCTTTCATTGGTCTCTTTCAGTCTTTTTAATAGCCATGGACTTCTCGGGGCATTCCCTGATCCGTATGTTTCCAGTACTACAGCTTTTAATCCAGAAATAGACAAAATGGATTCCACCACGCTCTCCTGAATACCTGGAAAAAGCTTTAATATAACAACATTCGTATCTAATGAAAGATGAGGGGTAAGAGGTTTGCCATTTGTATTGCGGTGGATTACAGAAGGTTCATATTTTATATGAATCCCAGCTACCGCAAGTGCCGGGTAGTTATAAGAACGAAAAGCGTTGAAGTTCTCCGCATTTATCTTTGTCGTCCGGTTTCCTCTCATAAGATGATTTTCAAAGAAAATACAGACCTCAGGTACAGTTGGTTTTCCTCTGTATTTCGCTGCGGCAATCTCAATGCTGGTCATTAGATTTTCTTTTCCGTCAGTGCGGAATACGCCAATAGGTAGTTGCGATCCGGTCAGTATTACAGGTTTATTCAGATTCTCAAGCATAAAACTGAGTGCAGAAGCAGTATAAGCCATGGTATCTGTTCCGTGCAGAATCACAAAACCATCATATTCTGAATAATTCTGATAGATAATTCTGACTAAATCGGCCCATGCTTCCGGTTCCATATCTGATGAATCTCTTGGCGGATCAAACTGGCAGGAGTCTATCCTAAAATCCAACTTTTTAAGTTCTGGGATATGTTTTTGGAGCTGCTCAAAATTAAAATTCTCCAAAGCGCCGGTTTCGGCATTCTCAATCATACCTATTGTACCGCCTGTGTAAATTATCAATACGGAAGCATTGTCTTTCTTCATCCTGCAAATCATACCTTTGTTATGATGCAAATATAAAAATTATTCTGCTGTTTTATAACAAAATGATAAATAAGTGTGGAATAAAAGATCAGGTGCTGAATAAATTCTAAAG
>Ga0183100_1001463_pt1 | contig 11862 bp, 14 predicted proteins | sample Biomet2_FD_127789 | JGI IMG/M metagenome (GOLD analysis project Ga0183100, IMG submission 127789) | Microbial communities from bioreactor (seeded with anoxic lake sediment) at LBNL, California, USA - Biofuel metagenome 2 | ecosystem: Engineered > Bioreactor > Anaerobic > Unclassified ...
GCTTGCGCGCGCGAAGGCCGATCGCCACCGGCGCGCCCGCGTTCTCGCTCGCGGAGATGAGCACGCCGTTGTCGTCCGCCACCGCGCCGGTGAGATCACGCGCCGCGGCGACGCCGATATCGTCTATGCCCAGCGAGAGCGTGCCAGACTTGAAATCCTTAATCACCTCGGCGGCCCCATCATCCGCAAAAAGCACTGCCTCCGCAAGCTCAATGGACAGCTCTGCCTTCATGGCTTTGGCCAGCGGCGCGGGCACGCCGTAGGTTTCCTCGCCGTCCGAGGCTTCGGTGATCTTTGCGTAATACAGCCGATCCAGACCAATCGTTGCCAAATTTTATCCCTCCAGTTCATACTGTTTTGCCGTGTCAATGGCGAAGTGGTGATATCCGGTATCATCCTCATGCCCGATGTAGCGACGGTCGGTAATGGTAATGCCCGCTGCCAGCAGCGCTTTTTCAATCTGCCGTTTAAGCGGACGGTAGTTGCCTTGGGAGAACAGCGACAGCCGCGCTTCCTGCACCTCATATTGGGGTAAATCCCCGGCATACAGGGCAAACGTGTCCGTCAGCGGGGTGATCACCACATAGGTTTCAGGCGCTTTCCCGGTGAAAACGCCCGTTTCGACAGGAATATGGAGATCACCCAGCAGAGTATTCAGTTCCGAAAGTAAGCTCATATCTGTCGCAACTCCTCCTCCAGCTTAGTGATCATGGCTTCTTCACAGGCTTTTTTAGACGAGGACTTGGCCGGTTTCAGGAAAGGCCGCGCAGGTTGGCCATGTTTTCCATATTCGAGGATATTGGCCAGTTTGGCATTGCTGCCGCCATCACTGCGTGGCTCCGCGAAACCTACCTTGACATTGTAGTCGCCGTTACGATCCTGTCTGGCCTTGGATAGACCGATTGAGCGGAGCAGTTCACCCGTGCTCTTGGACCGGCGCTTGGTACCCTTGCCGATGACCGCCTGCAGGTTGCTTTTTACCTTCTGCAGTACTACATTGCCACCGGCTTCGAGCACTTTGGGCACGATATCGTCCGTTTTGCTCTCCAATCGGCTGATTTTCAGGAGAAACTCCTCAGGCATCTTGACAATCGCTTTCGCCATCTGCGTTACCTCACTGTCGGTTCCAACTTTTCAGCCAGCGCCTCGATATACATCCCACGCCCGCGCACATCCTCCACGCTGAGAATCCGGTATCGCCCAGTGTCACAGACCAGCGCCATATTGGTCGTGAGCGAAAGCGTTGGGTGCTTACGAAACCGGAACAGCGCGCTGGCGTTGGAGAACGCGGCGCGGTTTGCCCAGCTTTCATTGCCGTGCTTTTCTTCCCGGCAAGCGCGCACTGTGGCCAGAATGGTATCTCCATTGCTGACAAAGCCTTCCGCGTCCTTCGCCGGCGCGGTCTTAACAATATCCACCAGCGTGTTCATCTTGCCAAAGCTCATGGTCACACCTTCCAGTTTCGATCGAGGCGTAACAACAGATTGACGGTATTCCAGACCTGCTGCCCCGCCTGTACACTGTCCGCGAAGAAACCCGCCGTCGAGCCATCCCGGCTTTCGTAGAAATGGCTTGACAGCATGATCACGGCTTGTTCGGTGGTCGCGGGCATGGCTTCTATCTCATAGCTCCCGGCTGTGATATGCTGGTAGCTTTCAGCATAGGAAACGGCGGCGCGGATGAGACCCTTGAGGAGGTCGTCATCCGCGCTGTGTTCCAGAATGAGGTTCGCTTTCACCTTGAGCAGAAGCGTTTCCACAATGCTCAATACCGCCACCCCGTTACGAAGCCTTCTGCTGGAGCACTTTGACCGCTTCGGGCAGAATCAGCTTGCCGTCCACACGCTCGGAGGCGAGGAAGCCCACCTGACCCGTCGGAGCGTACAGCTCGTTCAGGCGCTTGAAGGAGCGGCCTTCGCGGTCGGCCACCCAGTAGTAGCCCAGATCGCCAAACAGGATGCTCTTGGCGCCACCGGCAATCGCGGGCATGAAGGCGCTGGTGTACACGGGGCGGTTGAGGATGGTATCCGGCGCGCCCGCTGTAACGCTGGGCTGCCAGATATAGTCCCCGCTTGCGTTCTTGAGCTTGCGTAGCGCTTTTACCGTCGCGTCGTTCATGAGGAAGTTGGCATTGCGGCGGTAGGGCGAGCGCAAGGAGTAGAACAGATCCATCACCTCATCCATGGTGATGGCGGTCGCGCCTGCCGTGGTGACGCCCACTTCCGCGCCGCCGGTGGCGTTCAGGATGCCCGTGGGCTTGCCGGTGCCGTTGCCGGTGAAGAACGCTTCCTCTTCGGCGGCGCCGATGCGACGGGCAAACTCCGTGGCGATGTAGGCGGCGATATCGAAAACGCCGTCGTTGAGCAATTCCTCGCTCACCTTAATCATGGTCGCGAGCTTATAGGCGCCAATGGACACCAGGCCGAAGGTATCGTCGCTCTCCGGGTAGGCAGCCTCCTCGTCAATCCACGCCGCCGTGCCCTTGCTGGCCACGACGGGGATCTTTCGGTCGCCGGAACTGGTAGTGATCACGTGCGCCAGCTGGCGGAAGATGTTCTGCTCCTGCAGGGCGTCCAGCAGCGTGCGCTGGAATTCATCCGGGGCAAGAAAGCCGCCGTGATCGTCCTGACCGATCTTGAGAGCGTTGTACACCTCGTGGCTCACGCTCTTGTTGCGCATGAGCGCCCAAAAAGAGCGAGTGTATTCGTCGGAAGCGCGGCCATCCTTGGCCTTGCCACCGGCGGCAGGCTGATTGGTGATGGGGCTGGTCGTGGGCTGGGAAAGCTCTCGGTCAAGGCTGGCCTGCCGCTCCAACCGGTCGATTTCCTTGCCGAGACTGACCACATCGGCCTCCATTTTTTCATACATGGCCACGTCCTCTGCGGAGAGCAGACCGTCCGTGCCGCGTTTGGTGTCCAGAAACGCCTTGGCGGCGTCCCATGCCTTGGCGCGTTTTTCACGCAGGGTCAAAATCTGATTCATGTGTACCTCCATCTTTCGTCCTGTTACTTTAAAAGCGCCAGCCTCTTGTCGAGGTCTGACGCTTTCGTCCTGGGCTGTTCCGGTGTTATCGGGGGCTTGGGAACCTTGGCGCGGAGCTTATCCAGCAGGCTGTTGGTGACCGCCCGGCGGGAGAACGCGAAGCTGTTCTCCACAGGCTCAGCATGCGCATCGGTCTGGAACATGATCTCGTCGCAGAAACCCAGTTCCATCGCCTTGTTGGCGTTCATCCACGTTTCCGAATCCATAAGGTTGGAGAGCTTCGTACGCGAAAGCCCGGTCTTGATCGCATACGCGTTGATGATGGATTCTTTCACTTCGTCCAATAACTGGATCGCCTTGCGCATCTCCTCGCTGTCGCCCATGGCGACGGTGAAAGGGTTATGCACCATGAGAAGCGATGTCGGCGACATGAGCACGCGCGTACCCGCCATAGCGATCACCGAGGCCGCGCTGGCAGCGATGCCGTCGATCTTGACGGTCACGTCATGCGGGTATTCCATCAGCATGTTGTAAATCTGGGCCGCCGCGACGCAGTCGCCGCCGACCGAGTTGATCCAGACGGTGATAGGCCCGCTACCGGAAGTGAGATCGGCCTTGAAGGCGGCGGGGGTCACTTCATCTGAAAACCAGCTTTCCTCCGCGATCACGCCGTTCAGGTACAGCGTGCGGGATTCCGGTTCGGTTTCATCCCGTACCCAATTCCAGAAAACCTTGTTTTTCATTGGGTTCCTCCTTGTGTTTTCGTTGTGCTGCTTGCTTTACAGGGCTTTCCTTGCCTGCGAACGCGCCGGCCTGGACTAATTTGGTCATGCTCCCGTTCACGAGGAAAAGGTCGCCACCTTCGCATGCCGGGATGCGGTTCATATCTTCCAGCTCGCGGATATCGTTGGCGGAGAGCCAACCGTTCTGCCTGCCGGTGGCATAGCCCGTCATGCGGCTGGCATAATCGCCGCGCAGCAGACCGTCCAGATTGAAGCGAATGAAGACGTCGCTCTTTTCGGAAGGCAGCAGCAACGCCTGGCAGAGCGACTGTTCCCATCGCACCACCCAGGGATCGAGGGTAAATTTGACAAATTCCAACGATTGTTGCTCGATATTGGAATAGGAGCTCTTCTCCAAATCACCGACCATGTGCGGCGGCACGCGGAAGATACGGGCGATCTCATTGATTTGGAACTTACGCGTTTCTAAAAATTGGGCTTGCTCTGGTGGAATGCCGATAGCCTGAAACTTCATGCCCTCTTCTAGAACCGCCACGCGATGGGCGTTTCCGCTGCCCTGGTAGGCGGCGTTCCAGCTGTCTTTAACCCGCTGCACATCCTTGATGACCCCCGGATGCTCGAGAACCCCGCCGGGGTTGGCGCCGTTGGCAAAGAAGCTCGCGCCATACTCCTCGGTGGCTAGCGCCATGCCGATAGCATTCTTGGCCATGGCGATGGGGCTGTATCCGATCAGGCCGTCAAAACCCAAACCGGGGATATGCAGAACCTCGTCCTTGCGCAGCGTGATATAGCCGCCTTTGGGTTTAATACCGCTTTCATCCACGTCCCGATAGTAGGTGTAACGCAGCTCACCGTTTGGCGCACGGCTCACATCCATTTTGTTGGGCAGCAGCGGGTACAGGGAGACAGGCTGCCCCCGGCCGTTGCGAACGATCTGCGCGTAAGCGTTGCCCCAAAGCAAAAGATGACTCATGAGTGTTTCTCTGAACACAAATGAAGTCATCTCGGGATTGGCTTCATTGTGCAGCAGGTTGTAGAGCGGGTGCTGAGGGAAGCGCTCTTTGCTGCCATCCATGCGGTACTGATACACATGCAGCGGAAGCCCGGCGACCGTTTCAGCTAGGATTCGCACACAGGCGTACACCGCCGTGGTTTGTAGCGCGGTATGCTCATTGACCATTTTGCCGGATGTCGTGCCGCCAAACAGGAAGGAAAATGCGCTGCCCAGGCTGTTTTTGGGCTTATCGCGGGAGTGAAAGATGCTTCTTAAGACGTTCAACAGATCATCTCCTACTTCATTCTATCCACAGTACCGATAAGATCGACATTTGTGGTAGCGCTGAGTGTATGATATAATGCACTTAATCCTTTTGATGGAGTCGCATATGAACGATATTGAGATTGTCAGTGCCGAAGAAACCGATCTACCCACAATATTGCAGATCCAGCATATCGCTTTTCAAGAAGAAGCGGAGGCTTTTAATGACTATGCAATTGAGCCCCTACTGCAGACAATGGATGATCTCTTGCGCGAGTTTTCATATCGCACCTTTCTGAAAGCTGTATATTACAAGAAGATCATTGGGTCGGTTCGCGTACACAATGACAGAGATACAGTTTATATTGGAAAACTCATGGTTCATCCCGATTACCAGAACCAAGGCTTGGGCAGGCGCCTGCTGCGTGCCGCAGAATGCTTGTTTCCGCATGCTCGTTATGAGCTAAGTGTTGCAAAGCGGATGGACAAGAACACCATGCTATATACACACTGCGGGTATTGTCAGTTCAAGGAGGTTCAGGACGAGTCTGGACGCATTTTTATCTACATGCAGAAACTCGATGATCCCTATGAACTGCCTTCCAGACAATGATTGCAGAACAAGGATTGGATATAGATCAAAGCACGAGTAATCCGCGTTGAGAGTAGATGCTCTCAGTACCGCCGCCTCCGCAGCGTATCGCCCGATCCAGCGCCATGATGGTCGCAACCGCGCCGTCGATCTTCTCCGTGGATTTTTCCTTATCCGGCTTGATGTTCCCCGCCGGGTCAGTGCGGACGTAGATATTATCCATCATCCACCGAAGCACCGGATGTCCGCTGTGGGCGAGCTTCTGTTCCAAAGTCAGCTTCATGAGTTCCTTGGTCGGCGGTGACATGTCCTTGAAGCCCTGCCCAAAGGGCACGACGGTAAAGCCCAACCCTTCAAGGTTTTGTACCATCTGCACGGCGCCCCAGCGGTCAAAGGCGATCTCCCGGATGTTGAAACGCGTGCCCATTTCCTCGATAAACTTCTCTATGAAACCGTAATGCACAACATTTCCTTCGGTGGTCATCAGAAAGCCCTGTTTTTCCCAAAGGTCGTACTGCACATGGTCGCGCCGTACGCGCAGGTCGATATTCTCCTCGGGGATCCAGAAGAAAGGCAGTACCTCGTACTTGCCGTCAGCGTCCTCCGGCGGAAACACCAGCACAAAGGCCGTCACATCAGTGGTGCTCGAAAGGTCAAGTCCGCCATAGCAGACGCGGCCGGAAAGCCGATTCTGATCGACGGGAAACGCACAGGCGTCCCACTTGGCCATCGGCATCCAGCGCACCGCCTGTTTGACCCATTGGTTGAGGCGCAGCTGCCGGAAGCTGTTTTCCTCGGCGGGATTCTGCTTGGCGCTCTCGCAGGCATCCTTCACCTTGTCGATGGATACCGTGATATCAAGAGAGGGATTGGCTTTCTTCCACACCTTGGGATCCGTCCAATCATCCGTTTCCCTGGCGCCGTATATCACTGGGTAAAACGTGGGATCGCGTTTGCGGCCTTCTAAAATATCCAGCGCCTTCTGGTGGGTTTCGTAGCAGATGCTCTGGGTATCCGTGCCCGCCGTGGTGATCAGGAAATAGAGCGGTTGGGTTCGAGCATCGCCGGAACCCTTGGTCATCACGTCAAAGAGCTTTCGGTTGGGCTGGGTATGGAGTTCATCAAACACCACGCCGTGGATGTTGAAACCGTGCTTAGAGTAGGCTTCGGCTGACAGTACCTGATAGAAGCTGTTGGTGGGTAGATAGATGATACGCTTGGTAGACGCGAGGATTTTGACACGCTTGGAGAGTGCCGGACACATGCGCACCATATCGGCCGCCACCTCGAACACAATGGATGCCTGCTGTCGATCGGCGGCGCAGCCGTACACCTCAGCGCGTTCCTCGCCGTCGCCGCAGGTCAGCAGCAAGGCGATGGCGGCGGCAAGCTCGCTCTTGCCGTTTTTTTTACTGATCTCAACGTAGGCGGTGTTGAACTGCCGATATCCGTTGGGTTTCAGGATGCCGAACACATCCCGGATGATCTGCTCCTGCCAGTCGATCAGCTCAAAGGGTTTGCCCGCCCAGCTTCCTTTCGTGTGAGCCAGCGCTCCGATAAAGGAAACGGCATAATCAGCGGCGGCCTGGCTATACTGTGAGGTTTTAGCCATGAAGGCGGAGGGTTTATACTTCTTCAGCTTTCGGATCATGCCCACCCCTTTCACGGTATTAAAAAGAGCCTCCGAAGAAGCTCTTTAAAACAAATGCTTACCTAGGCTCAATTGGCTGCTCCTACGCTGCCCAGGATTTGAATTTCGTCAACCCCGAACACCACACCGAGGGTGGAGCCATTGTCCCAAATACAGAAAATGCTGCCAGCATCGTCAATGAAATCAACGATGCCAAGATCGCCCGGCCGCAGCTTGGTGTGGGAATCGTTCGTGTGAACCAGGATAACACGAGTTCCCTTTGGATATTGTTTGCGGAGAGCCATGACGGTTTCTTTCGACGGAAACTTACTCATCCACCGTCACCTCCTGCTTGCTGGGCGCTCCGTTCTTGAAAGCGCTATTGCCGGAGAGATTTTTGAGCAGAATCTTTCTCGAGATACGGTACTCATCGCCCACGAACCCAAGCCTGATCAGGAAAACGCGAAAAGCGAATTTTCCATTTTCCACGGGTTTTTCTTGTGCGGTGACGCGTTTCTGCTGCACTGCTGCCGCGCACAGCTTTTCAACCAGCAGGGTGTAGGCTTTGACCTTATCGTCGTTGTCTGGAGCGCCATCCTCCAAGGAAAACCAAGGGAACCTAAGCGTATCAGCGGTTTGTTGAATCGGCAAGGCATCAGCCCCAAGTGCAGTTCGGAGCAGGCTTTCCTTCGCTTTGACCAGCTTGATCAGGTTTTCCAGTTTGTCCGGCGTGAAGCCCGTCATCGGAACCTCGATCGCTAAGTCGTTGCCTTCCGGCTGAGCGTAGACGGGAGGCTCCTGCTCGTCATGGTAGGGGCTGACCTTGCCGCCCAAGGCTGCCGTTTCGGGTATCGCCAAATCGTCAGTAACAGTTACCTCTACCAAAGGCGCCGTGTCGTATTCCTCCCGATCAGCTTTGAAATCGTGCAAACCCAGCAGGTCGGCAACCAACCCGTGGTTATCGTTGCCTTCCAGCAGGCCAGCTTTGTCGATTTGGTAGCCGCCGACCTCGTAGGTGAAGGTGGGAGCGCCCTGGTAATGGGCGGGTTGGTTCAGTTCCTCGGAAATGGCGGCAACCAGGGCTTTGCGGGCGGCGCCGGAAAGGTTGTAGTGAATCCTCATGGTAAGCATCCTCCTTGTTCTTGGGTGCTTACATACATCACTCCGCGGCCCTCAAAATGCAAGCGGTATAAGGGGTTTTCACACAATTTTCTGTTGTTCCATCGCAACAATCTCGGTGATGCCGCGAAGCGCAAAACACACGCAGGGTAAAGCGACCCCATTGCCCCAAAGCATATATTCGGCGGCCTCGGTGTAAGGCTGTTTCAGCCATTTGATGATCTGCTTCCTGCTCTTTGGTTTTTTGGCAACGCCCATGATTTTTCGATGGGTTTCAAACACCTGCGCCCACCACTTAATCTCGTCCTCTGTGGGAGCCGGGGTTTCAAGCCCAACGCACCAATCGTCCGGGAAACCCTGCAGCTTCGCACACTCCGAAGGGGCTAGTCTGCGGATGGTGTAGCGCTGTCTTCCCACGACCGGTGGGTCTTTGTAGTCCCTTGCCTGCAGGCAGGGAGACTGTTCGCGGCAAACCTGCGTGAATTCGCCGGTAGTCATCGTGTAGGCAACAGATGCGTTATCCTCGTTGGGCACTGTTGACTGAGCGCAAATGGCGATACCGCCCTGGCGACAACTTGGGTTGCCACCGCTCCGGTCAATCGTTCTGGCGGTCTGCGCTTCGTAGAAACCGACGAGGGGATTATCGGACTTCATCCCTTCGGAATCCATCGACCCGATCCCGAAAGCAATGGGCGCATGGTCAATGACGACTGCTGTCTGGTTATCGCCTGCGTCCGCGCGAAGTGTACCGGCGTGCTCCGTCCAGCAGTGCCCGCCTAAGCGGGAGGCTGCTCCTGGCTCAAACGCGACTGCTGTTCCAGCGCGATCCGCAGGATGTCCGGCAGCTGCTTCCCCCGCAAGGAAGCCCGGCGCAAAATCCCTTGACACGCCTTCGCGCTCAAATAGAATCTCGCCGGCACACTCGCTTCCAAAATCTGCGACAAGGTAGATACGGCGGCGGCGTTGGGCGACGCCGAAGTATTGCGCATCAACAGTGCGGTATGCCACGCTCCATCCGTTTCCCAACAGAACATCGGCAGTAGGCCATCCCTTCGGGTCAGGCGCAGGCACCTCGGCTTCCGGCTCGACGGTTTGGACGATTGCGGTGAGTACAGCGCGGAAGTCCTCGCCCTTGTTTGAGGAGAACGCGCCGGGCACATTTTCAAAGACGATAAACCGCGGGTATTTTCCATGTGTGGCACTCCTCATTTCCTGGACAATACGGATGGCTTCGTAGAAAGGGACGGATTGCTTGCCTTCCAGCCCCGCGCGCTTCCCCGCGACCGACATGTCGGTGCAGGGCGAGCCAAAGGTGACGATGTCCACAGGCTCGATCTCCGCGCCGTTGATACCGTGGATGTCCCCCAAATGGAGCATCCAAGGCAGGCGCTTGGTGGTCACCCGGATCGCAAACGGCTCGACTTCGCTCGCCCAGAGGGGCAGGACGCCGCTGAAAACGGCTCCGAGCGGAAACCCGCCGGAGCCGTCAAACAGGGAACCGAGTGTGAGGAGGTTATCCAACAGTATCCACCTCCACATCGGAGAACGGAATCATCTGCCCATCGCGGGAGAGGTATACATCCTTGTCCGTACCGACCTGCTGGATGAAGCGTCGGACGATCACGTCGCAGAACTTTTCATCCAGTTCGGCCATACGGCACACACGCCCGGTCTGTTCACAGGCGATGAGCGTAGAGCCGCTGCCGCCGAAGGGATCCAATACGATACAGCCCGTCATGGACGAGTTGACGATCGGGTAGGCCAGAAGCGGAATCGGCTTCATCGTGGGATGGTCGCCGTTTTTGCGGGGCTTGTCGAATTCCCAGATGGTGGATTGCTTGCGGTCGGAGAACCAGGCATGTTTGCCGGATTTCTTCCAGCCGAACAACACCGGTTCATGCTGCCACTGGTAGGGCGAGCGACCCAGTACGAGGCTCTGTTTTTTCCAGATGCATGTGCCTGATAGATAAAACCCCGCTTCGGTAAACGCTTTGCGGAAATTCAGACCCTCGGTGTCTGCGTGGAATACGTAGATGCTGGCATCCTGCGCCATGACCTTCTCCATTTGGGTAAAGGCCTCCAGCAGGAATTGATAGAAGGCATCACCTGCCATGTGGTCGTTCTTGATTTTTCCAGCGGCACCCTCGTAGTTGACATTGTACGGCGGGTCCGTGACAACGAGGTTAGCTGATTTTCCCTCCATGAGCAGGGCATACGTTTCGGACTTGGTGCTGTCGCCGCAAACCAGACGGTGGTTCCCCAGCAGCCACAGGTCGCCGGGCTTGGAGAGCGTAGGTTTCTGCAGCTCGGCATCGACATCGAAATCGTCATCCTTGGCGTTATCCATACCGCCCATGAGTTTATTCATCTCCGCGTCGCTGAAACCCAGCAGGGAGAGGTCAAAGGTGTTGGCTTGCAGGTCGGATAGCTCCACGGAGAGCATTTCATCGTCCCACCCGGCGTTGAGCGCCAGACGGTTGTCGGCGAGGATGTAGGCGCGTTTTTGCGCATCGGTCAAGTGCTCGGCAAAGACGCAGGGAATGGAATCGATCCCTTCCTCCTTGGCTGCCATGACGCGACCGTGTCCCGCGATGATGTTGTAATCCTTGTCGATTATGCACGGGTTTACAAAACCAAATTCCCGAAGGCTGGCGCGCAGTTGCTTGATCTGCTCCTTGTTGTGGGTGCGGGCATTACGGGCATACGGGATGAGTTTGTCGATGCTGACCTTTTCAAAACGCTCAGTGGTGTTCATCGTTTCCCCTTTCTGCCCGACAGGAGGGCTTCCATGATATCGTCCTGCGGGTTGCCCGCAAAGGCGGTGGTGCAGTTTTGCTTGACCACATCAAAAATCTCGTACCAGAGCAGGTTTGCCTGTTTCTGAAAGGACTGACTCATGTTAACAAACGGGCTGGCGATTGCACCGCCTGTCGTGGGGTGCCTGCCCAACAGGCCGTAGGCGCTGATGGCTTCCTCGCACTGGATGTAGCGCGCGAACGCCTGTGCATAGGCTTCAACCAACCGGGGGCTGATGAACTGATCGCAGGCACGCTCGTTGAGCCAGCGCCAGGTTTCGATGAACAGCGTATCCGCGCCGAGCGGTTTGCCGTCCTTCTGATTGGCGCGGAGGTATTCGCTCGGTTCCGGCATATCTGTACCGGTCAGGACAGCGGGCGAAGGGAGCAGCGTCCCTGTCAGTGCCGTTTCGGGCTTGAGGGCAGGCGCTTCCAGCACCTTGGCCGCCTTGCCCGCCGTGATCTTATCTGCGAGCGGCGTGGGCTTGTCGCCAGCGCGCACACGTCGGCCACCCCGGTTGGTTCCATCCTTGGCCATGCGCTGTACCCCCTTTCCTGCTTGGGTTTATCCCCTGTTTGAATCGTAGTTTTTGTGTGCGTGACCCCCAGGCCGTTCGGCGAACAGTGAGCCGTAGAGAGTTAAACTCCCCCCCTAACCCAGCGACCGCCCTCTCTGGCGGTGATCTCGGAGTGGCAGGAGGTGGACAGCGCCCAGGCGTGGGGACGGTTGCAAGTCCCGAGGGG
>Ga0183100_1001464_pt1 | contig 11855 bp, 11 predicted proteins | sample Biomet2_FD_127789 | JGI IMG/M metagenome (GOLD analysis project Ga0183100, IMG submission 127789) | Microbial communities from bioreactor (seeded with anoxic lake sediment) at LBNL, California, USA - Biofuel metagenome 2 | ecosystem: Engineered > Bioreactor > Anaerobic > Unclassified ...
TATTTCAGCTATTTTATCCTGATTACGACGAGCGTAGTGTCCTTCGTCAGCTTTTTCGTGAATATAAATATTGGCATTTTTATTAAGCTCTAGAAAGGCCGGCAGACCACCACCATGATCCGAGTGACCATGAGAAAGAATCCCTATATCCACAAGTGATAAATCAACACCCATTTTTTGAGCATTATCTAAAAAGATAGTACTTCCGCCCATATCAAATAAAATTTTGTGCTTTTGCGTCTCAATATAAAGACTTAATCCATGTTCACAGCCAAAATCAGGAGAACTAGTTCTGTTTTCTACTAAAACTTCAATTACCATTTTCTACCTCCTTTTTAATTCATATTGGTTTTAACAAATCATTACATATCTTTATTAGTATAGTTGCCTTCTTGGCAACCAGGCAGTAATTTCCCGTAATATTTGCCCTTATTCTATCATATTTAAATATAAAAATGCATATTTATTAATTTGAAGGCATAATCTTGACATGCTTTTTAGAACTATTTTCTAAACAAAAATTTTCCTATTTATTCAGGTATGCAAAAAACTGAATTTTATACTTAATCAGTACGTATGGATACCGCATATTAGAAAATAGAAAAAGCTAACAATCTATATGAAAAATTTGCCTATTACCCTTCCATGCCAAGTATTACTATACCAATGGCCGCAATGGCAATGACAAAATACTGTTTCAGCAAAAGCTTTTCTTTTAATATTAGTCTGGCCCAAATAAGCGAAAAAATACAGTACGATGAAATCAGGGGAGCCGCTACGATAGCATTACTACCTATGGCATAGATATAGGCAAATTGTCCTGCGGTTTCAAATACACCTGCAAGCATTTTTGGCTTTTCTGCAGAAAGTTTAATTTTTTGCTTTTTAATAACTACTACATACACAAACGCAAAAAATGCCATGATTAAGAATGTTAACTCGTATGCGATATTAGCAGCCTCTTCTGTAATATATTTATCAAGAATCAAAGCATCTCCGAACGTAGCTATTCCATCAAGAACGAAGTAAAAAATTGGAAATAAAATAGCAATAAACCTGTTCGTATACCTTCTGTCCTGAACTCTGCCAACTTGCATATCTTCCACTTTATTCTTTTCTTTTTCAATAATAGAAAGCAGAAAAATTCCTATACATACTAATGTTACCGCAACAACCTGTAATCCATTCATTTTTTCCTTGAGAATAAAAAAACACAAAAGAGCGGCAACTGCGCCTGATGAGTTACATATCGGCGTAGAAATAGAAAGAACTACATACCGCAGACCGATATACCCAAATATCATTGCAAAAATATATATAAAAGATACCGGTAAATATATAATAATATCCTAAAATTTAAACTCAGCTCCAAGATAAATTTCAATAATAGCGTGAATTCCCATAATAGTACCAACCGCAATAATCATTTTCCAGTGGCTATTTTTATCATCTATTTTTGAACCTATTTTAGAGAAAAGGTCAGAGCCACTCCAACAGAATATTGCAACAAGTGAAAGCCAAAACCACACTGTATTTCTCCTCTCGATACCATTTCTATTTCGTTTTTATAATATTTTCCATAAGCATCCGTTATTACTCATTTTTTATATTTACCGATAATCGTAACTCCGCCTTTAACCTTATCCCCTTTTTTTACTAAAACGTCAACAGATTTTGGCATAACAATTTCCGTACTGGATCCGAATTTAATCATACCATAACACTCACCTTGTTTAAGCTGGTGCCCCAACGTAACCCAAGAAATAATGCGCCTAGCCAAAATCCCTGCAATTTGTATAACAAGAATATGCTTACCATTATTTTCAATACCTATAGCATGCCTTTCGTTTTCAAAAGATGCAGCCTTCTTATAAGCTGGAACAAATCCACCGCAAGTATATCTTTGATACTTAACTTTGCCCGACATAGGACTTCGATTCACATGAACATCAAACACAGAAAGAAAAATGGTTACTTTTATAGCCCTGACGTTTAAATATTCATCATCAAAGTATTCTTCTATTGCTGTTATTTTCCCGTCTGCCGGTGAGTAAAGCAATTCTTCATTAAGAGGTGTTTCTCTACCTGGATTTCTAAAAAAATACGCAAAATAACACGTTAGCACAGCAAATATTACGCTATAATTCAAACCGAAAAAACATAAAGTAAAAATTGTAATAAGTAAGCTTATTCCTATGAATGGATATCCTTCCCGAACAATTCTAATTTTTTTGATATTCATATTAAATTCCCTATACCCCTTCGCGCATAAATTCACATAGGCAAATTAAAAAGCCTCAACCTTTGTATTATAAATATTGCCATTGTTAGTGTTTTTACAAATTTTCCAGCTATTTGTACAACATGCCCCCATTTATCGACCATTACCTGTGTGCCCTATGATTATTTAAAACTCTTACTATCTGTTCTCCTTCTACCACATCTGCTTCTTCTGCATCTTCCACAATCTAATGGTTTCTCCAGCTCGCTATATAGCTGATAATCTCCCCCTTCGATTTTCAAAACACAGCCATTTACAAGTGATTCGGCAACCTTTGCCCGTGCATCAGTATAAATTCTTTGAATTGTCGTCCTTGCTACCTGCATTCTTTCGCTACATTCCTCCTGTGTCAATTTTTCAAGATCTATAAGACGAATCGTTTCATATTCTTCCACCGACATGAAAATTATCTTACTATTAATTTGTTGTGGATTTAAAGGCCCATAAATATTACTATCCGGCAAGCAACATACTTTTTTCCCTTTTCTTGGTCTTGGCACTATAACTCCCCCCTTCTATTCCAAACATATAATTTCATAGCCTAAGCATTAAAATTGTACATCATTCGCAAATAACAAACATGCTATTTAAGTCGATATGTATTAAAACCTCTATAGGTTATAATATTAATATTTTCAGCACAGTCAAGCATATCCATAATATAATTAATTTGTTTGCAGTTACGTGAACTTAAAAAGCTTTTAATTTCAAATTGGTTCATTGGATGCCTTTTTATAATACTGATTATAGCCTGATAATCATCCTCAATTTCACTATGGAACCCTTGTGAAACAAGGAGATCAATGGAAATACCGCCTAAAAACGTACTTATTTTGTTCATTTTTTCATAGGGAACAGCTCTAACTTCAATCTCTGCCGGTGGGCGAACGGGAGTGTTAAGATACAGTCGGTTATATTTTATTTTCTGCAGAGCTTGTACATATTTCTTCAATGACTCATTATCATCGTTTATACTTGCCATCAGCATAATTTCAAGCCAAAGCTCTCCTTCATATTCTTCCGAAAAGGCAATCAAACCGTTATTAACGCTTTCAAAACTAATCTTACCAAATGGACGGTTGATTTTTTTCAATGAAGCCTCGTCGTAAGCATCCAGAGTCGGCATTACAATATCTGCCTTAGCTACCTCCCGCCTTACTGCGCAATCATACAATAAAGCCCCATTAGTAATCAAAGCTACCGGTTTATCAGTTTTATCCTTTATTTGGTCAATCAGATCTCCTAACCCGGCATACAATGTTGGTTCTCCTTCGCCAACAATTGTAATAACATCAAAAAATATTTCCTTCCTTAATATTTCATTAACCTCCGACATTATCTTTTGCACAGGGAAGAACATTTTACGGATATTTGTCATTTTGTCTGTTCTCCCCAGTTGGCAGTAAACACAGGAATAATTACAGGTCTTCTTAGGAATTGGGCTTATGCCCAAAGATATGCCAAGTCTTCTGGATGGTACCGGACCATATACAAACCGCATACTGTTCATAGTATATTTTCTCTTCCTTTTTTAATGGCTTTTATGTCTTATTTTTTTAAAAAGAATACACTAATAAGCAGGGAATATCCCTGCTTATTAGTGTATTCAGTGCTTATTTTGCTTCCAGTTGTTTGTTGATGATCTCAAGTCTTTTTTCAAAAACAGCTTTTTGTTCTGCAAGCTGTTTTTGATTAGAAATTTCAGTTACGCTATTTATTGTAACACCCTGGAAACCAAATCCTCTTTTACAACCATAAGAACCTCTAAGTTTAAGACCCATACCTTTGCCATAACCTTCTGTACGAACACCACAACCTCTTCCAGTCATTGTTCCTAGACCCATTGGCCCTGTTCCATCTCTTCTTGGCATAAAAATCGCCTCCTCTTATTTTTTTATATTCTAAAGGATAGTTATTGACATATGTCCTTTACTAAGATTAGTATACCCCATGTTTCCGACATATGTCAATAACTATTTTTAAATTGATTAATATAAAAGAAAAAACGAGCACCGAAAACGGTGCTCGTAATTTTTTCCTGGAGCTACTAATCTGATTCGAACAGACGACCCTCTCATTACGAATGAGATGCTCTACCAACTGAGCTATAGTAGCATTGGTAACTTTAATATTGTACCACTTGTTAATTTTCTGTGCAAGATATATCGTAAAGCCCAGTATTAAAGCCATTTCCATAATTTGCAAGTTAATTGTACCAGCATAGTTTTTAAGCTTAATAATTAATGAAAGATTCCTTCCTTATGTCTAGATAATAGTGAAAAGCGCCACCTCTTTACATAAATAATCCCCTTCTATTTCAATGTTTTAGCGGTAAGATTATCTCACGCAAGGCAAGAAATATTTCCTGTTTTCTTTATCTCTTAAAAGCTAATGCTCGTTGCAGATATTGGAAATGCACAAAAACCTCAAAGCATAAAATTGTAATATTTCATAAGATTAGCTATAAAAAAATAAGATATTTAAAAAATTATAAGACGCCCAAGGATAGGGCTGCCTATGAATTTACTGTGCTATACGTAAATAATTAGAAGTAAAAGCTAGCGTGCAGCAAAAACAGCAATAATGAATAAGTTTTTGCGAATTCAGTATGCTCTTGTAGAGGAATTATATATAGCAAAAAAGCATACAAACAACCAGAGCAAAAAAACTAAATAGCACTGGTCTGTTCGTATGCCATAAAATAACCTGAAAATATTTGCATTTAAATTGTCTTTTGTTATCCGAGTTTTATAAAAAATAGTATCGAATTCATTGAAACCAAACAGTTAGTATAAACCTCATATTTTCTATACCGTGTCTACTTTCATTTTATAACTGTATATTTTTATTTGACCGCATCAACTGAGGGCTGCTCTTTTGTCAAAAACACGACTAAAACCCCTATAGCAGCGCCGACAGCCCAAATTAGCAGCGTGCTCATAAAAGAAAAGTTCATAGTTATTGCAAGTCCCCCAACTATAGGACCAAAGGCCCCACCCACACGTCCAGCTGCATAGGCCCAGCCCATTGCCGTACCTCGGATTTCAGGAGGATAACTGACTGCCACATATGCTGATGCCGTCCCCTGAATCCCGTTTATTGCAGTACCAGCGCAAAATAGCATCGCCATTAGGAACTCATAAGGTGGCTTTGTACCACACAACGCAATAACTATAGCCATAAAACCATAAAAAGTCATTATTGCACGTCTATAGCCCCACCTGTCAGCTGCCCAACCCACTAAAGGCATTCCAATAAATGCACCTACATTAAACATCAGCATTATTATAAGGCTTGACCCTAGATTATATCCTTGCCCCATCATTAGTTTTGGAATCCACACATTTAATCCGAAAATAATAAATAGATTAAAAAACATCATAAGCCATAGCATAATTGTATTCATTACTAAGCCCTTCTGGAACAGGCTAATGAACGATGCTTTGGCAACCTTTTTACCCAAAAGCCGCACTTCATATTCATCATCCAGCTGAGGAATATATTCAGGAGTCGTTTTCGCAAGTATTTCGCGAATGGAATTCTTGTCTCTCTTTTTTAGATAATAGGTCATGGAATTTGGAACCCATAAATAGTTTATGATAATCATAAACAAGGGAATGAAACCTACATAGAACATTGACCTCCAATCCATGCCATAATGTCCTAGAAGAAGCATGCCCGTGCCAATTGCCATTATAGCTCCGCCAGGCGCCCCCAATGTAGCCGTTGATATTATCATAGCTCGATATTTTTTGGGAGAATATTCCGCTAATACCGCTGTAAGCACCGGCATTACGCCAGCAATGCCTACCCCTGCAATAAATCGGCACACAGCAAATGTAAGATGGGAATTAGCAAATCCACATAATCCCGTAAAACAAGCGTACACAATTGTACAAATAGCAATAGAGTGCCTAGTCCCAATTTTATCGTTCAACGTACCAAATAAAATTGAGCCAAAAATCATCCCAATAAAACTGTAGCTTGCAAGAAGCCCTGCTTGGGTGGCCGTCATTTGCCCATTTTTAGTAAGTTCTGGGATTACAACTCCGAACATATTCATCTCATAACCGTCAAATAGCCTTATTATTGTACAGGTCAAAAAAACTAGCAAAAAATAACTGTTGAATTTGCTCTTGTCAATCAATTCATTAGCATTAATAGTACGCATTTATTTGTTCACCACCTGAATGTTAATAGTCTTCACCATTAAAAGAACTCTTGTGCGGATATAGTCATTAACGTCGGCAACCCCAAGTTTAACATCATAAAATGCTTTTCATACATAAATGACCCTCCCTCTGTCAACATAAACGCAAATATAGAGTTTACCATAGTCGCCCATTTAACGAAACTTATCAGCAAGTGTTCGCTAAATATTGCATTATTAATCGGATTTTTCATTCAGCACTATTTTAGCCAAATACTTATGACTTAGAAATAATCCCGTAGGCAGCAATTATCAACTCTCTACAATACCACCATCATTGCAGCTGTGGTGGTGGCGGTTACCACTATTACCCTCCTACACATTAGACTTATTTTATCCTTTAATTCAAATTCATCAAAAGTTTCACGACTAACATCGTTAGATTGAAACCTAAGCCCCGAAACCAGTTATTTTAATCATTGCATAAATCAGATATGCACAAATAATCATACATACGCAAACTAACGGGTACATTTTCATAAGCAACTTGTTATATTGACCGGGGTCTGTAATATCCATGCCCAAGAATACATAATAAGGCGGCATCTGATAAGCAAGAAAGATGGCTTTGTCATTCACAAGGATTAGCATCCCAATAAACGCCAACACTATTGCTGGATCAAGACCAGCTGTTATACCCCATGTTACCAAAATGGGCGTAAGCAGAGTAACATTATTTGGTGAAGGCAAAACCACATGAGCAATCGCACTGGCAATGATAACTGCCAAAGCGATACCAAATATACCGAAAGATGAATAAAACGGATCAAGAATTGGTGAAAAGATTAGGACAGAGAGAGATTTTGCTAGACCTGTTTGGCTCAATATGCTCCCAAGACCACTTACGCAGCCAATTAAAATGATAATACTCCAATTCAATTTATTGAGAGATTTTGGTCCAAGGACACCAATCCCTGGAAGCAACAATAAGCACATAACAAATATGGCTGCATAACCAGCTTGGAGATGAATTACATTGCCAAACGCCCACAAAATGACAGCCAAAATAAAAGCAACGGTTACTTTCTTTTCGTTTGCGGTCATAGGTCCAAGTGCCTTATACGCTTCTCTAATAGCAGCATTGTCTTTAATTTTTTCTACTAGTTCCTGCTCAGGTTTGCCATTAACAAAGTAACATACGGCAATCAACAGGGCTGTATAAACAGTCATCGGCACAAACATAATTGCAAACCACTCCAACCAGGAAAGCGTTGCCCCTGAAAATTGGCAATAAAGAGATATCATAACACCGTTGGCAGCACCACCTGTCATGAACATAATCCCTGTCCAAGCATTGGTTGCATTGATAAAGTTATGGGCAACAAAACGAGAAAACTTTGAGTTCATAGGTTTGCCCACAGAGTCCATAACGGAATTCAAAATTGGAGCTATGATACCCCCACGAGCGGAGCTAGAAGGTATAGCAAGCATGAAAACATTAATTAAATAGCCAGCACCAATCAGACTCCAAAGTCCGTTGGCTTTGGAAAGTAGCAAATATGATATACGCTTGGAAAGGCCAGATTCGTTCATAGCAACGGCAAGGGCAAAAGCCCCCATCATTAACCAAGTTAAGTGATTAGCAAAACCACTAAACACAGTTTTTGCATCTGCATACCCGAATACATTTACTAATATTAATAATAAAAGCGATGCCGCACCTACAGGTATAGCGTCAGTAGCCCATACGAAAACTATGGGAATCATAATTCCTAAAAGGCGCCAACCTTCTAAAGAAAATCCATTAGGTACATGCATAATGAACATAGAAATACATATTACAATACCGATAATCAAGAGACTAGCTGTTCTTTTGTTCATATGATGATTTACTCCTTTCTACCGGGCAGAAAATTAATGTCCTGCCCGGAAATAGAAATATATTAGCTAAAAACATAAAAATTTAACCTTTTAGATCACTGATATCGGGCATAGCCCTTTTAGCGCGTTCAACATAATAGTTCCACAACCGGAGTAATGCGTTATCAGCATGCATTATAGTTCTGTAAGCCCTTCCTTCTTCGCTGGTAGTAAGCTTAGGCTCTTTACCTGTGGCTTCAATTTTCAGTTGTACTTCCGCATTTTTAACCAAAAGAATGGTATCCACAACCAATTGTGGAATATTTTCAGCAATGGTTACTACACCATGCCCTCTTAGCAAGCAGGCATATTTGTCACCCATGGCTCTAGCAACGCGTTCTCCTTCTTCCGGGGTTATAATAATCATTCCGCTGCTGACATCAGAATCATCATAGTAACTATATCCATTATAAAAAATTGCGCCATAGTTCATTACAGGTTTTAAGTACAGGTCTTTGCAAACGCTGAAAGGAATAAGCTCTAGAGGATGACCGTGGAAAACACAGCTCACATCGGGGCGAGCTTCTAACATAGCTCCGTGCAAAATACGTTCGCCATAAGGTTTTTTTCCTTCAATCCCGACAACAACCGAACCATCCAAAGCAATTTCCATTATATCGTCCATGGTAATAAACTCCGGAGAAAGGGATCTGCTTTGAAAGAAGGTCTTGGGGTTTTCAGGGTTTCTGATACTTAAATGTCCAAGACCATCTAACATACCCTCATTTGCCAATATGCGACTAGCCAAAACCAGCTGTTCCTTGGCCTGTTTGGCATCTTGCGCATCACAATTCAAACGATCCAAACTAATCATTTTACTCATAAAAATCACTCCTCTTTTAACAATTTAATTGCATAATATATAACACCTTTCACAAAAACCCCCAAGCTTTGGCCGGCCGATAACATTCAAATCCTGAAAGATTGTTGCTACAACCTAAATTTTACAAGCAAATAAAGTTTAGGTAAATATGGCATACATATATACAGCTGATGATTCTTATAGCTATGATAGAATTATTTTAGTACTATATTTATTGACATCACTATGAATAAGCTTTACATTATAATTGGTTGTAATATTATATATTGTGATTTTATATCTTGTTAGTTTTTATCTTGTACCAAAGGAGGAGAGCGACATGCAGTCAGTTATATTGGACAAAAATCCTAAACATAATATATTGGAAATTTATAGCGGTTTATTGATTAATTTTCATCATACTTTATCTTTATACAATTTTGATGCAGGAGCCGTTTATTTACCTAGCGACGAGAATATTTTTGAGTTAGTATATTCCGTCGGTTTCCCTCCGGAATATACCGAAAATATTCATACTGTTACTAAAGGTGTTGGTTTTGGCGGTACTACTCTTGCCCTACGTTCTGTTCGAATTAGCGAAGATACTGAAGATGACCCACGCATTATACGCCCAGTAGTATTCAAATCAGGCTTTAAAAGTTTTATTTCCGTGCCGTTACTGGCAGGAGAAAACATTATGGGACTTTTTAATTTTGGCTATCACGAGAGCATGAAATTTACGTTAGAGCAAAGAGAAGCACTTTCTCTATTAGGTAATATCCTAGGTCTTTATCTCAAAGATCATATTAATTTACGTATAAGTACTGAGCAGGAACGTCAAATCAAAAAAATGTATGTTTTGGGTACAGAACTCTTTAGAATCCACGACATGAACAGTATTTGCAATATTGCTTTAGAAGAGAGCATGGTTTTAATGAATGCCGTCTGTGCCTTTATTATTTTAAAACCTTCCAACGAGGTTTTTTCAAAAGGCATTATAAAATGTGACGAACTTTTTACGCCGGAATTAATTAAAGCACTGAACCCAAATACGAAGACAAAACCTGTAATAATTGATAGGTCAACATCAACAAAACCTGTTCTAATTGGGTTTTTAGATACTTATCATCTTGAGCGGCTTTATCTCATACACCTAGGTCTAGATGATATGCCTATGGCAGTTTTGGCCTTTGGTCAAAAGCGCAACCAACATAAATTCTTTGATTTAATAACTTTGACCCAGATTAGTAACAACCTCTCTGTTGCCATGAGTAGATATTTATATAATAAGAAGGCTCAGGATCATGCGGTAGTCAAGGAATACAGTCGCATTTCTCGTGAAATGCACGATTCTTTAGCGCAACAAGTGTCCGCAATTAGTAATAAATTAGAATTTATCAAACGACTTAATACCGAAGAACAGATAATACCTGCTCCTGTTTTAGCAGAAATTCAGGAATGCCAAGAGCTTGTTAAGCTTACTATCCATTGTGTGCGTGATTCAATTTTGGATTTAAGATTGCTAACAACCGAGGAAGGTAATTCATTTAACGATATTGTGAGTAAATACCTAAATTCGTTTGCACACAATCACCCGGATATTAAATTTGATATCGAAATTGGTTCTCTTGAGTGCCATGTCCCGATGAATATACAGATTCAATTGTTTCGCATCATTCAAGAAAGCCTAACTAATACTCAAAAACATAGTAAAGCCAGTTGTGCTTCTATTTCAATTACACAAGAACAAAATCATCTAATAATTAAAATTAGTGATAATGGTAAAGGCTTTGACGATAAGAAACAAACATCGGGTTTTGGTTTGTCGGTTATGCGGGAACGTGCCGAAGAAATCGGTGCCAATTTGGAAATCACATCCTCCCCAAATCAGGGAACACAAATTACTGTTTTTGTTGAATTATAGAGATTAAGTTTTCTAGAAAAAAGGAGTTATATAATGAAATTGAGTATTGTATTAATTGATGACCATGACATATTCAGACGGGGATTGATTCAGTTAATTAATCAAACCGAGTGGGGCGAAGTACTGGCAGATTCAGATAATTTGACTGCGGGCATTGAGCTGATAAAAAATATCCGGCCGAATATATTGCTATTGGATTTATATATCAATCGTAATACAAAAAGCTTTGATTCTCTTCATGAGATTCATGCCCTGAGTCCATCTACTAAGGTAATATTACTAACTGTCTCGGAATATGAAAAAGATATCATTGAAGCTTCTCAGTATAATATCGACGGCTATCTCCTCAAAAGCATGCCTTTCCCTAGGCTAGAGAGTGATATTAAGAAAATTTGGGAAGGCAATGTCCTTCTTTCTGATTCTTTGGGTTCAGTTTTATTTAAGGAACTGCAAAGCAAAAATTCTTTACAAAATCTTTCACTACGGGAAAGGGAAGTACTAGAATTAATTAAACAAGGTAAGAGCAATAAACATATTGCCTCAGTCCTGTTTATTTCAGAAAATACAGTAAAAATACATGTCAGCAATATTCTCAAAAAAATTGGAGTTCATAAAAGAACCTCAATAGTATAACTATCACGAAAGTTTTGTGGGAAAACAAAGGTTGTAAATAAAGCTATCATTTTAATGGAGATACCTATTAGTCTTTTTTACGGTTCTATGGTAAATGTTGGCGCGAAAAATCACTCCAACATTTTTTTGTGCAAAAATTAACATG
>Ga0183100_1001465_pt1 | contig 11839 bp, 6 predicted proteins | sample Biomet2_FD_127789 | JGI IMG/M metagenome (GOLD analysis project Ga0183100, IMG submission 127789) | Microbial communities from bioreactor (seeded with anoxic lake sediment) at LBNL, California, USA - Biofuel metagenome 2 | ecosystem: Engineered > Bioreactor > Anaerobic > Unclassified ...
CTTTCCGTGGGGGTGTTCCTGCTTCTGGCCGGCTGCGGCGCGGCGGGCGCGGCTTCCGTCTCTGCGCCTGTATCCATTACGGTCTGGAGTTATTACAACGGCGCGCAGCTCATCTCTTTCAACGCCCTGGTGGATGAGTTCAACAACACCGTGGGCAAGGACAAGGGAATCGTTGTGACCAGCAGTAGTCAGGGGACGGTATCCGATCTGGCCAACAACGTGCTTGCCGCCGCAAAGGGCGAGGTGGGCGCGGAGAAACTGCCTGCTATTGTTGCCGCCTACGCCGATACGGCGTATCAACTGGATCAGATGGGCTTTGTTGCGGATCTGGACGCCTATCTGACGGAAGAGGAACAGAATCAGTATGTGGAGAGTTTCCTGAAAGAGGGACAGTTCAACGGGCAAGAGATCAAGATATTCCCAGTGGCCAAGTCTGTGGAGATTCTGGCGGTAAACGAGACGGACTGGGATGCTTTTGCCCGGGCGACCGGCACGTCGCTGGACGCTCTTGCTACGGTGGAGGGTGTTACGGAAACGGCCGAGGCCTACTACAACTGGGCGGACAGCCTGACCCCCGAGCCGAATGACGGCAAGGCCCTGTTCGGACGGGACGCCATGGCCAACTACTTTTTTGCCGGTTCCATGCAGCTTGGGACGGAGCTTATTACTGTGGAGAACGGAAAGACGGAGCTGAATTTTGACCGCGACGTGATTCGAAAGCTATGGGACAACTACTATGTTCCATTTGTAAAAGGGTATTTCGCGGCTACCGGCCGTTTCCGCAGCGACGACCTGAAAACCGGCAATATCATTGCCTGCGTCGGTTCCTCCTCCAGCGCCACCTACCTGCCCGACACCGTTTCCACCAGTGATACGCAAAGCCATTCTATCAAACTGAAAATACTGCCCTGCCCTCAATTCCGGGACGGTAAGCCCTGTGCCATCCAGCAGGGAGCGGGGATGGTGGTTACAAACGGCCCGGAGGCGGATATCGCTGCCAGTGTTGAGTTTTTAAAATGGTTTACGAATGCCCAGCGGAATATTCAGTTTTCTGTGGATTCGGGCTATCTCCCCGTTACGAAGGCGGCAAACAGTATGGCGGCCATTAAGGCCAGCGGCCTGGCACTTACGGAGCTGATGGAAGAGATCCTAACGGTATCTGTGGACACAGTCAATGAGAATCTTCTCTATACGCCACCGGCATTTGAAGGCGGCTGTAATATCCGCAATGAGCTGGAGTATTCCATGAGCGATCAGGCGGCGGCGGATCGGAAAGAGGTTCTTGCCCGGATTCAGACGGGGCAGAGTCTGGAATCGGCGGCAGAGGACTTTGTCTCGGACCGGCATTTCGAGGAATGGTACAAGGCGACGCTGACCCAACTGCAAGATCTGATGGAGAGCTGAGCGGCTCCGTTTCCTCGCCGGCAGACTGTTTGGGAGGGAGAGTGCTTATGAAACTAAATAAGACGGCGGAACCCGGCGCGGTGCGGCCTGTGTCTCGCTTCCTCATACTCCCCATGCTGGGGCTGCTGGCCCTGGAGATTGCCCTCCTTATGGGAAGTGTTATTATCAGTGGAGTTTTCCCGCAGCTGCGGGAAAATGCCGATCAAATGCTGATTCAGCAGGTGGAAAACCGCCGGGACTATCTGGAAACTGCCATGGTTTCGTCCTGGAGCAATCTCGCATCGCTGCAGGAGACCATCAACGCCACCGCCTCCGACATGGTTGAAAACGGATCACTGGATCTGGATGCGCTGGGGCCAAGTGGCTCCGGCCCGGGGGGAGACGAATTGCTGACCGGAATTGTCCCGGAGCTGACTTCCACCTTGTACGCCAAGCGGCTCTCTGGCGTCTTTGTGATCCTGAATACCCGGGAGCTCCCCGATGATTTCAATTGGGAGGACGCCTCCTTCTCCGGCATCTGCATTCGGGACATGGACCCTTCTGCCCCCCAATCTATGCACAACGCGGACCTGCTGCTGGTGCGGGCGCCGGTGGCTGTGGTCCGGTCACACCTGTCCACCAGCTCGGACTGGAAACCGCAGTACACGTTCCGCTCCGGCTCCGGGCGGGACTTTTTTCAACAGCCTTTCCAGATTGCGCGGAATGCAAAGGGGAGCCTTTCCGCACAATATTGCGGTTATTGGAGTGAGCAGCCCTATCGGCTGGATGGCTCCGATACGACCTGCATCTCCTATTCTCAGCCGCTGAAGCTGAGGGACGGAACGGTCTACGGTGTTCTGGGCGTTGAACTGCAGACAGATTACCTGAGCCGTCAACTGCCCGCCGAAGAGCTTTATAAGGACGCCGGTTCCTATATTCTTGCGACCTGCCGTGACGGCGTCTGCAAGCCCGTGCTGGCCGATGGCGTGTTTTCTGACCGGATGCCGGAGACGCTGACGGTTGAGACGCGCAGCGATGGCAGTGTAAGCTTTGAATCGGACGGGCGAAAGTACAGCGCCGCCATGAAACCACTGCGCCTGTACAGCAACAACGCCCCCTTCTCAGGGGCGGAATGGGTGCTGATCGGCGCGGCGGCGGAGAAGGACTTGTACTACTTCTCCGATTACGTGCGTACCCTCCTGACTGCCATCGCGCTGGTGACAATTCTCTTTGGAGCTTTAGGCAGCGCTTTTATCAGCCGCAGTCTGGCGGATCCTATCAAGACTCTCGCGGATCGGGTGGCCGAAGCCCAAAAAAGTCACACCGGGATCCCGGATCTGCCGGCTACGGGGATCAGTGAGATTGACCAGTTTTCCAAAGCCATTTTCTCCCTCAGCCGCAGCGTGATGGAATCCTCAACCAAGATGCTGCGGATTATTGATATGGCAAGCGTCGAACTTGGAGGGTTCGAGTACCGCGACAACGAATCCATGTTCGTCACGGAAAATTTCTTCCCAATGCTGGGGATTAAGGATGTGGATGTAGCCGGGATAACCCCGCAGCAATTCGGACGGCTGCTGGAACAATTGGATTCAAATTTGATTTCCAGGAGTGCAAAGAGGGATTCACGTCTGTACAAGATCAAGGAAGGAGACAGCGTGCGCTATATCCGTGTAAGCATCCGGCGGGACGGCGGCTGTCTGGTGGGCCTGGCGGAAAATGCCACTGCGGCCACATTGGAGCGACTGCGGATTGAACACGAGCGGGACTATGACCTGTTGACCGGTATTTACAACCGACGGGCATTCTGCCGTATGGCTGACGATCTGTTCCTGTCTCCGGAGCAGCTTGGGACGGCGGCGTTGCTGATGATCGACCTGGATAATCTGAAGGGTATCAACGACCGCTTCGGCCATGATTCCGGGGATCAGTACATTCGCTGTGCAGGCCAGTGTTTTCTGCACGCAGCCCCAACGGGAACACTGGTGGCGCGGCAGTCCGGTGATGAATTTTTCTTACTCTTTTATGGGTATTCAGGTCAGAGCGAGATTCGGAGCAAGATCGGCCAGCTTGTGGATGCCGTGCGGCAGGAATTCATCATCCTGCCGGATGGATTGCCGCAGTATCTCAGCATTTCAGGCGGCGTTGCTTGGTATCCCCTTGACAGCTGCGACATCGGAGAATTGATGAAGTATGCCGATTTTGCCATGTATCAGGTCAAACACGCACGAAAAAACAATGTGATAGAGTTTGATCTGGAGCAGTATCAACAGGCCAACGATTCTTCCGAGTGCCGTCAGGAATTTCATAGGATACTGGACGAGGGACGGCTTACTTACCATTTTCAGCCGATTGCCGACGCCCATACCGGTAAAATTATGGCCTATGAAGCGTTGATGCGGGTGGATGCCACCACGCTGAAGGGTCCGGAGCAGATCCTGAACATTGCCCGGAGGGAGGGACGCCTGAATGATATTGAGCGGCTGACGTGGTTCAAGTCTGCGGAGATTTTTCAGAATCTGCTGGATCAGGGGCAGGCCGTACCGGACGCGCTGCTGTTTGTCAATTCCATCGCAAGCCAGGCCATGACGCCCCGGCGCGCGGAGGAATTTCACCGGCTTTTTTCCACGCTTCAGCCCCGCATTGTCACGGAAATTTTGGAGTCTGAAGACATGGACAATGCGTGTACCCGCGCCAAACGGGAGGCCCCGGGATTTTCCGGCATGTTTGCGTTGGATGATTACGGCAGCGGCTATAGCAGCGAGAAGAATCTGCTGGAGCTAGCTCCTGCTTTTACAAAAATTGACATTTCCATTATTCGAAGCATTGATGCCAGCCGGGATCGTCAGGAAATTGTCTCTAATCTGGTGGCCTATGCCCATCAGCGGAACATGAAGGTGATTGCCGAGGGAGTGGAGACGCCCCGGGAACTGGAGACGGTGATCGATTTGGGAGTGGATCTGATGCAGGGATATTTTCTCGGCCGTCCCACCGCCATTCTGCATAAGGAGATAACGTCGGAGGCGATGGAGCTGATTCGGGGAAAGAAGTCTGCGGGAGAGCATGGATTTCCTCCGAAAATTTAAAAGGGAGATCCACGACAGTTGAGGGCAGGGGTTGACGGCGATCGGTCGGCCCGCCTTTTCTGCCGGGAGCGGTCTGCCCCGCGAGGTCAGTTTTCGGAAAGACGGAGAGTGGACGCGGCAAAGGCTGGCCCGTTCCAATGTAAAAACTGTGAATGAATGTATTGTGAAATTTATGCATTTTTTGAGGATATGCATGCATAAATTTACGCCTGATACAAAGCGGATGTTGTTAAAATACACAATTTAGCACCTGATTTATAGAGCAACCTGCTGGTTATTTTTGCGGTAAAATAGCCTTAAACAAATAATTATTCATTTTTTATGGAAAAGTATTGACATTTTGCTTCCGGCGTGATAAGGTATAGCAAGTTTCAGAAGAAGGGGCCTCCCTTCTGTGGAAAAGAATGAATAGGGCCCGCATCTGCGGGTGAGCACATTTTTGGAAAAGGATGAGATCATTATGAAAAAGTTTTTTGCGCTTGCGCTGAGTCTGGCAATGGCTCTGTCCCTGGCCTCCTGCGGCAGCAGCGGAGCCGCGTCCTCCGGCTCTGCCGCCTCCGGTAGCGGTTCGGCCTCCGGCAGCGGCGCTGCGGGGACCACCATCGAGACCGTGGCTCCCGGCAAGCTGACTGTAGCTACCTCCCCCGATTTCGCACCCTATGAGTTTTATGCCATCGGCGACGACGGAAAGCCCCAGCTGGCTGGCTTCGATATGGCTCTGGCTCAGTACATAGCGGATTACATGGGCCTTGAACTGGACCCCGTCCCCATGGATTTTGACGGCGTGATCATGGAAGTGGGCATGAAAAATGTGGATCTGGGCATGGCCGGCCTCTCTCCCGACCCCTCCCGTGCCAACGCCATGGATTTTTCCGACATCTATTATACCGGCGGGCAGTCTCTGGTGACGGTGAAAGCCAATGCCGACAAGTACAACTCCTTTGAGGCGATTAACAACCCCAACGTATCCGTGGGCGCCCAGACCGGTTCCATTCAGGCCGACCTTGCCCAGAAAGATTCCCCCAACGCCAGCATTATTCAGCTGGCAAAGGTCACCGACATTATTGCAGAGCTGCTGTCCGGCAAGCTGGATGTCGCTTATATTGAGACCGCTGTGGCTACGAGCTATCAGATAAATTACCCCGATCTGGAGCTTGTGATGGATGTTCCCTATGATGTGGAGGGTTCCGCCATCGGCGTGCAGAAGGGCAATGCTCCGCTGATGGCGGCTGTCAACGCCGCGATTGCCGCCGCTAAGGCTGACGGTTCTCTGGAGAAGTTTGTGGCTGACGCCAATGAGCAGGCTTCCGGCAACAAGTACGAGGGTCTGCTGGATGAGAACGGCAACGTAAAGACGGATGCCGCTGCTTCTTCCTCCGCTACCTCCTCCTCCGCTACCTCCTCCGCCGCTTCTGCCTCTAAGGCCGGTTGAGCGGTCAAAACCTGAATTCTGCTCAATTCCTCCCCGTTTTTTCGGGGAGGAATTGGCCTGTTTCCAAGCCCCTGACCTGAATTGAAAGGAGCCATTTCATGAGCGACTTGATAACCGCGGAACACTTCCAAATGGTTGCGCAGTATGCCGACCTCTTTAAGCAGGGTATGGTGATTACCATTCTGCTCTCCGCATTGACGGTGCTGTTCGGCTTTTTCCTTGCGCTGCTGCTGGCAATCATGCGCCTGTCCAATCTCAGACCGTTCCACTTTCTGGCTGTGGACAGGGAGGGCCATCTGCGGGAGCAGGGGTTTGCGTTTGCACTGAGCCGGTTTAATCCCGTCAGCTTTATTGCCACCGTCTATGTGGAAGTCTTCCGCGCCACGCCTATGCTGGTGCAGCTGTGGCTGGTATACTATCTGCTGTTTGATAAGGCCGTGATCGACCTGCCGAAGGTGACGGTGCTGGGATTCATCCGTCTGGAGCGGTTCATTCCCGGCGTGGTGGCGCTGGCGCTGAACTCCGGCGCATACCTCTCCGAGATCGTTCGTGCCGGTATCCAGTCTATCGACGGGGGCCAGACCGAGGCGGCGCGCTCTCTGGGACTGACGCAGGGGCAGAACATGCGCTACGTCGTGCTGCCCCAGGCTATCAAGAATACGCTGCCTGCCATTGCGAACGAATTTGTTACCATCATCAAGGAATCCGCCATTACATATACCATCGGTGTGCAGGATATTATGTCCGCCGTCAACGCCACCAAGGGTGCGCTGTACATCATGGCGGAGCCGCTGATTGTGGCCACGGTCATGTATTTCTGCCTGACCTTCCCCACCAGTAAGATCATTGCGTACTTCGAGAGGAGGATGAGCCGTGGCGACAGGCGATAGTCTGATCCGGGTTACCGGACTGAAAAAATACTACAACCGAGGCGCGATCAAGGCGCTGGACGACGTGTCGGTGGACATTAACCGGGGCGACGTGATGGTGGTCATCGGTCCCTCCGGCTCCGGAAAGTCCACGTTCCTTCGCAGTCTGAATCTGCTGGAGGAGCCAACGGAGGGCTCCATCGTCTTTGACGGTGTGGATATCACCAAAGTCAGGGCGAAGACCGAGGACGGAAGGACGGTGAAGCTGAACATCGATCAGCACCGTCAGAAGATGGGTATGGTATTTCAGCACTTCAATCTGTTCCCCCATAAGACAATTCTGGACAATATGACGCTGGCTCCCATGAAGGTCCGGCATATGGATAAGGCCGCCGCTGAGGAAAAGGCTCTGGCTTTGCTGGATCGCGTCGGGCTGAAGGACCGGGCGGGGGCCTATCCCATCCAGCTTTCCGGCGGGCAGAAGCAGCGGGTCGCCATTGTGCGGGCGCTTGCCATGGAGCCGCAGGTCATGCTGTTTGACGAACCTACCTCCGCTCTGGACCCCGAAATGGTGGGCGAGGTGCTGGACGTGATGAAGGAGCTGGCCCGGGAGGGCATGACCATGGTGGTTGTCACCCACGAGATGGGCTTTGCCCGAGAGGTGGGTAACCGGGTTCTGTTCATGGCGGACGGAAAGCTGCTGGAGCAGGGAAGTCCCGACGATATTTTCGACCACCCTGAAAACCCCCGGCTTCAGGACTTTTTGAGCAAGGTTCTGTAAACGGTAAGAATACGCATCTTCGGGCAGCATTGTCTGTCGGGGGCACTGCAAACGCAGCGGTTTCGGAAATACGGAGAAACCCCGGAGACGTTCACGTCCCCGGGGTTTTTGATTAAGATCAAGAGCCGTTTTTAAAAGGCAGAGCAGCGTCGCTGCGGCACAAAGTCTGCTCCGGTCCGGCCTGAAAGACGGGCGGCTCAGCGGCTCATGTAATTATACAGAACCATCGCGGCCTCCTGCCGCGTGGCTGTCCTGGCGGGATAGAATCTCCCTTTTTTGCCGCTGATGATGCCCAGCCCCTGCGCGATGGCCAGATAGCCGAGGTCGTCGGCGGAGACCTGAGAGGCATCCCGGAAGGAGGTGACGAAGATGCCCTTGAGCTGTGCCGCCTGGGAGTAGGGTGAGGCGCTCACAAGGGCCTTCACCAGTTCCAGCCGCGTCACGGCATGCTCCGGACTGCGTGTGCCCCGGGGGAGAAAACCCTCGTTCCACGCGGCCTCATAGAGCTGATCCAGCGTGCCGTCGGCGCGATCTTCCGTATCGAAGCTGTATCCGCAGGAGTTGAGCAGCAGTACCAGCAAATCCCGTTGGGTCAGCTTCGCGGCGGGTTGAAATTTGTCGCTGTCACTGAATCGGATGCCGGCGTCCGCCAACGCTTGAATCTGAGCTTTGGCATAACTGGCGGAAATGTCAGAGTACGCAGCGGAGACACCCTCCGGCTCCTCCCGCACCAGCTTTCCGGTCTTGGCATCCACGCCAAGGATCGCCTTGCCGTCCACCTCATAGGTATAGCCCAATACATAGCGGTAAGCCACGGAGCCGCAGGCGTCGGCATAGATCTTCCACACCGGGATGGCGGTGTCCACGGACACGGGATAGGCGATGTATTGGAGTTTGGCGGCGTAAGCGCCGCAGTAGGTGGCCAGAGCCGCCTTTTCACCCACCACACCGTCGGCAGGCTGGAATTTCAGATCTTTGTTCCAGCTGTTGCTGAAGCAGATCACCGAGCCGTCTGCGGGATCGACGGTAATGTCCACGCCGTTGTTGTGATAGAAGTATCCGTTTTCCTGTCGGTCGTACCGGAACTCGCCGTCCTCGCCTCCGTACAGAGCCACGTGGGAGACGTAATCCGGACAGTACAGCTTTAAGAAGGCATCCGCTGTGCCTTGAAGCCGAGCGCGGTCGGCCTGCACGTCTTTCATATAAGAGGGACGGTATCCCCAGCCGCTGAGCAGTGCGCCGGTTTTGGCGTTGACTGTCAGGGATTTGAACTGCTCAAAACTACCCTTGCGGTAGTCGTTCTGGCTCACGTCCTTTAATTCGCTGAACGCCGGTGTACGCTTGTACCAGAGGGTGCAGACCACGTCGTCCGTGTCCGGGTCCTGACTGTAACTGGCGGAGGAGAGGGTATAAGAACTCAGCCCCAGCGCCGTCACCTTGCGGACGGCGGCGTCCAGCGCAGCCTTGGAGAGTACGCCCTGAAGTTTTTGAATGGCGGCCTGCTCGGCGTCGCTCAGCCCGCCGTCGGCTTTGCCATCCTCGCCGCGTGCGGCGGTGACGCTGGGGACGCCGTTTCCGATGCCTCCCGCCGCGGCGTTCAGACCGTTCCACACGCTGGTCAGGTCCACCACCGTACCGGTTTGGGCATCCACATAGAGGTCGTCCGCGGAGAGGGGTACGTAGCGCAGCACGGCGGCTTTGCCGTCCTCCGCGTCCACATACTGAAGCTCCAGCTTCACAGCGGAGGATAGGGAGAAACCCGCGGCGGCGGCGGTTACCTTCGGGGAGGCAGACGGCAGCGTACCCACGCGGGCCTCATAGACGTCGTCGCGGCTGAAATAGGTTACGGTGCCGTCCGTGGAATCGACCTGAACCTGTACATGGATGGGGGAGGGCACGCCGCCCAGCTTCAGCTGCGCGGAGAACGAAAAATCTGCGCTGGAATCGTACAGAGGCGAGACAGTGCTGTCCGCCGTCAGCGCGGCGGTCTCGCCGCTGGACAGCACCCTGTTCAAAAATGCGCCGGCGGTTTTGGCTGCCTGCGCTGCCGTGACCTTTGCCAGAGTGGGAGCGTATCCGCCCGAGGACAGCGGCATGACGCCGCCCCGATTGACGCTGTACTGCATGACCTTGCCCGCTGAGGAGGCCAGAATGTTGAGATAGCCGCCCTCGTCGCTGGACCAGCTCAGGGACCAGTAGCGCAGCGCGCCCATGTCCTGTACCGTCCCGTTGAATTCCGTATAGCTGTCAGAGACGTCCACCGCTTTTTTTACGGCCAGTGTCACCTCCGTCAGCTCCTGATCCATGGCGGTGTCCGCCGCCAGCGCGGGTACGCATAGGCTGACCGCCAGCAGAAAACTCAGCGCCAGAGACAGGCATCTTCGTTTCAGATTCATAATGATTCTCCTTTTCTCGTTTTCACCGCGGAACGCAGGAATCGGTCCGTTCCGCTTTCATTGGAGATAGACGTAGGCGCTGGAAAAAAGTTCCGATCTTTTAAAAGAAAATTCGGAAATAGCGGCGACCGCGCAAGCGAACAAAGCCCGGAGTGTACCACGTGTCCGCAGTCCGGAGGACGACCGGCAAAAAAATAGAGCATCGCTCTTGCAGGGCGGCTGAATGAGCGGTAAAATAAACTAGCTGTATTACGTGCGGCGGCGTTTGCTCCGGCATCAGCCACGGCAGGCGCAGACCGGCACATTGGCGAAGCAAAGAAAAGGAGTACAGGACTATGACCGAGGAAAAACTGGCGGCAGTGGCCGCCATTGAGAAAAAGGCGGACCTGATCGTCCGGACGGCGGATTCCATCTGGGGGTTTGCGGAGCTGTCCCTACAGGAGGAGCAGTCCGCCGCATTGTATTGCGAAATCTTGAAAAACGAGGGCTTCACGGTGGAGAGGGGAATCTGCAACATCCCCACGGCCTTTTCCGCCAGCTTCGGTGCGGGCCGTCCCGTGATCGGCATTCTGGCGGAGTACGACGCCCTCTCCAGCCTCTCGCAAAAGGGCGGCAGCCTGAAACGCGAGGAGGTTGTTCCCGGCGGCTGCGGACACGGCTGCGGACACAATCTGCTGGGCGCGGGGGCCATGGCCGCGGCCATAGGGGTAAAGGCATATCTGGAGAACACCAAGCGCCCCGGTACCGTGGTCTTGTATGGCTGTCCCGGCGAGGAGGGCGGCGCGGCAAAGGCGTTTATGGCCCGTGACCAGCTCTGGCGTGACCTGGACGCTGCCCTGACCTGGCACCCGGAGGACCGCAACGAGGTGGCCACCGGGTCCTCCAACTCCTGCATCCAGGTGCAGTATCACTTTACCGGCGTGGCGTCTCACGCCGCGGGAAGCCCGGAGCGGGGGCGCAGCGCGCTGGACGCGGTGGAGCTGATGAACATCGGCGTTCAGTTCCTGCGGGAGCACATGAGCGACAAGGCCCGCATCCATTATGCCATCACCGATGCGGGCGGCCGTAGCCCCAACGTGGTCCAGCCCCGGGCAACGGTTTTGTACATGGTCCGATCCAACCATGTATCCGAGGCGGTGGAGCTTCAAAAACGGGTGGATCGGATCGCTCAGGGCGCCGCTCTCATGACCGACACCGCTTTTGAGCGGAAATTTATCGACGGCCTCGCCGACACGGTTACCAACCACACGCTGGAAAAGCTGCTCCATGAGAATTTCACGGAGCTGGGCGTCCCTACCCACACGGAGGAGGAGTTGGCCTTTGCCGACGGTCTCGCCGGAACCTATGAGGGGGCGGATACCCTGCCGGGGATCGGATGTGATTACGATTCGGAATATGCCGTGCGCGTGAAAACTCTGCGTAGCGAAAACGGCCGCGCCATGAATGATTTTCTCCTGCCTCTTTATCAGGGGGAGGCGTTCAAGCCCGGTTCCACCGACGTGGGGGACGTCAGCTGGGAGTGCCCCACGGCGCAGATTCATGTGGCGTCCTGGCCCAACGGATGCCCGGGCCACAGCTGGCAGAATGTATCCTGCGACCGAACGTCTATCGGCCACAAGGCGGCGATCCACGCCGGAAAGGTATTGTGCGCGGCGGCCATCGATCTTATGAACAGTCCGGAGACGCTGGAGTCGGCAAAGGCGGAATTTCTTGAGCGGACCGCGCGGGGGTATAGCTGTCCGATTCCGGAGGACGCCGTCCCCACCGTGGCGGACTGAGGATCCCGTGGACAAAGCGCCCCCTGCCCGCCGGGTTCCGGCTGACAGGGGGCGCGGCTTTTGGGGGGTATTGAGGAGACGGCGGCCGAACGGGACTGAGGGAAGACCGTGCGG
>Ga0183100_1001466_pt1 | contig 11839 bp, 13 predicted proteins | sample Biomet2_FD_127789 | JGI IMG/M metagenome (GOLD analysis project Ga0183100, IMG submission 127789) | Microbial communities from bioreactor (seeded with anoxic lake sediment) at LBNL, California, USA - Biofuel metagenome 2 | ecosystem: Engineered > Bioreactor > Anaerobic > Unclassified ...
CGGGTAAGACCGTCGCGGATTGCTGCATTGAGGCTTTCAACGTTCGTTACCGTCGGCACACGGACACGCTTGAGCGGTTCGCCATCAAACGATAAATACCCCTCTCCACGCCCGTTTGTGGCGGTCATATCGTCGCGGCAATCTGTAAACAGCATGAGCTTTTGTTCCTTAGAGAGATTACCCAGCGCGAGGATTGCGCCGAACTGATCGCGCCCGCCCATCGGGAACAGCTGTGCGTCAGCTCGTTGCAGCCCGATGACAACATGGTGCTGCACGCCTCGTCCCAGCATTAAAAGGCTGGAAAGCTTGCGCTTGACCTCCTCTGAAACTTTCTTGTCATGGGACAGGACAAAGACGGCCCATTCGTCGAAGATAAGGAACTTACGATTGGTGGTGGTATCTTCACCATGGAGCCGCGCTTGAAAGCTCTCATAAAAGGCGTTCAATCCCTCGTCACAAGCCTCATACGCCCAATGGCGCGGGCAGTCTGCGAAATTGCGGAAGTCTATGTTTTTGAAGTCACAAAGGAATATTTCAGCGTCGGGAATATACGTTGCAAGCTTCCCTATGAGCAGCAAAATGAAATAGGTCTTGCCGGAGCCAGTACCGCCAGTTGTGAGTAGCATGGGCTGACGCTCTGGCCACCAGTTGATGTAAGACTTTACTCCCGCTTCCAGCATCGCCGCATCATAGGCTAATGGAACGACGGCTCTAGCTCTAAATGAACTGTTCGTCATCGGCATTCGCCGTCTTTCCCTGCTGGTTGAGCGTGGCCGCGTGGCGAAAGTCAAGGAGCCTCTTGACGCTAGTGGACGTGACCGCTATACTGATCTCAAGGTATGAGCCGGTATCTTTCACCGTGGTGACCACCAGCGCCGGATATTCCACACCCTCAACGTATACCGTGTTTCGTGCGAGGCCATGAGCTTCATGATCGAACAGAATGCGCGTCAGCTCGTCATTGAGAAAGCGCTTGACAGCGTCCGCATCAACCTCTTTCGCGTTTTTAACCATGGCATATGTGGAGCGGTGTGCAAAACGTAATTGAGGCATCAGGCAAAACGCTATTTTAGCTTGATTTAAGACAAAATAAATGAGAATAACAGAAAAATAAATGAAAAAAGCGGAAAGCATTTTAATAAATATGCACGTGGCCCCCCTCGGATTACTCCGGGGAGGGCCTTTTCGACAGTGTTTGAAGGGCTAATCTTCATCGGATTGAACCTTTGCCTTGGCTTCGTGTATCAGTTCTTTGAAGCGGTCGGCAAGATTAGAGTCGTGTTTAATGCTATCCAGTATGCTCTGTTCCAGTCCCTGAAAGGCGAGGTCAATTTTACTCTGCATATTAAAATCATTGCGGCGGTGCGCGGCCTCGGCCTTTGAAAGCTGAATGAAGAGCTTCCCGGCCTGCTCAATGGGAATGTCGTTAAACTCTTCCTCCGCGGACGAAATCTTTTGAAGCAGCCCGCTTTTTAGAATGGCGGTGGTTGCCTTCGTTGTGTCAATCTCCGGATTTTTACCGATGACTTCAATGATATGCTTGGTCTTTTCGAGGTCATCAGCGATGCGCTGCGCCGATTCAAACACCTTGAAAGCATACCGTGAAAGCGACGATTGACTGACCTTGTAGCCCTTTCCAGCAAGCCATACGATAATATCCGCGTAGCTCATGTTATCATTTAGTAAAAGGTCGTTTACCGCCTCTAAAACGTCTTTTGGAAGCTGGTACATCTTCGCATCGGAGCGGGGCTTTCTCGGCTTTGACATTACAAATCAATCCCCGATTCCGGGTCTCCGCCGTTCTCAATAAACCGGATACCCTTGTTGGACAGGCCCACAACGGCATCCAGCGCATAGGCGTTGTAGGGCGTCACATTCTGCTTTAAAAATTTAATGTATTGCAGTTCGTACAGGTAATCAAGGTGCGTGGAAATATCCGGCTCCATGGTATAGCCGTCCCGCTGCAACATGTCGGAGATACGCCGAACCGTCACGCAGTGTCTTGCCCCTTTTACCAGTACACGCAGGATATAGCCCCGTATTGCGGCATTTTGTTCGCCCATCTTCTGATACTCTGTCATTTTCAATTCCTCCTGTGTATTAATTTTAGACCGTCTTTTCACCTATGTAGTCACGGGCTCCAAGGTCCCACCCGATTCCGTGTCTCCGCCATTTGCGAGAATGTAGTCCTCCACTTCGTTCATCATCTTCACAAAGCCCTGGAGGTCCTTCACCTTGGAGACATCAACATGCATGATAAGTTTACTGATTTGAATTCCACCGCGCTCTTTGGCAGTGCTGCCTGTGCCCCAATTGGGAGCGGAGGTGTCGGTTGACTTGTTGCTTGCAATCCGCTTTACCGGCTCCCTGGTGAGGCTGGCCCGTGCCCCATCAAATGACTTTTCAATAGCTTCCTGTGGGGCAAACTGAGCCAGAGAAACGCCCTGGGCAAAGGTGGTCATGGTACGCTGTCCAGAGAGGGTCAGGGTGGAGAGAGGCCCCTCCTTTGCATCGGAGTGCGGAAATAGGTTCCCCAGCTTTCCGAAGATGGTCTGCACGGCCTCAACAGGCTTGGCTGCCATAGACTTAATCCCGTTTACAAAGGTGCTGACAAGGCGCTTTCCAGCATCGCCGAACCATGTAATTTTGTCGGTAATCCAGTTGACAAGCCCGGTAAACCCGTTCTCTATCCATTGAATACCGCCGCTAATTCCTTGGACGGCTGCGTTCCAGGTAGAGGAGAGCCAACCTGTTACAGCGTCCCAATTCTGCCAAAGAAGGATAATTGCAGCGATGAGGGCGGCAATCCCCACAACCACCCATGTAATTGGGTTTGCCAGCAAGGCAGCAGTAAATGACCACACGGAAGCGATGAGTCCAGGTAATGCGGTAACTGCTGTGGTGATTGCCTGCCTCGCCATTCCAACCAGGCCCACCGCCATGTTCTTTAGCGCTGTTACTCCGCTGATTGCGGCGGTCTTTGCCATGCTGGCGATGTTGAGCGCCACGCTCTTGATGCTGGAAATTGCCCCAGCTCCTGCCGTTCGGATAACCGAGAATCCCTTTCGGATACCATCTCCGGCGAACATCCCGTATAGCCGGATGGTTTCGAACGTATCGCGAAGGTTTCTTGCTGCCTTTATGAAACCTTTTATAGTTCCCAGCGTTTTCGTAAAAATGAGTCCAACGCCGCCAACAACTGTCATTGTTGTACCCGCCACGGTAAGGAAGCCTCCAATTGCAAGGCTTGTAAGCATGATGCCCCGGACCAGTTCCTGATTATTTTCAATCCAGGCCCCTACCTTTACCAGCACCTGCTCGCCCTTTCCCATTGCTTCATTTATCGTAGGAAGCAGGCTATTTCCTATGGATTCGGTGACATTACGAATGCGCTGGGTAAGCCTCGCAAAACGTTCGGGTTCGGTTTCCTGCATGGCTCCGGCCATTTGTTGGGCCACCTCCGTTCCTTGGCCCATGGCACCATAAAGATTAACGATATTGCCCTGAAGGTCCCCAACCTTGTTATACATAAGGTCGATGAGCGCCACGGCCTCCGTATCTCCAAACGCCTGTTGCAGCTTCATCTTTTCGGCTGCATCCATGGTATCTCCAAACTTGCCCCGGAGTCTGTCTAGAATCTCCGGCATACTGAGCAGCTGATTGTTTGCATCCAGGAAACTAAGCCCAAGCGCCTCGCCGCCCTTTGCCGCCGAGCGGAGGAACGCCTTGTATTTTGTTCCCGCCTCTGCACCGCCCATGGTTGCCTGAAGCATACCCAGAACCGAGAGCTGCTCCTCCAGCGGTACGTTTGCCGTGGTGGCTGATGCACCCAGGGTCTGAATGCTCTGGGCCATACCGGAACCAGTAGTTTTAAACGCACGAACGCTCTCGGAGATCCCCGCTGAAAACATCTGGCCAAATTCCATGTCGGATAGGCCGCTATAGTAGTTTTTATAGATGCCGTAGCCAGTTGCGAAGAGCGAAGTCATTTCCGCCGCTGTGGACTTTGTAGCCTTTCCTGTCAGGGCTGCCAGACTGGTAAACTGCGCCACGCCCTCATCGGAGAGAGAGGCAATGCCGCTTTTGATGTCGTAGGCGGCGGTAATGAAATCGGCTTTTGTTGTTCCAGACCACTGGTCGGAGAAGCTCCGGGCCGCAGATTCAACGGCTTCCAAATTTTTCACGCCTAGAGAGGACAGCTCTCCAATGGCCCGACGTGTTTCAAAGGTTGCTTCAACCGGGGCAAGGACAGCGTCTGTGATTTGCGCGCCGACTCCGGCTACTACTAAGCCGGTTTTTGCCATACTTCCGAACGCTTGATTCATGCTGTCTAGCTTTGAAACCGACTCAGTTACGTTGGTGGTAATCCTAGCCATCGGGCCGGTCAGGTTGTCAATCATGTTCATCATGAGGGACAGCTTAAATACAGATTCTAAGCTCATGGTATTCCACCCCTCCTTTCTTCATTTTTTTGTATCATCCTTGGGTGGTGTGGCTTTAGTTCTCAGATTCAAACAGCATGCGGTTTATTTGCTGTCTGCGCGTATAGTCCAGACTGCCGGGAATATATGGATTCAAACTGTCCCCGCCCGGCATATATGCCGCTACCGGAGCAATGCAATCTGCTTCAAAATCAGAATGATAACGCTTCTGTTCATCAGACAGCATACTCACGTCTTTTTGAAGCTCCTTGATTTGCCGATTTTTTTCTGCAATCAGGCGCTCAACGTCTGAACGTATAGATTGCCGTTCATCCCGGCAATCTGCTACATATTGTATTAGCTTTGGAAAGTCGTCTATGAACAATAGTTCCAGGCCGACACCTTCGTAACGTTCGCTTTCTTTGCGTAGTAAAGCTATTTGATTTTTGATATCCTCAATTTGCCCTTCATACGCTTTTACGTGTTCAGTGTCGTTTTGGTTTTCCGCAAGCAGCAGTTTTGCTGAGATTTCCTGGACCAACCTAGTCTTCTGCTCAATCTTTTGAGCGGACCGGACGCCATAGTTATCCATTGTGTGCATGAGGTTTTCCTTCTTGCTTTCCAGCTCTGCGACAAATTCCTTGAGCCTGTCAGCCATAGGGGTCTTTCGTTCCATTGAACATTTCTCCTTTTTATTATTTTTGTTGTCCGTATTGGATAAGGTCTCTCTCGTTGATTCCAAGCTGCTTACAAATAATCTGCGTTGCATTGTCCGGTTTGGTGCTTTCAAATTCGGTACTCAAACTCATGTGATAAGGGTCAGCCTTTGGCGTTTTCCCAACCCCACCATATTTTAAAAGGTCTTTCTTGCTGATGCCTAACGATTCACAGAAACGTATTGTATCATCGTCAAACTCCATCTCATCTAAATCTGCTTGGCTAGCGTTGCTAAAGCTCCGAGAATTGATAAGCGGAGTCATACCCTCAATTGCGGGTGCATTTGTGAGTGCCAGAGAGTGAAGGCCGGTCACCTTACCATCTGACTTGCGCACTGTGACAACCGGCGAGAGGTAACGATACTCCTTGTTTCTCAGGTAATTCGTGGCGGGGGGAGTCCATTTCACACGGGCTTGAATCTGCCCGTCCTTAAGCATCAGCTCCTTCACCCACCCGGCTGCTGGGGCCTGTCCACCTTTCAGGGTTTGATGCTCATAGTCAATAACAAGGTCCACACCTCTCTTGGCAATTTGGGCATTTATTGCCTGGAAGCTTTCCGTGTCAACATCAAATTCGCCTTTGTCGCTTATGACATGACCAAGAGGAAGAACCGTTATAACTTCCGGGACATTAATACGTTCTACACGCATCATTTGGTCGTTCATTTATTGCCTCCGTATTCATAAGTATTTGGTTTAGCCATGCTCTAGAAATCCCATATTTCATCGAGCCAAGCTGTTTCCATGTCACTCCTCCACTTTATAGAATGAATATATATAAAGCAGTTTAAAACTGCGTATTACGAACGGTAGCCTGCAACCCCCCATTAAATGTCCTGTATGGCGCTTTATGTCCTATAGTGACCGCTACCACCATAAAGCACCGATGCACCCGTTAACACGCGTGCTAACGGGTGCAGAGGGCTTATTACACGTCAAGGTCTCCGAAAGCTTCTAAAATCTGCTCAGGAAAGCTGGTATCCGTCATGTGCTTCATCATATCGGCCCCGGTTCTGAGGCCGATAAAGAAGCCCAGCAGCGACGCAGAGGAAACCACGCCGGTGATAGCGTCTTCAACGTCAGTTTCCAGCCGCCTGTCATTGGGAGCCATGCTGCCGATGAGCGCGAACGCTTCGGCCTTCATCTGTTGTATGTACCCGTCCCTCTCACTCAGTTCGCCGAATTCCTCATTGAATTCATCCCGCATAGCATCCAGAACTTTTTTACTTAACATGGTACTCCCTCCTTACTTCACACCTTCAAGGGCAAGTCGCAGGGCCGTCTTAAAGCCTAAAATGAATGCCTGTGTTGCCCGTAAATCTTCGTTTTCCGTCTGCTCATTTTCGCAAAGGGAAAACCACTTCTGCTGCTTTGGGTTGAAGGAGCCTATAAGCGCCTCGTAGGCCCCAGCATACTTGGCGTCAATCTTGTCCTGCTCAGGGCTGCGGTTACAAACGTCTGAGTAACCATCAAGCAAGCCGTAGAGGTCGGTTAGAGTCTGGTTGTTGACCGTGCTTAAATCAAAGGTCTTTGGGTCGAATAACATGGTGACGCTCCTTTCTATCTTGAAAAATCCGAATTGATATGTTAAGGTTTAAGAATCAACACATTGAGGTGCGGTTGATGGTCTCAGCGGGGCGGTTGCTATTTGCGGTAGCGACCGCCTTTTTCTCATTTTTGTTGTCTGCCGTGAAAAAAGCGTTCATGCTGAAATCTCCCCTAAAAGTTGCTTTTGCGTGTCCCGAAGATGTTTAGCAGTGAGGGTCGTGTTCTGCGCTGCCGCAAATTCCGATGCAACATCGTAAATCTTCTTAGCCGTTCTCAAGCTTTCGGAGCGTGCCAGTTTCAGAAGATACCCGATGCACTCTTGATTCAGAGTTGGGAACATTCCTTGCATTTCCTCAACGGTATACTCGTTGAACACCTTCTTACGCACGACAATCCTTGTACGTAGCTGGTCGAATTCATAGCTTCTCCTGCCAGAGAGCATCTGCCTGTAAATCTTGTCGTTGCCGGAAAAGACAATTCCGACTTTGGCAAGGTCGTTGAGGTTGCGGATTGCTTGAAGGGCATCCAGAGAAAGGTGATCGGCCTCGTCGATAATGATTAAGCGGTTTGACCCGGTAAGCTGCTCCACCAGCGTATTCATGAGTGCTGCCTTACGCCCAGGCACTTGCCGTCCCACCTGCTGGCAGATAAGGCCCAGTATTGCGGTTGCCAATGTGGTGCATGCGTTGGCTGTGACAAAGATTACGCCGGTGTTGTTGGCTGCGTAGTGCCTGAGGGCTGTTGTCTTTCCTGCGCCTACGTCCCCGCTTACCAATGCTAAATCATTGTGTCGGTGCGCATAGAAGCAGGTAAACAAAACCTCTTTGGTGTTGTAGAGTTCAGGGAAAAAGCAGGTGCTTGAAACACTGTTTAAACGCTCTTTACTGACCGTTAAATACCTGCTTATGGTTCTGGCAACTTCCTCGTTGTCCCCAGCATATGAATCGTTCAAGAACTGGGAAATGACCGAAGTGGAAAGCCCCGTCTCTCGTGAGATTTGCCGCTGGGATTTATGGCTCTGTTCCATAAAATCAGAAAGAGCTGCTCGAATGTCTGTGAACACTTCATTACCTCCTTATGCCTTACGTTGGTAGAATTCTAACAATACGGCGCTTGCACTCTCCTCCTCTCTGATGCGCCGGCTTCCGCTGGTATCCGTTTCCTTCAAAACGGCGGCATTCTGTGCCGTCTGCGGTGTGATATGGTCAACTATACGGGCGTTGCCGGATTCGCTGTAGTCCTTTTCCATAAGCTGATTACGAGCAATGATTTCGTGAATATCCATCTCCCGCACGGGCTTATACTTTTTGACAATGGCACGGGCCTTCTTCTTTTCCTTCTCCGCCCGAATGTAATCCTCTTCGCTGGTGTGCCGGAACGGTGTACGAACCTTTGCCTCAGCCATGCAGATTGCACGGTTCTTCATATCAAAAATAGCCATCTTATCAATGTTGTCGGGGTCATAGACCGCAACCACGCGCTCGTCCAAGTGAGATAGCAGCAGCTCGTGAAAATAATTGTTGTTCTTAATAAAAATGCCGTTCTTATGAACAGTCCGCTCCTCGGCATTGCCGCAAAGGAGCCGAAGCGCATCCATGTCATTGACAACGCGCTTTACTTTCAAATTTTCGAAGTACACTTGATCTGGGCACATCTTACCCATGTCCCGCCCTCCATTCGGAGTCTGGTTATACTCTTGCACATAGTTAGAAAGAAGATTGATGAAGGTATCCAGCTCAGGAGCCTGTTCCAGAATCTCCTTTTCAGACGTCTGCATACATTCCGGGCGAATCTTGGCATTGCACCCGGTGTATGTGTTGAACCTGCGGCTAAAGCGGTTGGTAAATGTGCCGAAGAAGCGTTCAACAGTCTTAGCAGCGCCATGGTACGGAGTCGCATAGATTGTGCTGATACCCAGTTGATTCACAAGGGACATCGGATAATCCCGGCTAAAGCTGCTGGAACGGTAGTCCTTGCCGTTATCAAAGTAAACCTCGTTGGGAAGACCGTTTTGCTCAACGCCCAACCGGAAGCACCTTTTGACAACGGTTGAATTGGGGTCTGCGTTTCTCACCACAAAGGACACGACCCTGTTCGAGCGAGCATCAAAGAACACCGTGAGCCATGGGCGAATTGCCTTGGTTCCGTCAGAGCTCTTTACAAAGACATCAACCAGATGATGGTCTGAGAACCAGATATCGTTTGATGCGATATCAAGCTTGCTGCGCTCCATTGAAGGCAACGCATCATTAAACGCTTTAGGACCCTCCCTGTAATACAGAATAGCGTATTGAGGAATTGTCTTAACTTTGCGCTCAAAGGCTGAAACCGAAGGAATTTGGGGATACTTAAGCTTAGTCACATCATAGCAAAGGCGAATGCCGCGCTTCTGCTGGGTCATGTAAAGGGAGTAGAACATATCCCATGCTTCGTCTGGTATTGAATCACTGCCCCGATTGTGTCCGCCTCGCTGGTCTATCAGGCCAGCAACGTTCTTGCCCTCGTATTTCTTTTGCCAACGAAACAGCTTACTTTTTGTAATTGCATCCTCAGGCGGGTTTCCTTTATTGAACCAAGATACAAAATCATCAGGGGAAAGGCCGGATTGGTGATACTGTTCCACTACCCACGCTTTAGCGTTGGCCTCGTCGCGCTGCTTGCCCGTGTACTGCAAAATATCCTTAGGCTGCGGCTGCTCCCCGCGGTATCTGGCCTGTGCTTCTTCTGGAAGTGATTCTAAGACTATGCGTAATTGCTTACCGCCACGGCCTTTTCCATCAACGTAACGGTACTGAAATTTATTCTGTTTGGCAGCCTTTTTAATGGCGCTATCAGTTACACCACAATATAAAGCTGTTTCTTGTACCGTCAGCCACGTCAAAGGGATTCACCTCTTTACTCTTTTCCGAATAGTGCCCCAACAAGGTCAAATGGGTCTATTCCAAGTGGTTTTGCGATTTGTTTAAGGGCTGCCAATGTGGGAATTGCACGGCCATTCATAACTGCGCAAAGATAGTTTTTTGATAGTCTGGCTTCTTGAGCCAGCCACTTTTGCTGCTTGCCCATTTCATTGAGCCGTCTACCAATCATCGTTCCAAGTGGTGGCTTGTTATAGAGATTTGTAGTTCTTGACATTCGTTCGCCCCCTTGCTATAGTCTTATTGTTAAAATAATAATGGTGTTAAAGGTATTATAATATGTGATTCACATAATGTCAATATGATTATATTCTTTTCACATAAAGGGGTGCATGGAATGGGTACAATAGGTTCCAGATTGAAGGAAGTCCGAAAAGCTTATAATTTGACACAGGCACAATTTGCAAAAGAAATAGCCATCAGTCAAACGCATGTAAGTAAAATTGAAAAAGATGTTGAGCATCCATCCTCGTCCCTAATTCGCCTGATATCAACAAAATTCAACGTCGATGAAACTTGGCTGACCGTTGGTGTAGGAGGAATGACCCCTGGATGGGACGCTACAACAGATGAAGGTGCACTTTCAAAATACAACGAAATGCAGGTTCGCTTTGAGCAGACCCTAAAAGCAAGGCATGGGGTAGATCGCATCAATACGGTTCAAGCCTTTTCCTACTTCGGAGCATTGCTGTCACCAAGAAATTTAGACGCAAGCAAGACAACTGATTATTTGAAGCTTATATGTTCTGTTATCGACCAATTTGAAAAATTCACTTCGATTATTTCTAACGAATTTGCGCTACCTGATAAAAATGATGCTGCTGGCTGGTTGAGGTTTAGAACATTTTGCGAACAGTCAATCTCTCAAATTGAGCGAGATATGAAAACTGCTGCTAATCTGTATCTCGAAAAGCACGGCGAAGACATGAAGTTATAGAACTGCATAATTGATGAATGTTATGCATCATTATTCATTCGTATAATTTTCCCTTATTTTCGCTAGTCACTTCGTAAGTCGAAACACTTAAAGGACCCGCAAACACCTGCTTTAAACAGGGTTTACGGGTCCTTTAAACATTTTTATAAAATTCCCTTAGTCAAACATTTAGTTACGTTTTGCGTGCAGTTTTCCCTTAGTCAAAAAGTCTGTTTAATTTCACAGCCGCAATGATTAGACTGTTGTTTTCCTATAAAGGGAATAGTGGCGTTTTGCATGAAGTGTCACAGCAGGCATATTTTTGACTTTCTCGCCGAACCGACTTAGCATCTCCTTGCAGATTACCATATAATCCTGATCCTCTATTGTATCAACGATTTCCTGCAGTTTTTGCCAGGTTGCCTCAACATCAATCGGTGCCGTGGGTACCAAGTCGCTAATATTGTATTGGTCGTTAGGATCGGCAAGGCGTAAACGATCCACAGTAATCTGCAGCGTGCCCTTAAACTCGGATACGGTTCCGCGGATTTTCACCACAGCCCCGTCATCTTTTGGCGTGATTGGGCCGGTATAATCCCAAATCTGCGCGTCAATCGTACCTGTGCAGTCAGACAAGACCATACTCAGAAATGGTTTTCCGCCCATTGTTGTTTTTTCATACGCATCCTGCAGCAGGAAAAAACCTTCGAGCTGGTCGCCGATGCTCATATCTCTGATAAACATGATTTAACCTCTTTCTATTGGTGTATAAGTCAACCTATTTGCAGATGTTCAAGCCAAAAGCCGCAATTCTTACTTCAGTCTGGAGCAGTTTCTGCACAGTCCTCGATTCATGTTGTCCTTCCCGCCGTACTCCTGCATTTCGATTGAGAGAAAAAGCCTGCCGCATACTCGACACTGTAACCATCGCTGCCCAAAGCTGTCGATTGTCTGCTCTTGGCTGTCAGGATCGAATGAATCGCAAATTTCTTTATACCCGGCTTCTTTCTTCTCTTCATTGTTTAAAGAAGGAATCGCCGGTGTATTCACATTGGGGCGCAACTGTGTGCAAGTAAATGCCGCAGGATACCTGTGGATTCTCGTTTCCGTTTGTCGCCGGCGCATCTCAGATTCGCGAATCGACCGCTCATTTTCCGCTCTCAAGCGTTCAATCCTCGCCTGAAGTTCTTCTTGCGGCTTTTGAAAATCATTGATATGACTAACGCCGCTTTTCGCAAGGCACAAGCAGCCGGGAGGCGTCGCGATATTGAATTCGCAATAACAGCAATCTTCCCATCTTGCCGAATATTGTCCTTTATA
>Ga0183100_1001467_pt1 | contig 11835 bp, 14 predicted proteins | sample Biomet2_FD_127789 | JGI IMG/M metagenome (GOLD analysis project Ga0183100, IMG submission 127789) | Microbial communities from bioreactor (seeded with anoxic lake sediment) at LBNL, California, USA - Biofuel metagenome 2 | ecosystem: Engineered > Bioreactor > Anaerobic > Unclassified ...
CCCTCAAGCGTCCGCAGGGCGAAGGCGAAGGCTGGCTGCTGGTGGACGACCTTGTGGACACCGGGCGCACCGCGCGCCTTGTGCGCGAGATGCTGCCCAAGGCGCATTTCGCCACGGTGTATGCCAAACCCGAGGGCCGTTCCCTGGTGGATACGTATGTCACCGAGGTGAGCCAGGACACGTGGATCCTTTTCCCCTGGGATTCGGCCACGCTGTTCGTGCCGCCCATCGCCAAGACCAGGGAATAGGCGCTTTTCGCCAGTGGGCCGCTGTAGACGAGGCCTCATTTTTTCTACGCCGCCGGGACGGGCCCGGGGGCGCTGCATTCTTTTTCAAACCGGGGTCCGGCGGGGTCCGGTCCGGCATTTTCCTAGGGAGGAAGACTATGAAACGTTGGCTGCATACCGTCGGCGCCCTGGCGCTAACTTTGGGTCTCGTTCTCGCGGGCTGCCAGAAGGCCCCGGAGAAGGCCGCCGAAAACGCCACCTCAGGCGCCGCGGGCGAGCTCAAGGTCGGCTTCGTGTACACCTCGCCCGTTGGCGAGGCCGGGTACTCCTGGGCTCAGGACCAGGGCCGCAAGGCCCTTGAGAAGCTCGGCGTGAAGACCGAGTTCGTCGAGTCCGTCAAAGAAGGCGCCGACGCCGAGCGCGTCATCGAGAACATGGCCAGAAGCGGCGACCAGATCATCTTCGCCACCAGCTTCGGGTTCATGGATCCCACCATGAAGGTCGCCAAGGACTACCCGAACGTGAAGTTCATGCATTGCTCCGGCTTCAAGAGCGCGGAGAATGTGGACAACTACTTCGGCCGCATCTACCAGGCCCGGTACCTCACCGGCATGGTGGCCGGCTACATGACCAAGAGCAACATCATCGGCTACGTGGCCGCTTTCCCCATCCCCGAGGTAATCCGCGGCATCAACGCCTTCACCCTCGGCGTGCGCAGCGTGAACCCCAAGGCCCAGGTGCGCGTTGTGTGGACCAAGACCTGGTTCGACCCCGCCCTGGAAAAGGACGCCGCCATCAGCCTGCTTGACGTGAACGCCGACGTCATCGCCCAGCACCAGGACTCCGCCGGTCCGCAGGAGGCCGCCCAGCAGCGCGGCAAGTACTGCATTGGCTACAACTCCGACATGAGCAAGTTCGCCCCCAAGGCCCACCTTACCGCCGCCGTGTGGAACTGGGCTCCGCTGTACGAGTCCATTGTGAAGGAAGTGCGCGAGGGCACCTGGAAGGGCGGCCGCGCCATCTGGTGGGGCATGGACAAGGGCGTGGTGGACATCGCCCCCTTTGGCCCCATGGTGCCCAAGAACGTGCAGGACAAGGTCAACGCCCAGAAGGAGCTGTTCAAGAAGGGCGAGGACAAGGTCTTCGTCGGCCCCATCAAGGACCAGGCAGGACAAGTCAAGATTGCCGCCGGCGTCAAGGCCGAGGACAAGGAGCTGCTTGGCATGACCTGGTTCGTGGAAGGCGTGGTGGGCAGCGTCCAGTAGCCGCGGCATGAACATCAGCATCCGCAGACGAGAAATTCCCCTGGGATGGGGCGCCCTGGTCGTGTACCTGGGCGCCCTGGCCCTCGCGCTCGGCGTCTGCGCGGTCCTGCTCACGCTCTCCGGCAAGCCGGGCCTTGGTGGCCTGGTGATACTCTTCCGGGGAGCCTTCGGGCAGGGCTATTCCCTTCTGGATGGTCTGGTGAAGGCCATCCCGATTTTCCTTTGCTCCCTTGGCGTGGCCCTCTCCTTCCGCATGCAGATATGGAACATCGGGGCCGAGGGGCAGTTCGCCCTTGGCGCGGTGGGGGCCACGGCCGTTGCGCTGGCGCTGCCGGGTCTGCCCTGGCCGGTGCTTTTGCCGCTGATGTTCCTGGCGGCCATGGCGGCCGGCGGCCTGTGGGGGCTTATTCCCGCCGGGCTGCGCCTGGGGCTTGGCGTCAACGAGATCATCTCCTCGCTCATGCTCAATTACGTGGGCATTCTGTTTCTGGAATACCTTGTGTTCGGCGCGTGGAAGGATCCCTCGAGCTTCGGTTTTCCCATGACGGCGGAATTCGGTCCCGGAGGACAGATTGCCCGCATGGGCCCGGCCCTGGGGCTGAACCTGGGCAAGCTGCACTGGGGCCTGCTGGCCTGCCCCCTGGCTGGCGTGGCCTACGGCGTGTTCCTTTCGCGCACGCGGCTTGGATTTGAGCTGGCGGCCTGCGGCGAGGGCGAGCGCGTGGCCCGGTACGCCAATCTTCCTTACGGCTTCCTTGTGCTGCTCGTCATGGGCATGGGCGGGGCGCTGGCGGGGCTGGCGGGCAGCATCGAATGCTCGGCCACCCTGGGCCGCCTGCAACCCACGGTGATGGTCGGCTACGGGTACACGGCCATCGTCGTGGCCTGGCTGGCGCGGCTCAAGCCGTGGCCCATCGCCTTCACCTCGTTTTTGCTGGCCAGCCTGCGCGTGGGGGTGGAGGTGCTGGAGCTGAAGCTGCAAATCCCCGCCGCCTTCGGGCAGATCATGGAGGGCGCAATCCTTTTGTGCGTCATCGCCGGCCAGTTTTTTCTCGATTACACCGTGAGTCTGAAGCGCACGCGCCGCGAAGACGCGTCCGCCGCTCCCGCGCAGGGGGAACGCGCATGAGCCCGGAACTCATCGTGGCGCTTTTGGCCGCCGCCGTGCATGCAGCCGCGCCCATCCTTTTCGCCACGCTGGGCGAAATCCTTTCCGAAAAGGCCGGGGTGCTCAACCTTGGCGTGGAAGGCGTCATGGCCCTTTCCGCCTTTGCGGCCTTTTTCGTCTGCCATGCCACGGGCTCGGCGCCTTTGGGCCTTTTGGCCGGCGGCTTGGCGGGCGCTCTTTTGTGCGGGCTGCACAGCCTGGTGTGCCAGGTGTTTTTGGGCAACCAAGTGGTTTCGGGCTTGGCGCTCGCCATTTTCGGCGTCGGGCTTTCCGATTATTTGGGCACCCCCTACGTGGGGCAGGCCACCGAGGGCTTCCGCCAGTTCGCCGTGCCGCTGCTGTCGCAGCTTCCCGTGCTGGGGCCGGTGCTCTTCCGCCAGGACGCCATGGTCTATCTGGCCTATGCCGCCCCTGTGGCTGTTTGGTTTTTGCTCAACCGCACCAGCCTGGGCCTGGGCTTGCGGGCCACGGGCGAAATGCCCGCCGCCGCCGCCGCGGCGGGACTGAACCCGCAGCGCCTGCGCGCCTTCGGCGTCATGGCCGGGGGCTTCTTGTGCGGTGTCGGCGGGGCGTACTTGTCGCTTGCGCACACGCATTTGTGGACCACGGGGCTATCCGGCGGGCGCGGCTGGGTGGCCGTGGCGCTGGTTATTTTCGCTTTTTGGCGGCCCGGACGCGCCGTGCTTGGCGCGCTGCTCTTTGGCGGCGTGATGGCCTTCCAACTGCGCTTGCAGGCTGCCGGCACCAATGTGCCGTCGTCGCTTTTGCTGATGCTCCCCTATGCGTTGACGGTGTTGGCGCTGGTTTTCTCCGCTTCGCGTTCGCGCAGCTCGGCCCGCAAGGCCGCCGCCGCACCGGCCGCGCTTGGCGTCAACATCGAGCCGGAGGACTAGCCTTGGCGTTGCAGCAAAGCCGCACCGACACGGGCAGCGTGGACGTTCTGCCGCAGGTCCGCCTGTGCGGCGTGACCAAGCGCTTCGGCGCGGTGCTCGCCAACGACGGCATCTCGCTGTCCATCATGCCAGGGCGCATCAAGGCCCTGCTTGGCGAGAACGGCGCGGGCAAAAGCACGCTCATGGCCATGCTGGCCGGGCGTTTCAAGCCCGATGCCGGGCACATTGAGGTGGCGGGCGCGCGGGTGGATTTCGCCTCCCCGCGCGAGGCCATCGCGGCGGGCATCGGCATGGTGTACCAGCACTTCATGCTGGTGGAGAACATGTCCGTGGCCGAGAACGTGCTCCTGGGGCAGGAAGGCGGCTTCGTGCTGGACCCGGCCGCCATGCGCGCCAAAGTGGGCGAATTGGCCGCGCGTTTCGGCCTGCCCATCGATCCCGGCGCGCGCGTGGGCGACCTCTCCATGGGCGAGCGGCAGCGTGTGGAGATTTTGAAGCTGCTGTGCCGCGAAAGCCGCGTGCTCATCTTCGACGAGCCCACCGCCGTGCTCACCCCGCCAGAGGCCGAGGCGCTGTTCGACGCGCTGCGCACCATGAGCGCGCAAGGCAAGGCCATCGTGTTCATTTCCCACAAGCTGGAGGAGGTGCTCTCCGTCGCGGACGAGATAGCCATCCTGCGGCGCGGGCGCATAGAGGGCGAGTTCTTGGCCGACGAGGTGGACAGCCCGGCCGAGCTGGCCCGGCGCATGGTCGGACGCGACGTGGTGCTGGACATCAAGCGCCAGGCCGTTTCGCCCGGTGATACGGTGCTTGACGTGCGCGGCCTTTCCGGCTTTGGGCTTGACGGCGTGAGCCTGAGCCTGCGCCAGGGCGAGATTTTGGCCGTGGTGGGCGTGGCGGGCAACGGCCAGCAGCCGCTGGTCGAGGTCGTGTGCGGGCTTGTCCGGCCGCAGTCGGGCACGGTGGAGCTTTTGGGCCATGGCTGGGACGCCTTTTTCAAACACCACGACTGGGACGGCGCGCTGGCCTGGGTGCCGGAGGACCGCGCCGGGCTGGCCACCTGCCGCTCGCTGGACCTGACGGACAACCTGCTGCTGACCACTCGGCAGGGCTTCTCCAAGGGGCAGTGGCTCCAGCGCGCCCGCGCCCGCGAGGCGGCGCGCGCCATCGTGCGCGAGCACAATGTGCAGCCGGGGCGCATCGGCCTGCCCGCGTGGCAGCTTTCCGGCGGCAATCTGCAAAAGTTCGTCCTCGGACGTGAGCTGCTGCGCAAGCCCCGCCTGCTGGTGGCCGAGCAGCCCACCCAGGGGCTTGACATCTCCGCCACGGAGGCCGTGTGGCAGCGGCTGCTCGCCGCCCGCGCGGACATGGGCGTGCTGCTCGTCACGGGCGACCTGGCCGAGGCCCTGGCCCTGGCCGACCGCGTGGCCGTGATGTTCCGGGGCCGTGTCATGGGCCAGTTCTCCACTGGCGACGCGGCGCAGGTGGAGCGCATCGGCGCGCTCATGGCCGGGCTTTCGGACGCAGGGGCCAAGTCGGGGGCGGCGTGACCGGCCAGCCGGGGCAGCCGACCGCACCGTCGGCAGCTCCGTCTTGGCGCATCGAGCCATACGCGTCCACCCGGCGCGACGAAGTGGCCGGGCTCATCCTCGGCATCCAGCGCGGCGAATTCGGCCTGCCCATCACCCTGGCCGACCAGCCCGACCTCATGGACATTCCCGGCTTCTACCTCGCGGGGGCGCTTGGGCGCGGCGGCTTCTGGACCGGCCTTGACGCGGACGGCTGCGTCGTGGGCACCATCGCCGCGCTGAACATCGGTCCGGGGGATGGCGGCCCGGGGGATGACGGCTTGGGCCGCATCGCCCTGCGCAAGATGTTCGTCGCGCCCGGCTTCCGGGGCCGGGGCCTCGCCGCCGCGCTGCTCGCCACGCTGCTTGGCTGGTGCGCGGCCAAAGGCGTGGGCGCGGTTTTTCTCGGCACCACCGACCGCTACCTCGCCGCGCACCGCTTTTACGAAAAGCACGGCTTCGCGCGCATCGCGCGCGGGGAGCTTCCCCCAACCTTCCCGGTCATGGCCGTGGACACGGTGTTCTACCGGCGCGGGGTTTCTCCGGCCGCCTAGCGAAAGCTCCCGCTACAGATTCAAAAACATGGGACTGTTGCACTTGGGGCAACAGTCCTTGCCAGTCTTAAATCCACAGTTGGGGCAGGTGCGCTCGTCGTGGGGAACGGCCGGGTTCGGCTCGCTGCACATGCGGCAGTGGGTGAAATCCGGGCTGTTTTCGGCCGCGCACTTGGGGCAGATCCACTTGGTTTCGCTCATGGCGTCCTCACGGGGCTTGGCGTGTCGGGGCGGTTGCCCACATGTGCCATCTATGCCCGCCCGGAATCTTGCGCAAGGGCTTCTTGATATTTCTGCGTCTGCTGGTGCGTGTTGATTGGGAGGATGCCGGCATTGGAGCCGAGGCGTTTTGAAAATGCCGCGCCTCGTCCAAGAAAAGGCTGAACCGAGGGTATGGGGCTTCCCCCACGTGAAGAAGGACGCTGAGCGCTCGTGGCGCGATTGGCGAGGTTGCCAGGCCGCGGCCTCTCAGAGCAGCAAAAGCCCCACGCCCACGCCGCACAACACCACCCATATGGGGTCCACCTTGCGCCACAGGGCAAAGGTGGCCGCCAGGCACAGCAGCGCCTTGAGTGGCGTCCAGGCCATGCTGCGGCCAAGCTGTATGCCCACGGCCAGGATCAGCCCGCCCAGGGTGGAAAGCACGCCCATGAGCGCGCGTCTGAAGGGCTGCCACGAGAGCAGCCTGCCCGCGCTGGGCACGGTGAGCATGAGGATGAAGAACGACGGCGTGAAGATCCAGACCCCGGCGGTAACGGCGCCGAGCAGCCCGGCGATGTGGTAGCCCACGAAGCACGAGCCGAGCATGAATGGGCCGGGCGTCACCTGGGCCAAGGCCATGCCGTCCATGAAAGTGGCGGCGTTCATCCAGTGGTGCAGCTCCACGGTCTCGTGGTACAGCGCCGGGAACACGCCGTAGCCGCCAAAGGCGATGAGGTCGCTTTTGGCCATGGAGACGGACAGGGAAAAGAGCGTGGGCGCGGTGTAAAAGGTGAGGCACAGCCAGGCCGCGCCAAGGGCCGCCAACAGCAGCACGCCGCGCACCGGCACCCTGGTCGAGGGCAGGCGCACCTCCGCCGCGGTGACGTTCAGGAACACCAGCGGGCCTGCGCAGGCCGCGCCAAGGATGATCCAGGCCGGACCCAGGCCGTAGAGGAACAGCCCGCACGCGGCCAGGGTGAGGCCGATGCGCCGAGGCCCGCGCGCGTATTTGAGCCAAAAATCATACACAGCCAGGGCGATGATGCCCATGACCACGGCCGAAAGCCCCTGCATGGCCGAGACCGTGAGGGTGAGCCCGGCATAGGCGTGGTAGATGACCGAAAGCACCGTGATGAGCAGCGTTGCGGGCACCGCGAATCCGGCGAACCCCGCCAGCGCGCCGGGCAGGCCGCGCAGGCCAAGGCCCGTGTACGCCGCAAGCTGCATCAGCGTGCCGCCGGGAATGGCCTGGCACACGGAAAGCCCCAGACGGAAGCCCTCCGGCGTGAGCCAGCCGCGTTTGAGGATGTGCTCGCGCATCAGCGGCATCATGGCCGGGCCCCCGTAGGCCGTCAGGCCCACGCGGAAAAAGCAGCGGAAGATGTCCCACACGCTGTGCGGGGCCTGGGGCACGGTGGTATCGGCCAGCAGTTCGGCGTGCGTCTTGCTGGAGAAGGGCGAAGGGGCATTCTCCTGCGTCTTCTGCGCCTCCGGAGGGGCTCCGGCGGGGTTCATGGACGCAGCAGGTCCGCGCGGATTTTGACGACCACCTTGCGTAGCTGCTGCGGCCGGGGGTCTGTTTTGCCCTGGGAGAGGTGCGCCTCGTGCGGCAGGTAGAGCGCGAAGTGTCCGGGGTGCAGGGTGAACAGCGCGGTGAAGCGGTCCGGGTGGCGGTAAAGCACGGCGTCGCGTTTGGCGTCGTAGGGCTGGGTTTCCTCCAGCTCCGCGGCGGCGAAGCGCGCATGCACCTCCGGCCCGGTTATGGGCATGTGCAGGTCCGCGTAGACGCGGTGCGCCTCCAGCGTGGTTTCCAGCAGGGCCTTGGTGGTGGTGTCGAAGACCACGGCGTAGATGTCGCGCTCTTCCAGCGGGTATTCCCCGGGGGCAATGCCTGGGTCCATGCTGGTCAGAAAGCCGAAGGCTCGCCGCCAGGCGGGCAGGACCCCATAAAGTTCCCAGTTCCCAATGGCGTCAAAAATCATGGGCGGGCCTCCTTGTGTGCTGGCGTGCGGATGGCTGTGGTCTATTGAATGGACGCCGGAGCGGGTTTGCTGCCGTCGGGTTTGGTGCTCTTCACAATTTTATTCGGCTTTTGCGGATTCTGCCAACTGGCGGGCACGGTCTTGTTGGCGGCTGTTTTGGCCTTGGGTTCGTTGCGCGAGGAAGGCACGGGGGGTTTTTGATAAAAGTCGTTGGCCAGGGCCGGGGCGGCCAGGGCGAAAACAAGGGCGGCGAGGCAAAGCGTGCGGCGGAGCATGGGGACCTCCCAATGATGGGTTGGTGAACGCCTCCCCTTGTAGAAGCGCGCCCGGCGCGCGTCAAGGGCGGGTCCGGCTATGGCTGTTCTGGGCGATGGCGCGCGGCAAGCAAAAAGCGCCCGCCCGGAATGACCGGACGGGCGCGTATGGCCGTTGCGGGTGGTGAAAGCCTACTGTGCAGGCGTGGTGTACTTCTCGGTCTTCTTGGCCGGCTTTTCCGGCAGCTTGGCGGTAAGGGTCAACGTGACGCGGCCCGTGCCCACCGGGCGGTGGGTGTGCTTCTGCGACAGGCTGTTGACCGGGCAGGCCATGACGCAGATGCCGCAGCCGACGCAGGCGTAAGCCTCAAGGGACCAGCTGCCGAGGGCGCCGTCTTTGCCGACGGTGATGCACTGCGAGGGGCACTTGCGCGAGCAGGTGCCGCAGAAGATGCAGCGCTCAATGTCGTTGACGAGCTCGCCGCGGGTGTTGGCGAAGGGCTCGCGCACGTCGAACGGGTAGTTGCGCGTGGCGGGCTTGGAGAACAGGTTCGCAAGAACGGTGGGGAGCATTTTCATGGCGGCTACCTCTCCGTGCAGCTAATGCAGGGGTCGATGGACAAAACCACAACCGGCACGTCCGCGAAGTCCAGCCCCGGCAGAATGGCTGCCAGCGGCGGGATGTTGGCGAATGTCGGGGTGCGGATGCGCACGCGCTCCAGGAACTTGTCGCCGTTGCCCTTGATGTAGTACAGGCACTCGCCCCGGGGCTGCTCAACGCGGGTGATGACCTCGCCCTCGGGCTTGCCCTTGACCTTGGCGGCCAACTCGCCCGGCTCCAGCTTGTCCAGTGCCTGGCGCACCAAGTCGATGGACTGCAGGCACTCGCGGAAGCGCACGGCGCCGCGGGCCCAGGAGTCGCCGGCGGTTTCCACCACGGGCTCAAAGGGAATCTCGTCGAAGCCGGCGTACTTGAGCTGGCGCATGTCCTGGGCCACGCCGCTGGCGCGCAGCATGGGGCCGGCGGCGCCCATGTCGTAAGCGGCCTGCTTGCTCAGAATGCCAACGCCCTTGGTGCGGCGGCACACGGTGCTGTCGTTCATGATGGTGGTCTGCAGGTTCTTGATGCCCGCCTCCACGTCCACCAGGGTGTCGCGGATCCAGCGGATCTGGCTCTCGTCCAGGTCCGCGCGCACGCCGCCGACGACGTTCACCGAGACGATGACGCGGTTGCCGGTGGTTGCCTCGTTCACGTCCATGACCTTCTCGCGGATCTTCCAGAGCTGCATGAACAGGCTCTCGAAGCCGAAGCTGTCGGCGAAGAGGCCCAGCCACAGCAGGTGGCTGTGCAGGCGGTGCAGTTCGCTCCAAACAACCCGCAGCATGCGGGCGCGGCGGGGCACCTCTACGCCCATCATTTCCTCAATGCCCTGGCAGTAGCACAGGGAGTGGATCATGGAGCAAATGCCGCAAACGCGCTCCACAATCTGGATCATCTGGTTATAGTCGCGCTTGGTGGCAAGCATTTCCAGGCCGCGGTGCACGTAGCCCAGGGTGGGCAGCGCCTCGACGACTTTTTCGTCCTCCACCACCAGGGAGAGGTGGATGGGCTCGGGCAGCACCGGGTGCTGCGGACCGAAGGGGATGACGGTGCGGGCCATTAGATGACCTCCTTGGCGACGGTCATGCCGCTTTTGACCAGCAGGCGGCAGAAGGGGGAGCTGCTGGAGGTCTCGTTGCACTCGTTGAGCAGGCGGCCCTGGTAGTCGATCACGAGACCGTCGAAGGTGACGCCGAACTGGTCGCGGATTTCGTTTTCGATCAAGAACGCGCCGAAGAGCACGCCGGAGATGCTGGGCACCGTGCCGCCCTTGGGCAGGGAAAGGCGCAGGTTCGTCAGCACGAGGTCCTTGTCGAAGTGATACAGGATCTGCATGGTGGATGCGTCGATTTCGACGCTGGACATGGTGACCAGCCGCCAGCCCTCGTTTTTGAGCCGGGTAACCTCGGCCACGAGCTTGTCGGCGGTGATGACGGTTGCTTCGATGCTCATTTGCTTTCCTCCAAAATGCCCTTCAGCTTGGCCAGGCCGGTGACGACGGCGTCCATGATGGCCTCGGGTTTGGCCGGGCAGCCGGGCACGTACACGTCAACCGGGATGACTTTGTCTATGCCGCCAAGGACGTTGGGGGCGTCGCGGAAGACGCCGCCGGTGCAGCCGCACGCGCCCACGGCGATGACCAGCTTGGGCGTGGGCATCTGGTCGTAGATGTTCTTCAGGATGACGGCGTTGCGCGGGTTCACCGTGCCGGTGACCACGAGCACGTCGGCGTGGCGCGGGTTGCCCACGTTGATGATGCCGAAGCGCTCCACGTCGTACACCGGGGTCAGACAGGCCAGGGTCTCAATGTCGCAGCCGTTGCACGACCCGCAGTCGAAGTGCATGAGCCACGGCGACTTGATCTGAGATTTCTTAAGGAATGACATACGCTTACTCCAAGTACAGCCACAGCAGGTTGGCGGTCGCCAAAATCAGGGCGAGCGGGGCGGCAACCTTGACCATGTGGCGCCAGGTCAGGCGCGCGCTGATGTTGTCGATGACGATGACCACAAACAGGGCGACAAGCGCCACCGCGAGCATCTGCAGGGGGCCGGTGGCCCACAGGAACGAGGTGACCCACAAGATGACCACAACGTCGGCCCAGTGGGCGATTTCAAGCAGGGCGAAGTCGCGCCCGGCGTAGTCGGTGTACACGCCGCGCACAACTTCCTGGTGCATGTGGTGGCTGGCGGCGATGTCGAACGGGCTCTTGCGCATTTTGACCAGCAGCACGAACACCAGCCCAGGGATGATGAGTGGCATTTTGTACAGCAGGGGCTGCGCGCCGGCGTTCATCATGCTGTAGGCGTCGAACCCGCCGGAGGCCTTGGCCATGCACAGCACGCATACCAGGAAGACGGGCTCGTAGGAGAGCATCTGGAAGAGCTCGCGCTGGGCGCCCAGCTTGCTGTAGGGCGAGGAGCCCGAGAACGCGCCAAGGGCCACGAAGCACGCGCTGGCGGCCTGGATGAAGAAGCACATCAGCACGTCGCCGCCGGCGGCCAGCAGCACGTCGGAGGCCAGGGAGGCCACCAGCGCCCAGCGCACGAACAGGCCCTGCCACTGGCTGGCGGGGGGAATGACCTTGCTCATGAGCTTGCCCACATCGTAGAAGGGCTGCAAAAGCGGCGGCCCCATGCGGGACTGCAGCCGGGCGGTGACCACGCGGTCCAGCCCAGCAACCAGGCCGCCCACAAGGGGAGCGAGGATCAGGCCGGCCACGGCGAGGTAGAATGTCGTCAGGTTCATATGATGGCACCTCCAACCAGGGCAAGCAGGAACGCGCCCGCCAGAATGCCGGCGAGCTTGGTCAGTTTGGGTTCGCCGAAGATCTCCGTGGCGTACTCGTTGCCTTCAGACAGCACCCAGCTTTTGCCGAGCGCGCCGACAAAGCTGCCGGCCTCGGCCGAGGGCAGTCCGCCGATGTACGGGGAAGCCAGCGGGACCGAGCTCTGACGGCCCAGCACCTTCATGCCGATGACCCAGGCGAGCATGGCCACCACGAACAGCGGCGGCATGACGCCCCAGCCGCCGGACAACGCGGTCGCGGCGTCGGCGTCGGGCAGAAGCAGGGCGTTGATCCACGGCGCGGCCATGCCCAGGCCGATGGCGCAGGCGAGCAT
>Ga0183100_1001468_pt1 | contig 11827 bp, 10 predicted proteins | sample Biomet2_FD_127789 | JGI IMG/M metagenome (GOLD analysis project Ga0183100, IMG submission 127789) | Microbial communities from bioreactor (seeded with anoxic lake sediment) at LBNL, California, USA - Biofuel metagenome 2 | ecosystem: Engineered > Bioreactor > Anaerobic > Unclassified ...
TAACATAATTGTATCTTATTGACTATAAAGATACTAAATAATTTTTAATTACACAAGATTTGCAAAATCATTTATCAACTTTCTTCTCTTTATTTTTATTATCGACTTTTTCAGCAGCCTCGGCGTGTGGTGTGAACCCCAAAAATTGGACCAAAAACCTTTGGGGTTCACACCACCAACCTCAGTATCTCGACGCTGGATATGAGGCGAAGGATGATTTGGTCATCAAGAACGGAATGATACCTATCATCTGCTAGAAAGGCCACTGCAATCATCCTCTTACTGAGCAGCAAAAGCAGTGCAACCGCCAAAAGTCCAAGATCAAATGCCGCGTGGAGCACATCTTTTGATTTATCCAGGGAGCCATGAAAGGCTCTTTCGTAAGATCCATCGGATTTGTCTGGGCCAAGGCCGCAACGGCTCTCGCCTGTCTTGTGTACAACATATTCAGATATGTACAAATCAACAAATACCAGCCTCAACTTATTGCCTACGGGAAATAATAGGCTCGTAACATCAATAAATCAATTAAAAACAGTGGATAAATCAACACTAGCGGTAGACAACAATCCTCTTTGAGCGACAATGTCCAACTGAATAGATCCAGAAGGAACCGCTTACACTCGAAAATATTAATTTTTATAACTCACCTATATTGAATGCTACATTCGTGAATAGAGTAATTTATAAATCCAAATTATATTGAAAGTATTTATGCTAAACAATGCCTAAAATATCTTATATCGCTTATTATGAAATAATTGCACTTAAAATTACGAATCAATTAGCATTCCAACAATCATTGAAAAACATTTTTTCGAATAACCTAGAAAACACCGAAAAATAACAGAGAGTAAATAAAGTTTGTTCGCAAATTTGTTATATTGTGAGATTTTTAAACTAACTTTGGAGGCATATTAAAATTGAGTAATATTTGTAGTCCATTCATGTTGAATTCATTTTTTCATCTTATCACAAGCCAATGAATTAACACTTTTCATTTATATGTTATACGTCTGTTTAATCAAAATAAACATATGATTGTATCCCATCAAATTTTTTGAGAATGAAATATTAAATAGATCTATATATTTTCCATATAGGAACTAATCATAGATGTATTAACAAAGCATTCTATTTGCATATAAAAAAAATTCGAAACACAATATACCTATAATGACTAATCTATATACAGTTGCCAAACATACTTTTGCATTAAGAAACAAATCATCTAATTCGCTATATAAAAGGATGGAGAATTATCTTCCATTTGAAGATGATAACAAGTCAGGAAGTGAACAAATATTCGTTTTATCAATTGTCTGTTCTTTGTCTATTGATTTTGACTCATTTCGTCCGTTATTAAAAGAGACAAAAAAAGAGACAGATTTCACAGAGCTAAATGTTTACAAAAACGAACAAAATGACTATCTTTTTTCTATCCACATAGGAAAAAATAACAGCTATACTGGCAGATTGTTTGTCAGTTCGTGCTTTCGCCGTGCAGAATTGCAGCTGAATGGTTCGGAGCAGGAGCAATATACAACTTTTAATTATGCTGTCATGCTCACCTATCTATTAGCTACCATCCAAAAAGATACCTTGTTAATGCACGCGTCTGTAATTAGTAACGGAGGTAATGGATACTTGTTCATGGGCAAAAGCGGTACAGGCAAAACTACGCACTCTTCGTTATGGAGGCAATATGTTCCTGACACACAACTTATAAATGATGATAATCCCGTGGTACGTATCATCGATGGACAAGCAACAGTATTCGGATCTCCTTGGAGTGGGAAAACGCCATGTTACCGTAATGTATCAGCTCCCATTGGTGGTTTTATCAGATTACGGCAGGCAAAAGAAAATCATATTTCTCATCAAAATTCTATAGAGAGTTATGCATCCCTATTCGCAAGCAGTTCTGGTATTCCTTGGGATACACAACTGGCTGAGGGAAAGAACTGTACATTGCAAAAACTCATTAGTCAGGTATCTTGTTGGCTACTTGATTGTTTACCAAATAAGGCAGCAGCTTTATTATGCGCAGAAACGGTCAAATAAGGAGGAATAATGAAAATATTTGTTATCCCCAATGAAATACTTTTACCAGACGTGGAAAAAATATTGAGAAATGGAATGAATGTAACTTTACGTGTAAAAGGAAACAGCATGTTGCCTTTTATTCATGGCGATAATGATAGTGCAGTACTTGTTCCAGCAAACTGCATACAAAAAGGAGATGTGGTATTGGCACATTTGAAAAATAATTGCTATATAATGCACCGAATCATAAGATTAAAAGGAGACAATGTTACTTTAATGGGTGATGGAAACCTACAAGAAACAGAATGCTGCCATGTAAGCGACATTTGTGGTAAAGTAACACTAATACTGAGAAACAATAAATCTATTGATCTAACAAGTTTAACAGAAAGGTGCAAAGCCGTCATATGGCAAAAACTGCGCCCCATACGTAGATATATGCTCGCTATCTATAGGAGAATCAATTAACACAAAACCCAAAATATTATACTACAATGAAACTAATAGATGGATTTGTATTACGCAATGTGGGAGGACAATCAATCATTACAGGTGAAGGCTTGAAACAAATAAACTTCAATAAACTGATTGGTCTCAATCCTGTTGCTGCTTACCTCTGGAAAGAGATAGAAGGAAAAGAATTTACGGATGAAACTTTGACTACATTACTCACCACTCGCTATGATGTAGATGAAAAAACGGCCCGAAAGGATTCTATTGAAATTATCAAAAATTGGTTAAAAGCAGGGCTTATCGAAGAATGAAAAACTATGGAGGAGATTTGTACTCGACAAGAATTTTTAAAATTATTGCGTAGTAGTTTATGGAATTTGCCCTTGACAAGTACTGACTATGATGGTTCTATAGATTGGAAAAGTATTTTCTTCATGGCACGTCAACAGACTGTATGGGGATTAATAGTAAATGCTATAGACTCTCTGCCAACTGATAGGTTACCAAGTCAGAAAGACTTTCAACAAATGAACTTTCTGCTTAGTCGGAATCGTACAAAACATGCCCAACTCAACCAGACATTAGCCGAATTTGTTACACTATTACGAAATAACGACATTCACCCCATATTACTTAAGGGACAAGGTGTTGCAATATATTACAAAGATCCTACGCTGCGCATATGTGGTGACATTGATCTTTATATTGGAATTAAAAATTACCATAAAGCATGCTTTTTGGCTGAAAAGTGGAGGGAACGCAATGATACTAATTTGGAAAGTGACAAACATTATCATTTTATCAATAATGGAGTAACAATTGAATTACACCGTTTTGCTGAGATACTCGTTAATTCCAGAAGAAATGATAAATTTCAACTCTGGACACAACAAATGTTGCGCATTGAAAATTGTCGCACAGTATCCATTGGCAACATTAACATACAAGTACCTCCTGCAGATTTTGAAGTTCTTTATCTTTTCAACCACATCTTCCATCACTTCATTTCTGGAGGCATTGGATTGCGCCAACTTTGTGACTGGACACTGGCATTACATTATTTTCACTCAACCATAAATAAAGATGACTTGAAAGCAAATCTGAAGGCATTCGGATTATGGCATAGTTGGAAAATATTTGGTTATATTGTAGTCAATACTCTTGGTTTGCGAGAATCTGAGTTCCCATTTTACGACAATTCTCACCAAATACAAGGTCAAAAGTTATTGGAACAAATTTATGACGACGGAAATTTCGGATTTTTCAACCCCTTGAGAACAAAACGACCGAATGGATACGTAACAGGCAAATGGCATTCTTTCAAAAGTATGCACATACGATTGCTCCATCTATTTTCAATTTTTCCTATGGAGATTGCAGAAAAATGGCCTAATTATATCTTTATTGGCATTACGCGTATTATAAAAGATGTATACCGGAAATTATGACAACAAGAACCTGCATTGAACAACTTCTGACAACCTCTCGTGGATTTCGAAATCAAATCATTCTGAGTGGTATGATGGGAGTGATACATGTATGTGTGACGTTGATGTTTGTATGGGTGAGCAAACAATTGGTTGACATTGCCATAGGATCTTCTAAAGGTAATCTGTCTTTGTTTATCATACTAATGGCAGCTTGCATGCTGGCGCAAATATTACTTTCTGCCGCAGAAAATCGATTGGACGATCTGAACAGTGTAAAAATGAGTAACAAGATACGTCATCAACTATTTTTGCAACTGATGAGCAGCAGATGGACTGGAAAAGAAAGGTATCACACCGGAGATCTGTTAAATCGCTTGGAAACAGACACAAAAACTATAACTGATACACTGTGTCGCGCTGTACCAGCTACCTTTGTCACCATTTTTCAATTAATTACTGCATTCGCTTTCTTATTGGTGCTTGACTTCAGATTGGCATGGTTACTTGTACTCATCATGCCTATAGCATTAGTAACAAGTAAAAGTTATATGAAGCGTATTAGACAATTAACTCGAGAAATACGCACACTGGAGAGCTCAGTGCAAGGACTTGTTCAGGAACGTCTGCAACACCGTATATTGTTACGTACGCTAGAGAGCGTGGAATCATCCGCAAAAATACTTGCTTATTTGCAAATACAATTGAAAAAATGTGTTATGAAACGCACTAATTACACTTTCTTTTCACGCACAACCGTTCAACTAGGATTTGCTGCTGGCTATGCTACTGCTTTTCTTTGGGGCATCCTTGGATTGCGAAATGGTTCAATTACTTTTGGTATGATGACAGCCTTCCTTCAATTAGTGGCACAAGTACAGCGTCCTGTTGTAGATTTGAGTCGGCAAGTAGCTGCTTTTGCGCAAACACTAACTTCAATAGAACGATTATCAGAGCTCTCTACATTACCACAAGAAACAGAAGGGAAAGCCCTGAAATTTAACGGTAATTTAGGTATCTGCTTGAAACAAATTAGCTTCACCTATCCAGACACAAAACAAAAAGTGATCAACCAATTCACTCACGATTTTCGTCCTGGCTCTACCACCGCACTGATAGGGGAAACAGGAGCTGGGAAAAGTACCTTAATAAGGTTAATGCTGTCACTACTAATTCCTGATGAAGGGATTGTGATACTTTATAATGAAAAAGGAAAATATCAAGTTTCATCACGAACCATATGCAATATGGTATATGTTCCACAAGGTAATACATTGATGAGCGGAACTATTCGAGAAAATCTACTCTTAGGAAACCCAAATGCTACTGAAAATGATATAAACGAAGCACTACACATTGCTACTGCTGATTTTGTATTTTCATTGCCTAAAAAAATGGATACCCGCTGTGGAGAGTATGGCATGGGATTAAGTGAAGGACAGGCTCATCGTATTGCAATTGCACGCGGATTATTGCGTCCTGGGAGAATATTACTTTTGGACGAACCAACTGCGTCATTAGACAATGATACGGAACAAATATTAATGCAAAGATTACTCTCAAGGTTAAATGGAAAAACTGTAATTATTGTAACACATAAGAAAAAGGTAGCTGCATGGTGCACGGAACAAGTGAAAATAATAAAGTCTATAATGAATAGTTAGGGTTTGCCATTTGTTTGCAGAGTTACCCTGTAATGATTTGCCAAATCTCCTGCAAAGATATTGATTCTGCAGAATTTCGTTTTTTCAGTGCCATGAGAGCTGAATTTTCAAAAAAGGCAAAAGATTTCCCTTACAAACTTAAATAATCTATCAAAATTACTTTTGCTTCATGCAAAGAAAACCAATCAACTATAAGGATATTCTATCCATGTTACTACCGAAACGCGTGCTTGGTTATTTCGATTTTGCTGACTATTCATGGCTCAGGTCGTAAATATATACTTGTTGCTTTCAAAGAATTGAGTCGATCGTGTTTTTCAAAGTTGATGACGCCAATGCGTCACAAAAGAAACACAGCGCATCACATACAATAGAAAGTAACAACTCATTTAGAAAACTATATCCTCATAGAATTTCAGCCAAATAAAGAAATGTATTAAGAATCTCAAAGACTCTAAGAAGTAAAATGATTCTAGCTGGTTAAAATCCTGACCTATAAAATGCTCTTTAAAAACAGAAAATGTAATTGAAGTATTTAAAATTCTCCCCATTCAGATTGATGCGGAGCCCTGTAGAAACTGTTGTAACCTAATTTTTTTGCTATATGAATTTATACTTTTTTATTGCTGTCCGATAAAACTTTTGTGTATTAGCAAAATTGCTGTTTTATGGTAATTTGCTTCTCTTTTAAGTCGATATAATGGATAAAATCATTCATTTTCACCATTTCGTTATCAATTTCACACAAGGAGAAAAGATAAGCCCCTTTTTTTTAAAAATGCCAAAAGTGGTTAACTATAAGTCAAATACAGCTATAGCGTATATTTTTATCAGACAGCAATAATACTTTTTCTGAGCTGGATTCTACTTCAATTATCTTGAAATAAGTAATAAACTTCTACGGGAGCAATAAATGGGCAATTTCTAATGACCGCAACTTGTTAAATCCCCCATCTTTACAGACTAAATTATTTGACTTCCTTGGACGCCATACTTCTTTTTGCACAGCTTACAGTGAGTTCTCCTCCTTCCATTTCTGATATAACTAATAATTTAAAGGGCATACTATAATCCAGAAGTTAGAATTTGCAACAACGTTATAATTTTAAAAACAAAAGGCTTCTTGTAAAAAAATAGAAGAAATCTATTTTTACAAGAAGCCTCTTTGTTGATATCAGTTTACTAAACCTTAATTTGACATATAAATTAGTTTTTCTTTGAATTATAAATATATTGCTTGCTGATAAAATCAAGTATTATTAAAACCCCGAGAAAATAGCAATTTCCTATATTAACTATACTATCGGGCAATCCATTTCAATTCTCGGTTGGTATTTGGCGATTCAGAATACCAAGCACCACTAGAATCAAACTGTAAGTCATATGTATAGAATTGAGTCGTAGCATTCTGATTCGACCAATAATAGCCTGTACTATACATATTCGTGTATTGACTGCCAGAATAGTAGCCCAAAGCAGGTAGAAAAAAGTACAGACCCGATGTACGTACGTTTGCTAAAGGTGATGTCGTTGCATACGGATATTTCACGTTTTCAACAATATTATTATAAGTACTAATACCCTTCTTTAGCCAGATGCCAATATGGCCCACAGAACCGTCTGGGCGATAATAGGACTTTCTTCCGGTACCCACTCTGCCATCATCCCAATAATGATCTTGACTGAGGTAATATTTAATATTAAGAAGTGAAGGAGAATTATTAGCCGCTGCTGGAGTAACATAATCAGCAAGTCTATATACATGCAATGTATCTGTTTGAAATGCATTATTAATAGTTACTACATTGTTGGCTACGATCGTAGCTGAGGTCGAAGTATATGGTGCGGTAACATATTTGTAAGTAGCAGTAGCAGAACCAACATATATGCTCAAGGAATTCACATTGCTGCCTGGAAGCACAACTACATAACCAGTAATTTTATTGATACCCCCAATCACTTCTACCTTAGCACCACTTACACTGATGTTATCTGCTTTCAAGGATGTCCAAATACCATTTGTTCCCAGTGTACCTTTGCTATAAGCCCCTTCTATGGTCGCAGTTAAAGTAGAAGAAGGAGTTAAATTCGCAGGAGCAGTCATATTCAGCTTCAGAATCGACACCTTATTACTGAAAGTAAAATTTGGATTTGTAGAATAATTTGCACTGGCAAACATTACAATATTTTTTGCTGCATCTAATATTGTTCCAGATTGAGAACTAAGATCCGTTGCTACATCTTTTCCAGTGGGAACTGTAGCAGCCGCAGCGGGATAATAAGCATACATCGTTCCGCTGGTTGCATTAATCGTTCCCCGAAACGAGCCGTTTTGTGTTCCTGCTCCACTTACGTAATTAAGCACGTCCGTTTCTCCACCAACATTAATAGCTATCGCATCCGTACTTTGCCAGAAAGGAGTAACATTGTTCACCCCACCAAGAATCACGCGACTTGTACTTTCACCCACACTCGCAATAGAAGATGTAGCCTTAACGATTACTTTTCCACTAGATAATCCTTCTGTTGCTGTATCTTCATTGCTGCAACCTGTAACAATAAACACAAGGGCGCATAGAAATACACCCACAAAACACCTCTTTTTTTTCATTGTCTTTAGCTTTTTTTACTTTTCAGAATCAGATGCTTTAATTATTCCAACTGCTATCGTCGTATTGATTTAAGGATTGGGTAGTAGCAACCCCTCCACTTCCGGCAAGGATTGAGCCTTCCACTTCCATCGCATACACTTCCATCATAGGCTTTCTATAAGCCTCTTTTGCGGTACTTTCCACTGTGATTTTTTCTGTAATCATTGCTTGTCGAATTTTAAATTATTAATTTTTTGAGTAACCTATCGATATCTTATTTATTATAGTAGTTATTTATTTATTTATTTATACGAAAGAGTATGTCGTTCTTTCTCTGATTTAATGGGTTAATCTGTTATAGAATTCGGGTGGAAATATAATCAGATTTTTTTAAATGACCAAATAATTCTGGTTTTTAATTATAGATATTTCAATTATTAACATTTCATATTACTACGCAGAGTCAACAAGCAAGTGCAAAATTAGGAGAAATGTTTGAAGAATTGAATTTTGGGAGAAGAGAAATTGAGTTTAAGTCTGGGTCTATTGTTGATTTTTGCCTGTATTTTTTTAATAAAAAGTGGCGTAACATTTTCAAAGCCAGTCCATTTAGGAATATATTGCCTAATAAGTTTATTTTCGTTTTCGATGGCCCCCTTTTGCCATGAAGCGTATGAATCGGCAAAGAAGACAGGAATATTCCCGAGCATGTTGGAAATATCCTCATGCGCACAGAATTCACAGCCGTTATCAGTTGTTATGGTTTGTACTCCCACCCCGCGGAAAGGGAACAAGAGTCTGGAAAAGACCTTAGACAATGCTTTTGCATTTTTTCCCTCCGGCAGTTCCTCTATGAGTAGATTGTTTGTGGAACGTTCTATGAGAGTAACAATGGCTCCTTTGTTGTTCTTGCCAATAATAGTATTCATCTCCCAGTCTCCGAAGGGTTTTCAACAAATAAAAGCCTCAACTTATTGCCTACGGGAAATAATAGGCTCGTAACATCAATAAATCAATTAAAAACAGTGGATAAATCAACACTAGCGGTAGACAACAATCCTCTTTGAGCGACAATGTTCAACTGAATAGATCCAGAAGGAACCGCTTACACTCGAAAATATTAATTTTTAGAACTCACCATAAAAGTATCAGGTTGCAAACTTGGATACTCTTTTTACACACCATTATCTTCTACTTTCTCGGCTTTTCTCTCTTTAATAGTTTTTATCCGCTTATTGTCTTTTCATAGTCATTTATACAATAATCTGTTACATTGATATTCAAATCAACTAACATTTGCAGATGTCTTTTTCATGTCCTGCAAATGTAATGCAATTTTCAATATCTTGTACATCTTTCTCCATTATTTGTCATATTTTTTAAAAAAAATGGCAAAGCCAAAAATTCATGGAGAAGTCTGATGGTGTCTTTGGCTGTGTTGGGCACTTTCAGCGCCCCATTATGAGGGTGGACATCTCATCCGCAGGTGCTGTGCACCCGCGGTTACCCGAAGGTTGGGCGCTTTCAGTGCCCCGACAGCATACACATTGTTATTGTTGCCCAAAGTCTCTCCTGATTATGACGTCTCATAAAGATCAAAAATTATTTCCACAAAACAGCAAGGAGTTGTATTTACGGCGCTGAAAGTGCCGAACTTTCGAGTAACCGCGGGTGCGCAGCACCTGCGGACCATCAGCTCCATCTCTCGTAGTGGGCGCTGAAAGTGTCCTACATAAAGGGGTAAATGCCTGTACTGACAAATGGATTTGTGTCTTTGGCTGCGTTGGGCTCTTTCAGCGCCCCATTATGAGGGTGGACATCTCATCCGCAGGTGCTGCGCACCAGCGGTTACACGAAGGTTGGGCGCTTTCAGTGCCCCGACATCATACACATTGTGATTGCTGCCCAAAGTCTCTCCTGACTCTGACGTTTCATAAAGATCAAAAATTATTTTCACAAAACAGCAAGGAGCTGTATTTACGGCGCTGAAAGTGCCGAACTTTCGGGTAACCGCGGGTGCGCAGCACCTGCGGACCATCAACTCCACCTCTCGTAGTGGGCGCTGAAAGTGCCCTACACAAGGGGGTAAATGCCTGTACTTACAAATGGATTTATGTCTTTGGCTGCTGTCCGCCGCTTTCAGTGTCCTGGTTATCAATGCTTTATGTTTTTCCCGTTATCTTTTTTGTCTTTTCTGTCTCGCAAGCAAAAAACAAAAGCAAGTGTGAGTTGTTTCCAGTTATGGTGCAATCATACTTTTTCTGGATGCCTTCTAAAGGTTATCCTTGTTTCTCCTATTTTATCCGAAACGGAAACCTGCCTGTCAATAAAATGATTGATCCAAAGTGTGGTTTGGGGTGTTTTATTTAAATGTGTGCTTCCGAGACAAACGACTTGTGTTTTTTCTCTCGAAATAAGAAATAAATAACGGATCTTTTGAGATTTGTGTCTATGATGAGAATCCGAATTACTTGAAAAATAAAGGATTTTTGTAGAAAAATATTCATAATATCAGATTTTTCTTGAAAAAAGTTTTTTCAAGAAAGCCGTTGTAAGTCATTCTGAATGTGTATGTTTACAAAAAAAGTGTGAATGGATTCTTATTTTTTGGCTTCATGATTTGGTCTTTGCTGCTTAAGGTCGTAACTTTGTGAATATGAAAAAGCATATTCTTTTTAGTCTTTAATTAAAATGAATAAATTAGTTAACAAAACCTCTATCGCCGCTCCATATGGAGCAACAGATTTGCGGGTCAACGTGTTGAGATACGACACCCGCCAGTTGCATTGGGCAGAATTGCAGGTGATCCCTACGGAACAAGCTTTATGGCGTCGTTTGGACGACGCGCTGGGTGCACTCCGTTGGCGCATGATGTTCAGTATGTTGGAAGGTCAGGTGATCTGCTCGCTTAGTCATGTGGATGCCGGTGCCGTCATTACGCGCCAGGGTTATTCTCCCCGTACGGAGAATGTGGGAGCTTCGTTTTTTCTTTCTGCCGTCAGGGCGGCACAGATGTTCGGGGTGGCCGCAGAGTTGCAGGGACTGCCCCGCATAGCGGTGGGTCTGCGTCAGAGTGACCTCTCGGGGCGCTCGGTGAAAGCGTGTTTTCACGTGAGTGATGTGGCCTATGTCGGCAGTGAGATCGGCAGTCTGCGCATTTGCGACCAATATCGCCGCATGCGCTGGCCCAAAGCCGAGGAGGAGGTTCCGGAGACGCCTGTTGCCACCAAGGCCCCATCGCCGGCTAAGTCTCGTCAGAAGGTTGTCGCAGAAAATCCGGCCGTGGAATCTTCTACCGCCACCTCCGACGCTTCGATCATCCGACGCATCGGAGGCTGCCGCACGCAGGCGGCACTGATGGAGATCTTCGAAAAAGAACCCCATCTGGTGGACCGCCCCGCCGTCTTCGCGGCCATCAGCAGTCGCATGGACTTCGTTACTCGAAATACATTTACCAAATAGATTTATCAAATAAATTTTTCATCATGACAAACGAAACAAACGAAAAGGTGATGTTGGACCTGGTATTGACAACCGAAGAACAACAGCAATTGAGAGAAAACGCCAAAACCGTACGCGAGACCAAAAAGGTCATGAAAAATATGTTGGACGACGTGAAAGTGAAACTGCTCCGAACGGACATACG
>Ga0183100_1001469_pt1 | contig 11820 bp, 10 predicted proteins | sample Biomet2_FD_127789 | JGI IMG/M metagenome (GOLD analysis project Ga0183100, IMG submission 127789) | Microbial communities from bioreactor (seeded with anoxic lake sediment) at LBNL, California, USA - Biofuel metagenome 2 | ecosystem: Engineered > Bioreactor > Anaerobic > Unclassified ...
CAGCCAGGCCATGTCGATGGAGCCGAGGTAGCCGATACCGAACAGCCAGCCGCGGATATCCTGCCTGACGATAGCGTAGTCAGCGACCTCCTTGCCACCCATGCTCTCGATGGACAGCACATCGGCGCCGTTCTCCGCCGCGACCTCGAGCGAGTTGATTGTCTTCTCGGGGTAGCTGTGGGTCTTGTCCATGCCGGGCCTCAGACCCATCTCAGCAAGCCTGGGGTCAGCCACGGTGTGCCTGATAGCGCAAGCAACGCCGTACTCGTCGTGGAACTTCTGCATTACCGCCTTCTGGCCAGCAACGACGGGCTTGGCGAACTTCTGGGGGTTGTTGCCCATCTGGTGGATCCACTCGTTCTCCAGCTGGAGGGAGGGGAACCCGAGGGTGACGGCCCTGTTCATGATGTCCTTGGTGATGTACTCGACGTACTCCTTGGTCAGGGTCTCGGGGTTCTTCTCGGACCCGGGCCTGGGAGCGAAGTTTATCTCAGGGGAGACAAACCCAGCGCCGACCTTCAAGCCTAGACCGTAGGACAACGGGTACTTCGCGTCTCCGAAAACCATCTCATCTGCGGAGCCATATTCCATCTTTGTAAAGTTCTTCAGTGCCATTTTTTTCACCTCGATTAAGCCTTCCCCGCCATCAGGTCGTCCCACTTGTCCCTCAGCTTCCTCCAGTCCCAGCCCTCAACGGCCTTGGTTGCAAGGGCGGGTCCCTGGGCGGCCTTCTCGGCGTAGACACCCAACGGATAAGACTCCACATACTGCCTGTTGACAGCTCCACCGGCGCAGATGAACGGGATGTTGATACCCATTTCCTCGAGCCTCTCCGCGATCTTGGGGAACGCGGACATGGTGGTGGTCATAAGAGCGGTTCCGGTAACCATCTGGGGCTTGTTCTTCTCGACAGCGGCGACCACATCACCGACCAGGACGTCCCTGCCCAGGTCGACAACGCCGAAGCCATTAGACTTCAGCAGGACAGCGGCGATGTTCTTGCCAATGTCGTGGGGGTCACCCTCGGCGGCGTGCATGACGATGGTTCCCTTCTTCTTGGCTCCACCCTTCAGGGCACCCTCGGCGACCTTCATTCCCTTGTCCATAGCGTCGGAGGCAACCATGACGTGCGGCAGGTAGTAGATACCGCGTCCATACAGCTCGGACACTACATCCATTCCCTTCAGCAGGCCGCCCTCGATGACGTCCTCAGGGGAGTTCTCCTTCAGGGCAGCCCTCACATCGTCCTCGATGAGCTTGCCCTTGAGGTTCAAAACATCCTCTGCGACCTTCTTCAGGAGCGGGTCCTTGGGAAGCATCCTCGCAGCAATTGCCTCTGGCTTCTCCTGCGACTCCATCTTGATGTCGTACCGCGTCAAGATCATGTCGGCTTTCACATTGTCGAAGTCTAGCATTTTTTCTCTCTCCTCTAGTTTAACCGCCCGAACCCCACCATGGAACTCGGACCGTTGAGATTCCCAATAACGCGAATAGTATATAAACAATTGTTTACTATTTTAGTAAAATAGAGAAGAAAACTATAATTAGCGAAATATTAAATTAAGACCTACCGTTAACATCTGGCTGCCCTCAGACACCATCGGAATCAGGGTGTCTCTTAGGGGGTAGATCGACCTTATGCTCGCACTAATTATTCAATTTGCCATAAGACGATATAAAGCTAATGCTCGATTGTAAGTATCGATTCTACAAAGATAGAATGCTTATTTTTCCCCGTATCCGTGATTGAATCTATCCATACAGAACGTTAATAGGAATGGGTTCTACCGCCTCCTTTCCATGTCTCTTCCCATGACCGAGCAACAATGCATGCGGCTGCTGGTCCTCGGCCTCAGTGCTTGTCTGGAAACGCCGCGCATTGGAGAATGAATGAACATCGTCAAAGGAATCGCAAGGAGCTGATCATCGGGGGGCATCGCTGGACGTTCGGGTCCGACCTTCGAGCTGCGACGAAGGCTTGGCATGCAAATCATATATGCTGGGATGTCGATGAGAAGGCGATCCCATGACCTCCAGAGTCCGAGTCGATATGACCATCTGCGAGCACAAGACACTGATCGATGCCGATAAGCAGCCGGACGGTACTGTGAAGGTCAGGATACGTTCGACGTGCAAGGACGTCCGCGACTATGGCCGGCACCTTGGAGCGGTGACGCCCGAAGATTATATCCAGATCGAGGGCTCCAAGATCATGGGCCTAGCGACGGAGTGCCACCTCACCCCCACCTGCCTCATCCCGGCCGCGGTCTTCAATGTGGTATGGGTGGAAGTAGGCAACATATCCAAGCGTCATGCTCTGGCGAATAAAAGCATTAGCATAAATTTTGAAGAGTAGGCGCATGGGAACGCGACCTACTGCATACGATGGTTGGATTATACATCCAACACATTTTTCGATGACCAAATCTTATTATACCATATTTCTGAATCGTGGCCCCGTTGGATGTAATATCCAACTCACCCAGCAGCTTGCTGGCTTATGAACTATTAGCTTGTCTTAGCTTAAGCTCGGTCAACTAATATTCAAAGTAAAGATGAAAGTCGAGGCTCAGCCCTCGAGAGGTCTTACCATGACGAGCGAGAAAGAGCAATGCGGCCTCAAGCGTTGCATAAGCTGGAAGCAAGGCTTCCTGATCGGAATAGGCATCCCCTTGGCCATCATCCCCAGCATAGGGATAACGGTCCAGCTCCTGTGGGCCGCCTCCATATTGCTGTGGGGGCTGTCGGTCATCCAGGGTTTCATCCAGAACATGGCCTTCGCCGAGCTGGCGACCACATTCCCCAATGCCTCTGGCATCCCCGGATTCTGCCAGGAGATCTTTAAATCGAAGGATAGCGGGAACAAGAAATATGACCGAGGACGGTTCATCGGCGGGTTCTGCGGATGGGCCTACTGGTTGGTATGGGCACCCGGCCTGGCCGTCTTCATCATCATCATAAGCAACTATCTGGGAGCGGTGTTCCCGGCCCTGGCGGCCATGGACCAGCTGACCCTCAACATCGTTCTGGGCATCATCATACTGGGTGGCCTGGCCATCGTGGCGTCGACCGGCCTGAAGTCAGGGGCGCTCCTCGGGCTCATCGTGGGACTGTTGACGATCGTACCCATCGCCTTGATCGCCCTGGCCCCCTTCGTGACCGGCAATTTCCATCTTGAGAACATCACCACGGCGATGGTCCCTTCCGACTGGAGCTGGGACGGGGACCACCTGATGATGATCCTGGGGCTCGTGGTCATCGCCCAGTGGTCGGCATGCTGCTGGGAGATGGTCGCGGTCTACGGCCCGGAGTACAACAGGCCGTCCAGCGATGTCCCCAAGGCGCTCTTTGCCGCCGGCATCGTCTGCCTGGTGATGTATGTCCTCATCCAGACCTCGGTCATCGGGGCCCTGGGGATCGACGGCGTCCTGGCCGAGCCCGTCTCCCCGTTGTACGGCGTGGCGGTCATGTGCCTCGGATCTCTCGCTGGCTCGCTCGTGGTCCTGCTGATGGTGGCCGCCTGCATCCTGATGATCCAGATAGGCTACTCCGCCGGCGCGAGGGCCATGCATTCCATGGCTATCGAGGGCAACCTGCCGCAATGGTTCGCCAAGACCAACGGAAAGGGTGAACCGATGCGCGGGATCCTCGTGATCGCCCTGTTCAACCTGCTGCTCCTGGTCATGCTCCAGGGGAATCCCGTCGCCATCCTGGCCATGTCGGCCATAGGTTATGTGTTCGTGTTCGCCATCGCTCTGTTCGCCTACGTCAAGGCGAACCGGGACCCTGAGCTTGCCAGACTGGAAAGGCCGTATAAGGCACCGCGCGGATGGAGATGGATCGCCCTGGTGCTGGGGATCCTTCAGATCCCCTTCTTGCTGATCGGGGCGGTCTACATCGACAACCTAGCCTATGGCGTCGTGCCTACGGTTGTGGGCTTCGGAGTTCTAGCGCTATTCATCCCCATGTGGCTGTACTCCCAACAAGAGAACTATAAGGGGCGGATGAAGGCCAGGATCAATGGTAAGGCGGAGCCGAACTGAACTTCAAACCCCTTCCTTTTCTCCCTTTTCTCGTTCACCGATGTTCATCGAGCGTCCTGGCCTGATCCCTTTTCAGGACCTTCATCTTGGCCAGCGCTCCCTCCTTTGTCAAGATGGCCGCCTTGGTGTCCTGACCCTCGCCCCCGGAGTAGTTGCCTAGCCCCCTGGAAGCGGGGACCACGCGGTGGCAGGGAATGATGATCGGCACCGGATTGCGGGCGCAGGCGCTGCCCACCGCCCTCGCCGCCCGGGAATGGCCTAGCTTCCCCGCCACCTCCCCGTAGGTCATGACCTCACCCGGCGGGATGTCCCGCAGCGCGTCCAAGACCTGGCGATGAAAGGGCGATGCTTGGATGTCCACGGGGATGTCCTTCAGATCATCCTCGCCGGTGTGGAGGTGCTTGATCACCCGCGAGAGGTACGGATGATCGGTACCGTGCTCTTCCCTGGGCTCCTCCCGGCTCAGCCGGATCGATACGACCGCGTCGTCCCTCAGGACCATGCTGACATAGAGACCAATGTCCTCGCTGAACCTTGCGTACAAGCGCTCCTCACCCGTCTCCGCCGTCCGTTCGATCGTCCTCTCCCGGCCCATGGACGCCCCCTGCTGCTGCATGGTCACCACATGCCCCTGGGACCAAAAATAGAAAGGGGTCGGAGGCTCACTCCGTGGTCCTGCCGTCGAAGTGCTCCTCGCGGACATCGGCCTTGGTCCTGTGGACCGTCCCGTCCTGGTGCTCCGGAGGGGAATAGATGGTGTACATCTTGAGGTCCGTCTTGCCGGTGTTGGTGACGTTGTGCATCGCTCCCGAGGGAATGATCACTGCGCTGCCGTCCTTGACCGGGTAATCGTTGCCATCGATGTGAACGACACCTTCGCCCTCCTCGAACCGGAAGAACTGGTCGCCGTCCTCGTGAGCCTCCATGCCGATCTCCTCTCCCGGCCTCAGGCACATGAGGACCAGCTGGCTGTGCTTGGCCGTGTACAGGACCTTGCGGAAGTAGGTGTTGTCCAGGGTGTCCTTCTCGATGTTCGAATGGAAGCCTTTCTTCTTCCCTTTGCCGTTGGTCATAGCTATTCGATGGGAACGTCCTTCATCTGAAACTTGCGCCCAAAAGGGCGCCCGGAACGGGGCAAGAATCGTTATTAGCTCTCGTATGCCATTCAGGTGCATGACCCCTCGCGAGCGCTTCCAGGCCGCACTGGACGTCCAGGCCGTCGACAGGGTGCCCCTGTTCTACCAGCATCTCGGAGCGGCCAAGTGGCCGCTGCAGTCCACCGGTCTCCGGTGGTACGACGGGTTCCACGACCCGGAGGTGTTCGCTAAGCTGGCTCTCGCCGCTCACGAGATGTACGGCTTCGACAACGTGATGGCCGGGTGGGGCGACATCCTGGTGGAGGCGCAGGCCCACGGCATGGTGTGGAAGTGGCCCGAGCGGGACTTCTATCCTCGGGTGGACCGATATGTGGAAATGAGCGATGTGGACAAGCTGACCCCGGTGGACCCCCGGAAGGACCGGTTCTGGTCCGTGCCGCTGAGGGCGGCATCGATCATGCTCGAACGGGTGGGGCAGGAGGTCGCGGTGGTCGGCTGCATCGACTCCCCGGCGGTCATCGCCTCCGAGCTCTTCGGTCTGGAGAACGTTATGATGAGCTACTTCACCGACCCCGACGCCACGACCAAGGCTTTGGGAGTCCTCACCGAGTCCTCCCGGGCCTACGGCGATGCCCTGTCGGAGATCGGGGTGGAGGACGTGTTCATCGAGAACGGGACCGCCGGAGGAGAGATGGTCAGCCCGGAGCAGTACGATGAGTTCGACGGCAAGTACCTGGGCATGGAGCTGCGCTCCTTCGAGAAGAACGGGCTGAGGACCATTTGCCATAACTGTGCCGCCCGGCCCTTCTGGTCCGCCCAGCTGGCGCTCCGCCCGACCGCCATGCACCTCGACCTCAAGTACATCGATGCAAAGACGGTTTTCGAGGCGGTGAAAGGCAAAGCATGCATGATCGCCGGGATCGACCATGCCGAGCTCCTCCAGACAGGAACGCCGGACGCGATCGAGGCGGCGGTGAAGCGTACCCTGGACGCCTGGGGCTCCGCGCCGGGGCTCATCATCGGCCCTGGCTGCGAGATGGGATACAAGACCCCGATGGACAACATCAGACAGCTGAAGGAAAGCGTGGAGCGCTACGGCCGGCGGGCGTAATCTGGAATCCTTTCACTGGCGACGATAATAATTTAGTGCCTTGACCTATTCCCATCGCGAGGGCCAGGGTTATTTCATGCATGTCTTAATAATCGGGGCGGGCAACGTGGGCACCACTCTCGCCCGGACGCTGTCCAAGCAGCATTCCGTCATGATGGTGGAGCGCGATGAGAAGCGGTACGAGAGGGTCATCGAGAACCTGGATATCGGGGCGGTGAACGCCAACGGCGCCAACCCCAGGGTGCTGAAGGACCTGATGAACGAGCAGACCGAGCTCTTCCTGGCCGTCACCGAGAGCGACGAGTTCAACATGTTCGCCTGCCTGGTGGCCAAGCAGGTCAAGTCGGACGTGGTCACCATCGCCAGGGTCCGGAACCCTGACTACCAGGGCGGGGTCCTCAGGTCCAGCACCATGGGCGTCGACCGGACGATCTCCCCAGAGAGGCTTACCGCGGCCAAGATCGCCCGCATAGCCAGGGTCGAGAACCTCGTGGACTACGAGAGCATGCCGGTAATGGGGCTGGAGATGGGGGTCTTCCTTATCTCCGCCCGACAGGATGCGGCGCTCTTCCGCCCCCTCCGGTACTTGGAGATGCCTTCCGGCAGCGCCCTGGTCGTCATCCACCGGGCGGGACAGGTCCTCATGCCAGGCGATACGGAGCACCTGATGGTCGGGGACCAGGTGACGATCATCGGCCGACCCGGGGCGGTGGAGGAGTTCAACGCCCTCCTCGGGAAGGTCAAGGAGTGCAAGGACTTCGTGATCACGGGGGGAGGGCTCCTCGCCGAGCACCTGATCGGGCTCCTGGAGCAGGAGGGGTGCACGGTCAAGCTCATCGATCGGGACGAGGCGGACAGCAGGAGGTTGTCTAGAAGGTTCAATGAGACGGTGATCATCAACGATAGCGGCTCGGACCCGTCGGTGCTCAGGAACGAGAACGTGAACATGGCCGATGCGCTGATCTGCACCGCCGACAGCGAAGAGGAGAACCTCCTGTCCTGCCTGATCGGGAAGCATTTGGGGGTCCCCAAGACCATTACCAAGTACTCCCGCCGGGAGTACGAAAGGGTCTTCGACATGAGCGGGGTGGACGCCGCCGTCGGCTACTACCACGTGGTGGCCAACGAGATCGTCAAGCAGACGGTGAAGGACCTGAAGGCCCTCCTGTTCATGGAGGGGTTCCAGGAGTTCCTTTTCGGGATCGCGGTCAACGAGCGCAGCCGGTTGAGCGGAACGCTGGTGTGCGACCTTGACCTCCCCGGGCGTTCCACCTTGACCATGGTCATCAAGGACGGCGGTCCGGTCGTCCCCGCTCCCGATATGACCCTGAGCGAGGGGGACATCGTGCTCATCTATGCCGTCCGTGAGGACGTCCCCCGCCTGGAGCGCATGTTCAACACCACGATACCACAGGGGCCGTGAGGGAATGGACCGGTGGGGATGGGGGACCCGATGGAGACGTGACATGCGGACCGCGCTCCGGAACCTTGGGATCAACCGGTACTGGCTTCTGAGCAAGGTCGCCAGGAAGGAGAGCACGGTGCCCCATCTTTACGGGATCCTGATGCTGTACATGGCCATCGCCCTCCTTTTCCCCATGGCCATCGCCCTGCTCTATGGCGAGGACGAGCGCATTTGGCTGTTCCCCTTCGTCCTCACTCTCATCGTGGGCGGGGCACTGCTCCTGCGCTACAGATCGCCGGAGACCACCCGGCCCAGCGAGGCGCTGTTCGTGGTCGCCACCAGCTGGTTCGCCGTGGTGCTGGTCGGGGCCGTCCCGTTCATCATGAGCGGCATGTCCATAGTGGACGCGATGTTCGAGATGATGAGCAGCTTCACCACGACCGGGGCGACCATCATGACCGACATCGAGTCCTGGTCCAGGAGCCTGCTCTTCTGGAGGAGCTTCGGCCAGTGGCTGGGAGGAGCGGGCATCATCATGATCTTCGTGTCCGTGCTCCCGATGCTCGGGGTGGGGGGCCGTGCCCTGTTCAAGAACGAGTTCCCGGGACTAAATGTCCAGAACTTTTCCCTCCGCATAAGGGAGGAGTCGAAGAGGTTCCACTACATCTACCTCGGGCTGTCGGCGGCCCAGCTCGTGCTCCTCATGATCACCGGCATCGGAGCGTACGATTCCCTGCTGGTCATGTTCTCCACCGCGTCCAGCGGGGGGCTCTCTCCCCACAGCACGAGCATCGCCTTCTACCATAACCCCTTGGTAGAGTGGATCGTGATCGCCTTCATGTTCCTGGCGGGCACCAACTTCTACCTCCACTACCACGTCTTCGTCTCGCGTAGCATCAGGAACTACTGGAAGAGCTCGGAGTTCCGGGCCCATGTTATCCTGATCGCGGTGGCCACGGCCGCGGTGTTCGCGGTCATATGGCCCGGGGACCTTGGCGGCATCGAGCGGGGTATCCGCATCGCCCTGTTCCAGGTGGTCTCGGTGTCCACCTCGACGGGGTTCGCCACAGCCGATTTCGCTGCCTGGAGCAGCAGCGCCATCTTCGTGCTGTTCATCATGATGGCCATCGGGGGATGCACCGGCTCCACGGCCGGGGGGATCAAGGTCGCCCGGTTCATGCTCTCCCGCGAGTTCGTCTATGCCAGCCTGTTCAAGATGGTGCATCCTCGGGCGGTGTTCTACGTCCGTATGGACGGCCGCCCCCTGGGCGAGGAGGCCCTGACCTCGCTGATGGCGGTCCTGGTCTGCTATATCGGCACCGCCCTGCTGGTGACGGTGGCGCTGACCTTCATGGGGGTGGACCCCATCACCGCCATGACCGGGGCCATCTCGGCCCTTTCCAACGCCGGACCGGGGACCGGGGAGCTGGGGCCCATGGGCAGCTTTGCCGGCCTTCCGGACCTCGCCAAGATCGTGCTGACCCTGGCCATGTGGGCCGGCCGGCTGGAGTTCCTCACCGTGCTGGTCATCGCCACCCCGGTGTTCTGGCGGGAGCTGCTCAGGTACCACGACTGAACGAGGGAGAGTACATAATCGCCGCATGGCGTTACCGGTGGGGGCAAGAGGTGAACGGATGAACGGGGCGGAGATCTGGCCATTTGTTCCAGGGGACTACGTGATTGGTGACGTGGACAGCCCGGTAGCGGTGCTGATCATCGGTCGGGGAAGGGTCGACCTCCCGAGGGGCGGTTTTGCCATCAAGGGGACGGTGAAGACCGAGAACATGGGCCTGGAGAAGGTGGTGGCGAACGTCGTCAGCAACCCTCGCCTTAGGTTCCTCATCGTGTGCGGACGGGAGGAGTTCGGTCATTTTCCCGCCAGCGCCGTCCTCTCCCTGGCGCGCGATGGCGTGGACGACCAGATGAGGATCGTCGGCTCCCGCTCGGCGATCCCTTTCCTGTGCAACCTACCGCTGGAAGCGGTGGACCGTTTCCGGCGCCAGGTCGAGGTGGTCGATCTCGTCCACGTGAAGGAGGTCTCGGAGATCGTGGCCTACGACCCCGAGTACGTGCTCGACGCGAACAGCGCCGGGGAGGTCGCCGGCGCCATCGAGGCGTGCCGGGCCAGGGACCCGGGGCCGTTCCCCGGCGGTCCGCTGAGGTTCGAGAGCGCCGCCCTGGGGGCCGAGGGGGGCAGCATAGCCGGACAGCTGAACCGCCTGGCCGATGACTTCGTGGGCCAGATGCTCAGGATGCCCAGCGAGCGCCTGAGCACCTGGACGGACATCGCCGTGATCTCGTCCAGGTTCCGCATGATCTTCGACCCGGTCGACGGGGTGGTGAGAACAGTGCCATCGGTGGAGTTCGCCGGTCGGCTGCAGAGGTATCTGAAGGGGGTGCAGTGAGATGATGAGGTTTCACAACCAACAGGAGGAGTTCGAGCTCTCCGGCGTGAGGTTCGGCGGGCAGCCGGGCCGGCGCCGGACGGTGATGGTCGGCTCGATGTGCTACCCGCGCCACAGCATTGTGGAGGACCGCGCCAGTGGACGATGCAGGGAGGGCTCCTTCGCACAGCTCCTTTCTTCCCTGGACTCAGCTCTGGAGGAGACGTCGACCCCCGGGGGGGTCATGCTCTTCGCCGAGACGCCGGAGGCCATGGAAGCCTACCTGAGGACGGCGGCCGATCTCACCGCTCTACCGCTGTTCATCGACTCTCCCAGCGCCGAGGTCAGGCTGGCGGGCGCCAGGGTGGCGGGGGAGATGGGGATCGCCGGGCGGGTGGTGTACAACTCGTTGTCCGCGGGGACCACGGAACGGGAGCTCGAGGGGTTGAAGGACTCCGGCATCGCCGCCGCGGTCCTGATGTCGTTCAATCCCCGCGACGTGGAGCTGAAGGGCAAGATATACCTGCTGGAGGACGGGGGCGGCCTGCTGCCCGCCGGGCTCATCGACCTGGCCCGCCAGGCCGGGATCACCAAGCCCCTGATCGACACCGCGGTCATGGCCGTGGAACAGGGGGCCGGTTCCTCCCTCCGGGCGATCATGGTGGCCAAGGCGAAATGGGGACTGCCGGCCGGGTGCGCCCTGCACAACGCCGTGGAATCGTACCCACCGCTGTCCCGCCTGGAGGGTGACGACCGGAAGCTGTACCGCTACGTGGACGTGGCCTCGGCGGTCATGCCCATCATGGCCGGGGGGGACTTCGTGATGTACGGGCCCCTGGAGTACGCGAGGCGCGCGTGCTACGCGGCGTCCTTCGCCGACGAGATGATGAGGCAGGCCGTGGCCGACATCTAGAGCTCCAGGGCTCGGCCGACCGCCCGGGCGCGCACCCGCATCTGGATCAGCTCGTCGCTTTGCAGGGTGCTGTTGGACCTGCCCCGCTCCTCCTCCACCTTGATGTCGACGGTGAGGTCCACGCCCCCCGCCGCCTCCGCGCGCTCCATCGCGTACCTGGTGGCCAGCTCGCGGGCCTTCTTCGCCGCCTCCTCCTCCCCGCCGCAGGGGATGGGGGCGTTGAACGAGGAGAACACCGCATACAAACCCTTCTCCCGGGGGTACACGAAGACATCCACGTACTCGGACACCTGTCCGCACACCGCCCCCACCGCGTTCCCCACGTCGTGGTCCTTGGGGATCAATACCCGCGTGCCCAGCAGCTCGGCGAGGGGGGCGATGAACACCTCGGCCGGAGCGCCCAGACCGACGATGGGAGGGCTCACTTTGGCCTTGAGGCCGATGCGGGAGCAACACCGGCTGCCGGTAACGAGGTCCATGATCCCCTGGAACGAGGACGAGTCCGGGAGCCCCCCGAGCTCATCGGACAGCAGCTTGCGCACGACCTCGTCGGCGATCTTGGCGCTGACCGAGCGCATGACCTCGGCGATCAGCTCGTCGTCCGTCATTCCCAGGACCCCAGCGTAGAGGTGAACGCCGATCCGGGAGGCCTCGCGGTCCCCCTGCACGTAGATGCCCGAGGCGTGGAGCACGTCGGTGGGGGTAAGGCCGATGCCCTGGACGACCCCCCTGGCCCGGAGCTCCCGGACGTGGGAGTCGATGAGGACCAGGCACGTCTCGTCGAGGTATTCCCGCTTCCTGATCCTGTTGCACAGCTCGTGGTTCCAGATGTTCTGCCACTGGTCCTTCAGTATGTTGCCCAGCGGG
>Ga0183100_1001470_pt1 | contig 11818 bp, 10 predicted proteins | sample Biomet2_FD_127789 | JGI IMG/M metagenome (GOLD analysis project Ga0183100, IMG submission 127789) | Microbial communities from bioreactor (seeded with anoxic lake sediment) at LBNL, California, USA - Biofuel metagenome 2 | ecosystem: Engineered > Bioreactor > Anaerobic > Unclassified ...
CTGCCCTGACTATGCAAAATTAAAATACTTGGGCCTATTTTTTTTAGGCATGCTTCATACGCAGCTAAAGTTTCTGCATTGTTAGTAGTCCAACGAGGCACATTCATTTTCATGAAATAATCAAACATATCTATAGGAAATTGTGTTTCGGGAAAAGCAACTCGTTTTTGAGGATCGGAATCGTAACAGGATCCGATACGGAACCCCAGCCAAGCTTCTTTTTTACTTCTGAAGATGGGCTCTGATTTATAGATATCAGGGAACTGTGACCAACCAGAGCGGCCTCTTTCCATCGCATCGGCTACATAAACATGATAACGATGCTGTAAAAAATATTGCAGCCAGCCCTCCGACTCCACTAGCGAACTTTCCCAGCAAGAGCCGCACATGCCACCGCCATGCACTAAAAGCAGCGGATAAGCGGAGATAGGCTTTTCTTGCAAAAAGTATTGAACGTACATTTGCCCACTTTCAAAATCTCCATTTGGGTCTACTTTTCGCAAGGGTCCACCCAAAACAAACTGTCTTTCAAATATGGGATTGCCGCTAATTTTTACATTGCCGCCTCCCACATAAAAACTTCCTATTCTACTTAATAATGGTAATGACATATTTTCACCTTCAAAATAATTAATAGCAAGCAATATTTTGCGCAAAAAAGTATTGACGCGTTTACAGATTCTATAAGGTTAACGCAGATACATTAAGATAATCATTGTAACAATAACACCAATAATCATTCCAGGAAAATTGCGTTTTGCTAAAGCTAGGGGATTAACTTTGGCAAAACCAGCACAAATTATGCAGGCACCTGCTAAAGGTGACATTGTACGGCCTAAAGCCCCGCTAATTGCAGCAAGACTTCCTAGGTTTAAAGGATTCATGCCCAATTCTGTAGCATGTATTGTAACGGCTTGGTTAAACGCAATGGATGCGGCTTCACCGGAGCCGCTTATTACACCTAGGAAAAAAGGACCAAAGGTAGCACTTACTTTAGCAATAGCAGGATTGGCAATCATAATCTTAATTAGCCATTTAATAATGCCAAAGGCTTGAACTCCGGAAACGAAGACCAAAGCCATAGTGATAATGCCAAAAACCGAAGCAAACCCATCACCAAATCCTTTAAAAAAAGCGGTGGAAACATCTTTGAGGGGCATCCTTGTAACAGAAAAAGCTGCTACACAGCCAATTAACATTGCATGGGAAATGGCTAGCTGCTTAAAAGCAGGCACTATGCCTGTACTCCCAAGTACTAAAAGTAACAAAGGGATCATTGGGACAATAGCCATCATATAATTTATTTTAAGATTAGCAACACCTGAAAAATCGGGGCTGATGTAGCCGTTATCTTCTTTGAGGAGTTTAGCAAGGATAAATAATGATACGGCGGAGATCATTGCTAGAATAACAACGACGACAGCGTGATTAGAAACTACCTGCATTGGTGTGCTTTGAGATACATTGGCTACAATTGCAATCTGACCGAACCCAGGGTTAAGCATAGGAGAACCATAAGTTCCGGCAAACACAGCAGCTGCCGCCATGGCAGGGTGTACTCCGGCTCCGATTAATACAGGAATTAAAATTGCGCCTACTGCAGCAGAACAGCCACCTGCACTGGTAATAGAAGTATTTACAAGTGCAGTCGCTATAACTGCTCCCGGTACTAGGAACGGTCCGAATTTTTTTAGAATTCGCGCTAGAAAATGAATCAAATGCTGATCACATTTTGTAGCCTGCAATACCATGGCAAAACCCATAGAAGCAACGATTGGCTCAATAAGATTAGAATTTTTCATCGCTTGTGAAAATGCATTGAAGCCGGACATAATATTGCCTGATAAAATAGCCATGAGCATGCCGGACATGAACAGTGTTACTCTGGTTTCCCATCCTTTTACTAAGAGCAATATGGTCGCTAAAATAATAAATATACCTAAAAACATGAACATAGAAGAATCCCCCTTTAGCTAAATTGATTTATTTGCAGACACCCTATATAATGTGAATATGGAGGCGCCTTATGAACAATAATGACTGGCTTTTTTTAAAGGTATTGGCAGAGGAGAAGAATATTACCAAAGCTGCTAAACGGCTTTATATTACACAGCCTTCTTTGACAGAAAAAATCAAAAAACTGGAAAAAGAATTAAACATCAAGCTGATAATCAGGCAGCCACGAGGTATTGTATTAACTAAGGCTGGAGAACTTATTTCTTATTACGCAGCACAATCTTTAGCAGATTATCGGAAGATTTTAGATCAGCTTTCTGAGATTCAAAATGAGGAAATATCCGGTTATGTACGGCTTGGTTGTTCTAATGTTTTTGCCAAAAATAGGATGCCGGAGCTAATTTCAGACTTTCATAAGGATTATCCTAAAGTACATGTAAGTCTCAAAACCGGGTTTAGTCAAAATCTATACCGTGATTTTCTTCATGGGGAGTTGCAGATTGCGATTATTAGAGACTCACATAATTGGAGTCAAAGCAAACACTTAATTTGGCAGGAAGCTTTATGTATTATTAGTGCGGTGCCAATCGATTTAGAGATTTTGCCAAAAGCCGCATATATCCACTACCATACTGAAGGTCCGTTGCAATACGTTTTAGATGATTGGTGGTACACCCGTTATACTACACAGCCAAATTTAATCAGTTCTATTGATTCTATGGATATTTGTATGGATATGGTAGAGCGCGGCGTAGGATACACCGTTTTGTCGGAGAGTAATGCTCTTAGTAGGCCTAATTTGTATAAATACCCTCTGCGGTTAGAAAATGGGGCTTTGATTACAAAAGGGACTTGGATGTTTTATAGGGATGAGTGTAAAAATATTCTTGCCGTACAAACCTTTATTGACTTTGTTCTAAATAAATATCCGCCCCAAGAGGCTGAAAAAGACAATGACTTTTTATAATAGGCAAGTAGCAGTGGGAAAAAATAAAATTTTTAAAAATATGCATATTCTGCGTACTTTTAATTGCATTGTATCTGTTTTTAGATATTAGAACAAATACATGTTATTTGTGATTTTACATAGGTAAATTACTATAACTAAATACGGCAAATGGCTTACCTGAAAGTTGTTGTAATATTAAATAGGAATAAATATTTGCACACAAAAAAACGGTTAAAATAACTTAAGTAAAACTTGAGTTATTTTAACCGTTTTTTTATATTTTTTAAAGGATGTAAATTATTTAGGGGATTGAAAGGTCAAGGTAAATAAAAAAATGTCAATTAGTTTTGTACTGTGATTTCTTGCATAACCTAAAATTCCTACAGTATTATTATTTACGACGGTAAGCTTATAAGCATTCAAATCGCCACCAAGAAGTGTAGAGTTATTAATTTCGCCTACATATTTCCCATCTTTCGTCCAGATTTTAAAATTTAATCCATCGATGACGCATACATAATCTTTTAGCACTGCCATGCTTATTAAATTATAAATGGAGTCTTTTGCTGTTTTTGAAAGATTCCCGTACTCTTTAAGTAGTTTGCCGCTAGGGGTGAAAGAAGCTACAATATTCAAACCATTGGGAACAATACGACCGCCGCCATAAATGGTTCCATCGTCTTCAATCTGTACATAGGTCAAGCCCCCTTTAAAAGGTGCGGCCCTGTTTTTCAAAAAGGCGGGTTTTATGTTTTCGCAAGCTCCGTCATTAATCGTTACCATATCAAAATTGTCATTGCCATAAAGATATGCTTGAGTTTCACCGGGGAGCAGGGCAATTTGTGTTGCAGTTGTTTTACCCTCTAAACTTACAATGTCGTTACCATTTTTATAGGTGTGGACTCCTTTACGAATAAAATATATATCGCTATTTGTAGAACGTGTTACACCTAAAATCATTTTGGATTTTAAAGTGCGTACGCCATTTTCACCAAAACCAGTTAGAGGAGAAAGAATAGTATTTGTATCGGTAAAAGCCATTAAATCTGTTGTATTGTTATCTGTACTACGTAAAGCTAAAAAATATGCGCCATCTTGCACAAAAAGATTAAGGATTCTATTAGTGTCAGGGGTCGTAGTTGAGGGAATAGTCAGTGGTTGTAGAAACCCGGTCAATTTTCCTATTTCTATCTGTTTGCCGGGCAAGGGTCCGGTTTTTTTTAAGGGGTTAGTAATTTCTATATTGGAACAGCCGGCAATAATGCCGAAGCAAAAAAATAGGAGAATAAGACCACAAAATGGACGTTTTTTAGACAAAGGAAGCACTCCTTCCGGTAAATTTAATACAGTAAAGTATAGCACAAAAAAATACTTCTATGCAAATTAGTATATAAATAGTTGTCTGCCTGTAAGATTACGAAAAAATAGATAATAGGCTCTAAAAGTGTCTATTATCTATTATAAAGTGTTGTGTAATTATACTTTAATTATTTCCATGCGGGAAGAATGGTACCTTTGAAGTGCTCAAGAATGAATTTTTCATTTTCAGGAGACTGATAAATTGCTTTTAATTTAGCAATTTGTTCGCTCTTTAGGTTTTTATCTTTAGCTACAAAGATATTAACAAATGGATTTTTTGCGGATTCTAAAAGTATGGAATCTTTGGTGGGATTTAATCCTGCCGGTAAAGCATAATTGGCATTAATAACGGCTACAGTTACATCATCCATACTGCGTGGAATAGTAGCAGCATCTAATTCGCGGAACTTAAAGTTATGGATATTTTCCGTAATATCGGCAACAGAAGTAGTTACATTGTTAATATCTTTAACTTTAATGAGGCCGGCATTGGCTAGTAGTAAAAGGGCACGACCACCGTTAGACGGGTCATTTGGTATAGCTATTATTGCACCATCAGGGAGTGGCTCACCCTTTTGAACTTTTTTGGAATACACAGCCATGGGGAAATTAACGGTTTTAAAGCATTCTTTTAGATCAAATTTGGGCTCTTTCTTTAAAGTTGCTTGTAGATAAGGTGCATGCTGCATACTGTTTGCAAAAAGCTCTCCTTGGAATAATGCTACATTCGGAGATACATAATCAGAAAACTCTACGACTTCTATTTTTAAACCTTGCTTTTCAGCTAGCTTTTTCACATTGTCCATTATTTCCGCATGTGGACCTGCGGTAACACCAATTTTAAGAACTGCAGGAACGTTTTCTTTTTTTGGTGCATCTGCAGCTTTTTTATCATTACTGCTGCAACCTGACAAGGCCGCTAAACTAACAAATAATGCTAATAATATGGCTATTTTTTTCATATACATTACCTCACAATTTTTATATTTTTGTTTTGTTTAATTTGCTGGAAATATAGTTTCCCAGTGATTGTACAATTTGTACCTGGGCGATTAGGATAACTACCGTGGCTATCATAATGTCCATGCGAAATCTTTGGTAGCCATAACGGATTGCTAAATCTCCAAGACCACCACCACCTAAGGCACCGGCCATAGCCGAATAGCCAATAAGGCTAATAATTGCCAAGGTAACGCCTAGGACGATAGAATGCATTGCTTCAGGCAGTAAAACTTTATTTATAATTTGCATCGGACTGGCACCCATTGATTGGGACGCTTCTATTACCCCAGGGTCTATCTCCAATAGTGAAGATTCAATTATTCTGGCAATAAAAGGAGCCGCAGAAATTGTTAGAGGAACGATGGCGGCCGTAGTTCCAATAGATGACCCTACAATCATACGTGTTAAAGGAATAATGGCAACCATTAATATTATGAAAGGAGTTGAGCGGGTCGCATTTACTATAGCGCCTAAAATAGTGTTGATAACTTTATTTTCCAAAATATGACCTTTACTAGTTACTGTTAGAATAATGCCTAGAGGCATACCAACTATGGTCGCTAATATTGTGGAAGCAGCAACCATGTAACATGTTTCCCACAAAGATTTCAACAATAAATCAATCATTTCAGGAGACATACCCAATCACCTCAATTTTCAATTTTCTCTCATGTAAATAATTAATAGCTGTTTTTATATGTTCGCGGTCACCGTTAATTTCTATAAGTAGAGTCCCATAGGGAATATCTTTGATACTATCTATGTTACCGTAGAGAATATTCACATCTACATCGTATTTCTTAATTAACGTGGATATCAAAGGGTCGCCGGCAGAATCTCCAATGAAGGAAAGACGTACTAAGGGGCGGCTGCCTTCAAGGTATTCTTTGCTCATGGGAGCATTTTTTAACATTTCAGGCAGTTCCACATTGTTTATGCTGCTTATAAATTCTTTAGTAGTTGGTGTTTTGGGATTGGTGAAGAGGTCGAACATAGTTCCTTCTTCAATAATGGTACCATCCTCAATAACGGCTACACGGTCACAAATCTCTTTAACTACCTGCATCTGGTGGGTAATAAGTACTATAGTTAAGTTTAAACGTCTATTAATATCTTTTAATAACGCTAAAATGGACTTTGTAGTTTGGGGATCCAACGCCGAGGTGGCTTCGTCACATAAAAGTATTTTTGGATTACTTGCTAAAGCACGAGCAATTCCGACTCGTTGTTTTTGGCCACCTGATAATTGGGAAGGATAGTGATTTCTTCTATCCTCAAGTCCTACTAAAGCTAATAAAGGCTCAACTTTTTGCTTTATAACACTCTTGCTCATACCTTGGATCTCTAGGGGGAAGGCAATATTGTCATATACAGTTCTACAAGCTAAAAGATTAAAATGTTGAAAAATCATACCAATGTTTTGGCGGGCTTTGCGCAGTTCAGAGTCTTTCATTGTTGTTAGTTCTTGACCATCAACTATTACTTTGCCGCCTGTAGGCGTCTCTAACATATTGATACAGCGAATCAATGTGCTTTTTCCTGCACCTGATAATCCGATTACACCAAAGATTTCGCCAGCTGCAATTTTTAAATTAGTCTTTTTTAAAGCACATACGTCGCCATGGTTGCTATGGTAAGTTTTTTCGACGTTTTGTAATTCAATCATGATAACCCTTCTTTCTGGATTTCTTATATAAAAAAAGCCTCTTCAGAAGAAGAGGACTAAAAGTCGATTAAGTCTTCCTCATCTTTCAGGTATAAACCTGGTGGACTTGGCACCGTTCACGATTGTGATGGTTGCCGTAGTGTCATTGGGCCATTCCCTCGACTACTCTAGATGAACTTTATAAAGTTGTTATGAGAATATTACAACATAAACTAAATGTTTGTCAATATTTTTTTAAAAATTTTAACAAAATACTTGCACTTTATCACTCCATTGTGGTAAAGTGATAGAGCGATAAAGCAATATTTTATTTTATATCATATATAATGCAATGATTTAGTGTAAATAGTTAGTCTAATTAGGAGGAAATGTTATGTCGTTAAAAGAACGTTTGCTTGATGTTGACTTAGAACAACTTTTTACTGCGGTTTTAAGTCTTAAAGATCAAGAAGAGTGTGATGCCTTTTTTGAGGATATTTGTACTGTTAGTGAAATAAAGGCTATGGCTCAACGCTTAGAAGTAGCTAAAATGCTCAATGAGGGTGAAAATTATGTCACCATTGCTAAGGCTACAGGTGCTAGCAGTACTACAGTGTCTCGAGTAAACAGGTGCCTCCATTATGGCGCAGGAGGATATGTTAGAGTAATGAAAGTCATAGATGAGGGAGCCAGACAAAAATGAAAGACAATAAAGTGTTACAGATACCATATGGAACAAAAGATATTTTGCCGGGAGAGGCGAGAGCAAAGCGCAAGATGGAAGATAAAGTAGCCGCTAATTTTTTGACTTGGGGGTATGACGAGGTTGCGACTCCTACTTTTGAGTATTTAGATACCTTTGCAATTGGTAACGGCGGTATATCAGATGAAAGCATGAAATTTTTAGACCGTAATAACAGAACCTTAGTTTTACGCAGTGACATGACGACACCATTAGCTCGTATGGTTTCTACGCGGCTTAGTAATGATGCAGGTTTAAAACGTTTGTTTTATATAGCAAATATTTTTCGCTATGAAGAAACTCAGGCCGGACGACAATGTGAGTTTTGTCAGGCAGGCGTAGAACTTATGGGCGCAGAACAGCCAACTGCTGATGCCGAGGTACTAGCGCTGGCAATAGCTTCCTTACAAGCAGCAGGACTCGTTGACTTTACCTTGAGTTTGGGCCATATAGAGTTTTTAGCAGGGCTAATGGAAGAAGCAAAGATAACGGAAAAAGACGCCAAGGCTATTGAAAAAACGGTTTTGGAACATAATGCCGTTGGTCTGGAACAAATAATTAAGCACTTGGATTTAAGTACGGATTTAAAAGATATTTTCAATCGCTTACTTTTTCTGCACGGAGGAGAAGAACTAATTGAAGAACTATTAGGTACGGTCAAAAACCCCAAAAGCCGTGCCGCCTTGCAAAATTTAGCAGATATTTATAATTTGGCTAAAGAATACGGAGTAGCTAGATTTATTTCGTTTGATTTAAGCCTTAATAGAAACCTTGATTACTATACGGGAATGGTTTTTGAAGTTTATACGGCAAATATGGGTTTTAACATTTGTGGCGGCGGCAGGTATGATAGCATGATGAAGTCTTTTGGGCAGCCTTGCCCTGCCACAGGGTTTGCCATGGGTATTGATCGTATTATGCTGGTTTTAGAACGGCAAAATAATTTAAATATTAATTCTGATTGGGACGTGTTTGTTGCTTGGAACCATAATAGAGTGCATGAGGCTATAAAATTGGCTATGGAACTACGAGGACAGGGGAAAACAGTCAAGCTGGCTACTATAACAACTACCGAAGTGCAAGCGCTTGAACTGCAAAAAATAAATAACTGCAATTTTTTGAATTATGTCAAATAACTTAAAATATAGAGGGAAGTGTACAAATGGACTATCTAACTATCGCATTGCCTAAGGGAAAGCTTTTCTCTCGATCAGTTGAACTTTTAGCTAAAATAGGATATAGTGCAGAAAATGTCGTAGAAGATTCTCGCAAATTGGTTATTGCCAATGAAGAAACTAAAGTTAAATTCATTATTACTAAAACCGTAGATCTACCTACTTATGTTGAATATGGAGCGGCAGATATTGGAATAATAGGAAAAGATGTTTTGCTGGAAGAAGATAAGGATGTTTATGAACTATTAGATTTAAAATATGGAAAATGCCGGCTGATGCTGGCTGTGCCGGAACATAAAAGACGGCCTAATTTAACAGATTATGCCCATTTGCGCGTGGCTACAAAATACCCAAATAGTTCACGTAAATATTTTGATAAGCTTGGAATACAAACGGAGATTATTAAATTAAATGGTTCTATTGAGCTGGCTCCGATTGTTGGGTTAAGTGAACTAATAGTAGATATAGTTGAAACAGGGACGACTTTAAGAGAAAATAAACTTGCAGAGCTTGATGTTGTTTATCATGCCAGTGCACGTCTTATTGCAAATAAAGTTAGCTTTAAATTACAGTTTGAGCGATTAAATAAATTAGTGAAGGATCTAAGGTTTGTCATAGAAGAGGAGAATAAAAATGGAAGTAATAGATGCTAGAGAATTATCTGCCCAAGGAATTGCCGGATTAATGAAGAAAAAAGCTTTTGATGAATGCAAACTTTCACCTAATGTTCAGGCAGGTGTTACGGAAATGTTCGGAGCACCTCTCACGGCTTTCCAGGTGGTTGAAAAAATAGTTGCCGATATACGCGTCGGTGGCGACGAAAAATTATTATATTACACTAATCTTATAGACAAAGCAGGACTGACTAAAGAAAGTTTGAAAGTTACAAAGGCTGAATTCGCAGAGGCAAAGAATATTGTTAAACCAAGGGTAATGGAGGCTATTGGACGGGCGATTGCCAACGTAAAGCGTTTCCATGAGGAGCAAATGCCTAAATCTTGGCTTACCAATCGTGCTTATGGGGCTATGTTGGGACAAAAGGTAACACCCTTGGATTCGGTTGGTATTTATGTGCCGGGAGGTACGGCTGCGTATCCTTCTTCAGTCATAATGAATGCTATACCTGCCATGGTAGCAGGAGTTCCGCAAATAGTAATGGCCGTACCACCAGGAAAAGATGGCAAGGTTAGTCCTTATGTTCTAGCTACGGCTGAACTTATAGGGATAACGAATATTTATAAAATGGGTGGAGCGCAGGCAATAGCGGCTTTAGCTTTTGGCACGGAATCTGTACCGAGAGTTTGTAAGATTACAGGACCTGGTAATATTTTTGTTACTTTGGCCAAAAAAGCAGTTTACGGTCACTGCGATATAGATATGCTTGCAGGACCTAGTGAAATACTGATTGTAGCAGATGACTCATCTAATCCAAAATATTTGGCGGCTGATTTATTAAGTCAAGCAGAGCATGACCCTTTGGCATCTGCTATTTTGGTTGTAGATGATATGAAAATTGCCAAAGAGACAGCTATAGAAGTTGAATTGCAGCTTTCTAAGTTACCACGCAGAGAAATCGCTTCGCAGGCATTAGCCAAACAGGGTAAAATTATCGTGGCTAAGGATATGGATACGGTTCTCGCAATGGCTAACTTGTCTGCCCCGGAACATTTGGAAATTAATACCAGGGAACCTTTTGCCTTATTACCATATATTCATAACGCAGGAGCAATATTTTTGGGAGCATATTCCCCTGAACCTTTGGGGGATTACTATGCAGGGCCTAATCATATTTTGCCAACAGGGGGAACGGCAAGGTTCTATTCTGTCTTAAACGTAGAAACATTTATGAAAAAAACAAGCATTATTGCTTATACAGAAAAAGCATTATTAGAGGTCTCGGATGATATAATTGAAATGGCAGAAGCTGAGGGGCTACAAGCTCATGCTAATGCTATTAAAATTCGTAAAGGAGATAAATAGAATATGACGGAAATGAAAGCTCGTTTGGGGCTGGATAAATTAGAAGAATATAGTGTTGAGACAGTTCCGGATGCTGATATAGTGGTTAATGCTAATGAGTCAAATTGGAATCTGCCTAAAGAGGTTTTGCTACAGGTGCTGGAGGAGACAAAAAAATTTGCTTTTAATCGCTATCCACCACTGGATACGGGAAAATTAGGCAGAATTATAGGAACAGAGCTGCATGTTAAGCCGGAGCAAATTATTATAGGCAACGGGTCTAGTGAGCTTTTAGAAAAGGCTTGTTTTGCTTTTGGCGGTGTGGGCAGTAAAATAGCTTTTCCGTATCCATCTTTTTCTATGTATGGTGTGTATGTTCAAATGGCTGATAGCATAGGAGCACCGTATATGTTAAATAAAGATGGCTATATCGAACCGGAAGGTGTAATTGCCTTTTGCCAAAAGGAAAGGCCAAGCCTTCTTATTGTTTGTAACCCCAATAATCCAACAGGTAACTTTAATACACTGGAAAATATAGAAAAAATTTTGGCAGGAGTTTCTTGCCCCGTAATTATGGATGAAGCCTACATGGAATTTGCCCAAGAACCAGGTACAGGAAATAAAATTTCTACTATGAATCTTTTGGAAAAATATAATAATTTTTTATGTTTTCGTACTTTTTCTAAAGCTTATGGGTTAGCTGGTTTGCGTATAGGCTATGGTACAGGCAGCAATGAATTAATCAGTATAATGCAAAAAGTATTATTGCCCTATCATGTAAATAATTATTCCCTTATGGTGGCTCAGGTAGTATATGAACATAAAAAACTTTTTGCGGACAGGGTGCAGTTAATTCGTAGGCAAAGAAATAAAATGCAGAAAAAATTGGAGAGCTTAGGTTTTAATGTTTTTTCTTCTGCTACTAATTTCCTTTTCTTTTTACCGTCGGTAGATTTGGCTTTTAACCTTTCGCGTTATGCTATAAAAAAGGGTTATAAATTTGAGGGTAGTAACGAAAATATGGCGGGGTC
>Ga0183100_1001471_pt1 | contig 11816 bp, 10 predicted proteins | sample Biomet2_FD_127789 | JGI IMG/M metagenome (GOLD analysis project Ga0183100, IMG submission 127789) | Microbial communities from bioreactor (seeded with anoxic lake sediment) at LBNL, California, USA - Biofuel metagenome 2 | ecosystem: Engineered > Bioreactor > Anaerobic > Unclassified ...
GAGATTTTAAAACTTTTAAAAATGATTACATCATAAAATAATGATAGGAGTAACTTCAAATGGCTGTAGAAAAGACAAACATCTCCGCCGCTGCGGAAACGGGGAAAGAGTCCGCAAGCTCCCCGGAAAAAAAGAACAAGATCAATCAGGCTCTGGGCATGATTGAAACGAGGGGGCTGGTTGCTTCTATCGAGGCGACGGATGCAATGCTGAAGGCGGCAAATGTAACCCTTGTTGGCACTGAAAAAATCGGTTCCGGGCTTGTGACCGTTTTCGTACAGGGCGATGTCGGCGCGGTGAAAGCAGCAACGGAATCCGGTCAGGAAGCAGCTTCCCGTTTGGGCGAGCTCGTCGCTGTACATGTCATTCCAAGACCTCATAGTGACATATCAAAAATACTTCCATTTATTAAATAGCAAGAAGGATTCGCATGAATTGTAATCAAACGGTAATTGAACATATTACGGCGTTGGTTGTGGCCGCGTTACAGGACATCGAATATCGTGAAAAGTCGATTCCCATTAGTATTTCCGCACGTCATATCCATCTGCCAAAAGAGATGATTGCGCAGCTGTTTGGGGAAAATTATCAACTGCATCCGCTGAAAGACCTGTCACAGCCCAACCAGTTTGCGGCGAAGGAAACAGTGGAGTTGATCGGGCCGAAGGGCAGCATTCAAAAAGTTAGAATTTTAGGCCCCGCCCGCTCGCATCCACAGGTAGAAGTCTCCCTTTCCGACGCACGGAAATTGGGCATTGAGGCTCCGGTAAGAAGCTCCGGAAACCTGAACGGTACGCCGGGCATCCGCCTGCGCACCCCTATGGCCGAGATCGTGCTGAACCAGGGCGTAATTATTGCAGACCGGCATATTCATATGACCATGAGTGACGCTAAGAGATTCCTCGTACAAGATGGTGAGAAGGTTGATGTCGTGGTTGAAGGAGTAAAAGGCGGGGTACTGGGTGGCGTAACCATTCGTGTTCGTGAGGATTACTGTCTGGATTGCCACCTCGATACGGATGACGCAAACGCGTTTCAAATTCAGCCGCTGCAACGGGCATTAATAAAAAAGCTTCTTCCATGAAGGAGAATTAATATGATTTTAGGCACAGTAAAGGGAACCGTGGTCTCCACCCGGAAATGCAGAAATCTGGTCGGCTATAAACTGTTATTGATTGAGCCTTTTTATGGCGAGAAAAAGGATTTGTTCGTAGCTGCGGATAATTTGGGCTCCGGAATTGGAGAGCTTGTTTTGATTACTACGGATAATACCACTCAGTATGCGCTGGAGCATGCGGCACCCATGGATGCATTTGTTGTTGGCATTGTGGATTCCGAACCGCAGATAGAACGATGAAAGATTTTGTGTTAAGGGGATGGAGCTGTGGATGAACCATTTAGAATGAATGCGGTAGCAACAAGCTTTTTCGGGAGTAATGCGCTTGCACTTCTTCCCCCCGAGCTTGACAAACGGGGCTTAAGGCGTGTGCTGATAGTTACGGATAAGTTTCTTTTTGATTCCGGAGCGGCCGAAAAGGTAACACACTGTTTAGATCAGACGGCGGTTGCTTACGGCATATACAACGGGGTACAGCCGAATCCGACTTTATCCGTTGTGAATGACTGCCTCAAATTTGCGCTTCAGATGCATGCGGACTGCCTGCTGGCTTTGGGCGGAGGGTCTGCGATTGACACCTCGAAGGCGGTCGGTATTCTTTGTGCAAATGGAGGCTCCGCGGAACAATACGAAGGAATCAATAAATCCTTAAAGCCGTCCATTCCCATCGTTGCAGTCAATACAACGGCAGGGACAGGCTCCGAGGTTACCGCGTTTTATATTGTAACAAATAATCAGACTCATTCAAAAATGGTGATGGTAGATACAAACTGCATGGTAAGCATCGCCGTCAACGATACGGATTTAATGCTTTCGATGCCCAAGGGGCTTACTGCGTCTACAGGAATGGATGCCATGACCCATGGAATCGAAGCTCTCCTTTCGCGAAGGGCGACCCCTTTGACGGATAAGGACGCAGTTTGGGCAATTCGCACGATTCGGGAGTTCCTGCCCCGAGCCGTAAAGGACGGCGGCGATGTGGAAGCGCGTAATCAAATGGCTTATGCGGAATATACCGCCGGCATGGCGTTTTCCAATGGCGGGCTGGGAATGGTGCACGCGATGGCACACGCACTTGGCGGTTTCTATAATTTGCCGCATGGCGTTTGCAATGCCGTTTTACTTCCGCACGTCATGCAATATAATGGCAAGAATCAAGCGATACTGCCACGATTCCGCGTTCTTGCCGATGCGCTGGGAATTCGTAATTCACAATTTGGTTCCTCGCCGCAACTTGTTCGCCAAAGTGTTGAGCTGATTCGAAATATGTCTTCATCTTTTGGTATTCCCGAAAAGTTACGGCTTTTAAAAAAGGTAAATACTAACGATTTTTCTCAGCTTGCCGACTTGGCGCTGAAAGATACCTGCATGTTGGATAATCCGGTTCAACCTTCCAAAGAGGATGTAATCTGTGTGTATCAGCAAGCCTTTTAGATTGATAAGATTATTGCCGCATAAGAACCGATTTTTACAATCGAAATAAAGAGAAACCCGCTCCATTGTTATATTGGAGCGAGTTTCTCTTTTTAATTTGTAAATAATTAGTGTTGATGAAAAAAACCGACAGCCCCTCGCGGTGATCGATATGATGTACAGAATAGTTACAATTTTATTTTTGCAGCCTTGATCAAACGCCGGAGTAAGCGCTGAATCCGCCATCTACCGGAATAACGATACCGGTAATAAACCCGGCCGCATCATTGGAAAGCAGAAACAAAAGGGAGCCGAGCAATTCTTCCGCCTCGCCGAAACGACCTATGGGGGTGCTGTTCAGAATCTTCTCTGTCCGTGCGGTCGGCTTATTATCAGAGCCAAAAAGCATGTCTCTGTTTTGGTTCGTCACAAAAAATCCGGGGGCAATCGCGTTTACGCGGATTCCCGCTTTGCTGAAATGCACGGCAAGCCACTGGGTGAAATTGCTAATTGCCGCTTTGGCACCGGAGTAGGCCGGAATTTTTGTAAGCGGCGTAAAGGCGTTCATAGAGGAAATGTTTAAAATGTTGCAGCCCTTCCTGCCGAGCATATCTTTGGTAAATACTTGGGTAGGAATCAGTGTGCCAAGGAAATTCAAGTTAAAAACAAATTCAACGCCCTTCGGGTCAAGGTTGAAAAATGTGGTGATATCCTTGTCAATGTCGCCTTCAAAATAATATTCGTTGGTTGTGGTTGCACGCGGATTATTTCCGCCCGCTCCGTTAATCAGGATGTCGCAGGGGCCAAGGTCAGAAAGCACCTGCGTATGGACTTCTTCCATGATCTCTTTGTCAAGCACATTGGCCTTGTAAGCTTTTGCATGGAACCCGGAGGCACAGATTTCGTCGGAAATTCGCTGTGCGGCTTCCAGATTCAGGTCGAGCAGTGCTACTTTTGCGCCGGACTGCGCAATTGCTTTTGCAAACATGCCGCAAAGAATGCCGCCGGCTCCCGTTACCACCGCTACTTTGTCTTTCAGGTTTACATTCAAAGGTAAATTCAACATAATCAATACTCCTTTTTTTATTAGCCGAGCTTCGATAGGGTTTCCCAAATGCCGTTCAAATAGGTCGCGCCGAGCGCGCGGTCAAAAAGGCCGTAGCCTGGTTTCCCTGTTTCGCCCCAAATCATTCTTCCGTGGTCTGGGCGTAAATAACCGTCAAAGTGATTGTCATGTAATGCTTTCATAATGGCAACAATATCGAGGGAACCGCAGGATGAAAAATGTGCGGATTCTTCAAAGCTTCCGTTATCCAGAAATTTTATGTTGCGGACATGCATGAAATGGATTCTGCCCTGCGCCGCGTATTTGGCGGTCAGTTTTACCATGTCATTGGTTTTGGAACAGCCGAGCGAGCCGGTGCACAGGGTTAAACCGTTGTATTTGTTATCAACCAACTTTAAAAAGCGGTCAAGGTTTGCTTCACAGGTAATGATTCTGGGCAGCCCGAAAATTGGGTACGGCGGGTCGTCAGGATGGATCGCCATTTTGACGTCGCTTTCCTCAGCCACTGGAATAATCTGTTCCAGAAAATACTGTAAATTTCCCCAAAGCTGTTCTTCATCTATTTTTGCATATTCAGCAAACAGATTTTTTAAATCTTCTTTTTCATAGCTTGCATCCCAGCCGGGAAGGGAAAGCTCCCCGTTGATTGGATCCATTTTCTTTAATTGGTTCACGTCATATGCCAGCGCGGTTGAGCCGTCGGGCAGCCGTTTATCAAGCTGCGTTCTGGTCCAGTCGAAAACCGGCATGAAATTATAGCAGATGCACTTTATGCCTGCTTCACCCAGCCTGCGAATATTTTCCTTATAATTTTCAATATATTGTTCACGGCTTGGCTTGCCAAGTTTAATATCCTCATGAACCGGCACGCTTTCAATTACTTCAAAATGAAGCCCGCTGTTCTCGACCTGATCTTTTAGTTTTGCAATGCTCTCCCGGCTCCATACTTCACCCACGGGGACATCATACACCGCGGTAACAATGCTGTGCATATTTGGTATCTGCCGGATTTTTTCAAGCGTTACCGGATCGTCGTTTCCATACCATCTGAATGATAATTTCATTTTATGATTCCTCCATCCCTAAATAATTCACAATATTGCGCCAACAGATGTCTTCCGTGATTTCTTTCAACAGGCTGATACCGCCTTGAAAATCTCCGTTATCCGCATAATCACCAAGTACGGAGCAAAGAATTCGCCTGAAATAGTCGTGGCGTGCATAGGACAAAAAGCTGCGGGAATCGGTCAGCATGCCTACAAAATAGGGGAGAGCCCCACTGTGTGCAATTGCCGTAAGCTGTTCGACCATTCCTTCTTTGTGATCATCGTGCCACCATGCGCCTCCGAACTGAACTTTCCCGGCACAGCCCACCTGCGTAAAGCAGAGCGCAAGGGTGGAAAGAGAAAGGTTGTCCTTCGCGTTGCACGCATAAAGAATTGTCTTTGGAAGATTCCCCTCCAACTCCATGGAATCAAGGAGCTTCGCTGCCGAAGCGGCTATATTCAAATCATTGGGAATATCGTAACCCGTGTCCGCGCCCAGCTGCTGAAAGGCTGCAGTATTGGTGTTGCGCAGCGCTCCAATGTGCAGCTGCATGACAAGCCCGCGTTCACTGTAAAAACCAGCGAGCTTTTTCAGGGTGTAGGATACGAAACGGTTCGTCTGTTCTTCAGTCGGAACTGTGCCGTATCCCAATAATTATTATTATAGTTGCCGAAAGGAGTTTTTACATATTGAAAAATGCTGTAATGATTGCAAAAAAAGTCCTCTTTATCCTCTGCCTGTCAAATATGAAGAGCCTGGCCTTTTCATAGATACAAAAAAATGCGTTAAACAGAATATTTCAAAATGCTGTGAGGGCAAAGCAAATGTATTGTTTGTTAATATGAAAATTGTCAGGCTATTTCTGCTTTTTTGTTTTTTCTTCTTTTGGTGAAACACCGAAGAACTTTACATAAGCTTTATAAAAGTTAGAATAATCACCGAATCCACTGGCTTGGCACGCATTGGTTGATGTCATGCCTGTTTTGATTAACTGTTGGGCAATCAGAAGGCGCTTCTTAATGACATATTCACCGATGCTGTTGCCGGTGGCTTTTTTAAAAATCTTATTCAAATAAAATTTACTAAAAAAGAATTTTTTGGATAGCTGGTCAAGACTTATCGGCGAGGTGATGTTGCTGTTGACGAAGGTAATGATATCGCGTACAACCGTAGGGGTATCATCGGTGCCATAAATCTCCGGTTCCACGTTAAGATTGCGCAGCTTGGACAGTTCCATCAGAATTGAGAAGAAGTTGAGATTTATAAATAGTTCTTTCTTGTAGTCGTCATAAGAAAATGATCTGTCAATCGCATCAAAATAGCTTCGAATATTGCTGCCAAGTGTTGTGGATGGCAGGAATATATTATTCACTCCAAGTGGATGGCTATTGAATGGGTCCAACAGCCGTTTTTCCGGGTCAACGCGAATGACACAGGATTCATCAAATTCGATGGTGATCCGTTCGTAGTTGCAGGGCCCGTCCAAAAACAGCTGGTGAAATTCGCTTGGCCTCATCATCAGAATCGAATAAGGAGCGAGAGAATAGGTTGTGCCCTCAATAACATATCTTCCGCTGCCCTGTAAAAAAAGATAAATTTCATAGGTGTTATGGCTGTGTGTCGTAAACATAATATCGTCTGGAATTCCCGTGGTAGTATGAGCGAAGTAAAAGCTTTCAGTCTGATATTTTAAGTTTTTTATTTGCATTGTTAAAATCCTTTCAAGCTTAAATGATTGACTATATTGTACTATACAACATCATTAAAAGGAATTGTTTATCGCAAAATCCTACAAAAAATGGCCGTTGTGCTTTCGCGCAAACCGGTCATTCCTTCACCTGTTCGATTATATGTTGAAGTTCAGAATAAAATCCTTTATTTTTTCTGGGGGCAAGGGCCTGCTATAGTAATATCCCTGAATATTATCACAACCCATTTTTTTCAGTGTCAGTAGCTGTTTTTCAGTTTCAACACCTTCCGCTATGACTTTCTTTCCAACGGCGTGCACTGTGTGAATAATACACTCAATCAGGGGACTATTGTACACCTCTTTAATCTCATCAATAAAGACTTTATCAATCTTTATATAATCGATGGGAAAGTTTATAAGATGCAATAAAGAGTTATAGCCTGTGCCAAAATCATCCAATGAAATCGTTACACCAAGATCTTTAATTTTGTTTAATAAATCCCCCTTATCGTTCTCGATGATTGATCTTTCCGTTAACTCAAACTCAAGTAAGGTGGGGTCTATATGATTTAGTTCGAGGCAGTTTTTTGTATATTCAACGATAGAATCATTTTTCAAATCCATTGAAGAAATATTGACTGCAACTTTTGTCTTTACACCTTCCTCTTGCCAAGTTTTCAATTGATTAATTGTATTTCTGATTACCCAATTTGTTATTTCGGTGATAATTCCTGAATCTTCCGCGATTTTAATAAATTCCGCTACATTCATTTCGCCCTTTATACAACTATTCCATCTCAGCAGCGCTTCAACACCCATTACTTCATTTGAATGCAGATTTATTTTTGGTTGATACACAAGCGTAAACTTATCATGTTCAATAGCGTCATAAAGAGCAATGACGGTTTCGTAATTCTCTTTGTTTTTTTCCGTAACCGAGCGATCATAAATAGAAATCTGATTTTTTGTAAATTCTTCTTGACCCAATATTCTGCGTAATTTAACAAACAAATCATTTTCATCGTTGCTGTGCAATGGAAAGTTTATTATACCACAGTGAACAGTAAGACAAATTGGCAATCCATCTATAAATATTGGCTGATCTAATAGATCCAGGAATTTCTTGGCTTGTAAACAGGCGGTTTCAACATTGCATTCGCACATCATAACGACCATTTCATCCGCATTTAGTGAGTATATATTTTTTTTATCAAAAAGTTCGGCTAAGATTTTCAGTACTTCCAAAACGGATTTTTTTCCAATTTCGTAATTTACATAAATGTTGATTTGATCAAAGTTTAAAATTTTGAAGGCGACCAGTGTAATGTCCTTTTTATCGTCTATCAAATTATGTACATCGCACTTCAATTTATGACTGTTCGGATAGCCGGTAATGATATGCTCATATGAATTTTTTATCTCAATTTCTTGATTTGCGATTATTCGATGAAACAACAATCCGACCACAGACCCTATAATCATAAAAATAATCATTCTTATGATCCAGCTGCTTGGTGACTGCACAATTTCTTGAGAAACATCTAATGGCATCCATGGGCCTAAGGCAATCCCCGCTGCCAAAGCGGCGGCGATACCACCTTTCACTCCAAAGACAAATGCGGATATGATGATGGGGATATACATTAGATGGGTATAAGCAAATATTGTCCCATTTGTTGTGTAGACGATATAATCAATTAAGAGAATTAGAATTAAAATAAAAAAAGATGAAATAAGTGGGTTGTTCCGACTTTGGATTTTGAACAATGAATTTTTTTTCACGATTAGCCCTCCTAAGCGAAACCTTGGGTTAATTTGTTACCTGCCGTCATGTTCGTTTTTGCTTCATCATCTTATCGACCTATTTATGTAGCCTTTGCATAATTGCTGGAATGATTATTTTCAGTAATTTTATTATATTCCATTATATAATTATTTTCAACAAAAAATTATATAGTATTACAAATTTATTTGTAAAATAATCTAAAAACTTAAATGATATTGACATAAAATCATTAATTAAAAGCAAAACCCGACGATATACTTTTAGTATCGTATCGAGCATTATGGATGGCAAATAAAAATAATAGTTAATCATTTAAGCTGCATAGTACATTTTAAATATAAATGCAAAAATAGTTAAATGAAATAAAATATTATATTTATGACAATATTTTTAAACATTTTTAAAAATTACTGTATTTATTTTTATTTATGCCGACAATTATTGTAGATTGCAAAAAGTTAGGAATGCAATATTATTGAAAGAAGGAAAACAAATGAATAAATTTAAGTCACTCAAAACAAAACTGATTGTGTGTACCATTGTGATCGTATGCTTAACGGCTATTCTGAATTTAATTGTCGGCATCGTGGCAAGTAATAAAAGCATTACTCAGAATGTAGAAAGTGATCTGCGCTCTATTGGGCAGACGACGGAAGTAGCCATTAGCAGTTCTTTGAGCAACATAAAATTAGGCGTTCAATCTACTGCAAAATCGGATATGATTGGCAAAGCTGACGTTACTCAGGCTGATTTGCTGGTCATGCTGGACAAGCAAAAAAAAGAACTGGGATATCAGTCCTTAAGTATTGTGGATCAAACAGGTAAGATTATCAGCGGTGATACCAACCTGAACGGTAAAAATATTGCCGATCAGGAGTATTTTAAAAAAGCGATGGCAGGTGAAACCTACATATCGACTACTACTTATGATATTAACAAAAAATTGTGCGTTATCGCGTGCACACCGGTATCCAATGACAATAACTATAAGGGTGTGGTTTTGGCGACTCTTGACCTACAGACTTACAGTAATATCATTAAGAATATTGTGGTGGGAAAAACGGGCAACGTGTTTATTATTGACAAAGAGGGAACTCTGATTGCTAATATCCGCCCGGCATTGGTGGAAAGCAGGACAAACTTTATTGAAAAAGCAAAAAGTGACCCCGCCTATGTGACTGTTGCTGCCGTTTATAAAAATATGATCGCCGGCAAGAGCGGGGTGGAAACCTATGCATATGAAACAGGGGACCGGATTTGTTACTATGCGCCTCTGAAAAACACCGACGGCTGGTCTTATGGAGCAGTCGCACCCATTGCAGAAATGACCTCGACAATTTGGTACACCACTGTCGGACTTGGAATTGCTTCCATATTGTGCATTTTGCTGGGCGTCTTTTTCTCTTTGCTGGTGGCGAAATCGATTGCAAATCCGATTTCCCTTGTTTGCCACAGATTGGAACTTTTAGCCGACGGTGATCTGCATACAGATACCGTAGAAGTAAACGCAAAGGATGAAACCGGTATTTTGGCATCATCGCTCAATAAAACCGTCAATTCCCTGCGTAGCTATATTACCGGTATAACCCAAACCTTGCAGGAAATTTCGCAGGGTAATATGCTTACAGAGGTTCAGGGGGATTTCGAGGGTGATTTTGCTCCGATCAAGGAGTCTCTTGTTACCATTACGGATTCGCTCAATGCAGTCTTATCGGATATTAATCAGGCTGCGGAGCAGGTCTCAAGCGGTTCCGAGCAAGTATCCAATGGAGCGCAGGCACTGGCGCAGGGCGCAACGGAGCAGGCAAGCTCAATCCAAGAACTCTCCGCTTCGATTACCGAAATATCTACCCAGGTTAGAGAGAACGCGGAAAACGCCGCGAGCGCAAGCCGGAACGCAAACAATGCCAGCACTGAAATTGAAATAAGCAACAAACACATGGGTGAGATGGTGACCGCGATGTCTCAAATTAATGATTCCTCCAGTCAAATAGAGAAAATTATTAAAACCATCGAGGACATTGCATTTCAAACAAATATTCTTGCACTGAATGCGGCTGTGGAAGCGGCAAGAGCGGGTGCTGCGGGCAAAGGCTTTGCCGTTGTAGCCGATGAAGTGAGAAATTTGGCCAGTAAAAGTGCGGAAGCAGCAAAAGACACAACATCTCTGATCGAAAATTCAATGAATCAAGTTGGAAACGGTACAAAAATAGCCGAAGAAACCGCAAAGTCCCTGCTTCGGGTTGTAGAGGGTGTGAAAATAGTTTCAGATACGATTGAAAAAATTTCACAGGCATCTAATCAGCAATCCGACGCCATCAATCAGGTAACGTTGGGTGTCGATCAAATTTCAAATGTTGTACAAAACAATTCCGCAACAGCCGAGGAAAGTGCAGCCGCAAGCGAAGAACTCTCCGGTCAGGCTCAGACAATGAAAGATCTTGTCGGCAAATTCAAATTAAAAAAATAGATTAGACAGAATCACAAATGCCCAATTCATAACTACAGCGGTTGAAGCTGAAAAATAAAACAAAAAGGTTCAAAATGGAGTGAGTAATCATCTCCTTTTTGAACCTTTTGTCGGTTATACGCCCTTGGATTTGCAGGCTTTTTTGTCGTCGGATTGAGCGCGCCCCATGTTCTTCGCTTGGCACGGTTCAACTCGCGCTGTGCTTTTTTGCTCAGCTTTTGTGTGGGAATAAATTTTTGCATTGCAATCACCCTTTCATAAGTAGTATACCATATGCTGCCGCTAAAATTCAAAGGCAATTTCCGATTGCTCTTCATCTCATACGGCGAAACGCGTGGAATATTATCCCAATTTTCTATTGATTATTTTCGTTTGTTTGATTATAGTAGATATACCACATAAAGCAAATCGATTATGAAATTAAATTATACATAATTATACTACATTGCAAATACTGCATATTCAACGATACTTTATGTACACAAAAATTGATATTAGGAAATGCTTTTTACTTGGAAGGCAAATTGAAAATAAAGATTGAAGGGAGAAAAAGTAGTGTTAGTTGTTGGCGTTGATATTGGGGGAACAAAATGTGCCGTCAATTTAGGAGAAGTTTTAGAGGGGCGCGCGAATGTCATACATAAGTGCAAAATCAGAGAAACAAAGTCCTGTTCTCCACAGGAAATGCTGGACGGGCTGGCGGAGGACATTGTCTCCTGTAAAGGGTTATTGGATGGATCTCAGCAAATTCAGGGAATAGGAATCAGTTGTGGAGGACCCTTAAACAGCAAAACAGGCACAATCCTTTCTCCACCCAACCTTCCGGGATGGGATAATATTCCTATTACGGATTTCTTCAGGGAAAAAACGCAGCTTCCGGCTTGGCTTTGCAATGATGCCAATGCCTGTGCAATTGCAGAATGGAAATTAGGAGCGGGAAAAGGCTGCTCAAACATGATTTTTATGACCTTCGGCACAGGACTTGGGGCAGGTCTTATCTTAGATAACCGGCTGTATTCCGGTACCTGCGACATGGCTGGCGAAATCGGGCACATTCGTCTTGCTGATTATGGACCGACCGGATATGGAAAGATGGGTTCCTTTGAAGGTTTCTGCAGCGGCGGAGGCATCGCGCAGTTGGCAAAATCAATGATTCTTGAGGAGTCTCAGAAGGGGCATAAGGCAGAACTTTGCAAGAATTTGAGCGAACTTGAAAAAATAACGGCG
>Ga0183100_1001472_pt1 | contig 11814 bp, 12 predicted proteins | sample Biomet2_FD_127789 | JGI IMG/M metagenome (GOLD analysis project Ga0183100, IMG submission 127789) | Microbial communities from bioreactor (seeded with anoxic lake sediment) at LBNL, California, USA - Biofuel metagenome 2 | ecosystem: Engineered > Bioreactor > Anaerobic > Unclassified ...
GGTGGTGCCCACCCCCGCCGCTTTCGTGGCGGGCGCCGGGAGCTCGGAGTGCTTCGTGATGATCATAGAGCCATGCCCCCCCCGGGTGCACGCCACGATCCGGGGCCCCAGGCCCAGGAGGGTCCTGCAGCCCTCCATTGCCGTCTGGCCGGTGAGCAGTCCGACCTCCCGTTCGTTGACGAACAGGAAGCGGCTCCGCTCGATGATGCTCCCGATCCGCTTCAACCCCCAGCGGGCGTACTTCTCGCCCGGGGCGAAGGAGATGTATACGTCTTCGTCCAGCAGGTCCAGTATCTGCTTCTGCATGCGCAGGGCGGAGTCGCTGGAGAAGGAGCTGAGATGCACGACCTTGGCCTCGTTCAGGTAGTCGATGTCCTCGGCAGCGAAGGAGAAGAGGTCGTTGGCGTTGGGCAGCGCCAGGAGGGAGCGCTCTCCCCCCGAGAGCAAGGAGATGCACAGCCCGGTCTTGCGGTACGACCTCACGTGTGATGTGTCCACGCCTTCCATGGAGCGGCGCACGAACCGCCCGTCCTCATCCTTCCCGGTGATGCCCAGGAAGCCCGTGGAGTAGCCCATGCGGGAAAGCGCGACCACGGTATTGGCGGCGGAGCCTCCACCGCTCCGGGACAGGGGAGTCATGGCCGACAGCGCCTCGGACACCTGGGCGAACAGCGCCCCATCGTCCACGATCTCGCTCCCAGCCTCGAACTTCTTGCCGGCCAGCTCGAGCGAAGGGACCTCGTAGAACAGGTCGACGTTCAGGGCCCCGATGCCAATCACATCCATGATTCCAAGCTAACCAGGGCCTGGATAAAAAGATTGGCCTGAGGTCTCAGAACAGGTGTTCGGGGACGACCTTGGCCTCGCCCCCCACCGAGCAGGTGGCCGTCTCCAGCCCCAGGCTGGCGATCCTCTTCCTCACGACCGGGAGGTACTCCCTGTTGGTGTTGATGTAAACCGTGGCCCCGGTGTCGATGGAGAAGTAGCAGTCGATGCCCTCCCGGCGCATGGCCTGGACCTCCAGGATGACCGTGACGGTGTCCGGGCGCCAGAGGATCATGCTGTCCGAGCCGGTCATGGTGATGCCGTGGAGAAGGAGCGTGTCCGCCTCGGCCAGCCGGCCGATCTCCTCCCAGTCCCCGGAGCGGATCGCCCTCTCCATCTTCTCCAGGACCGTCGGGACGTATTCCAGCCGGGCCTTGAAGAAGGGAGAGGTGAGCACCTCCTTGTGGGCGACATCGGTGGTCTTATGCGCCGGGACCATCGCCACCAGGATCGCTAGGTCCAGGTCCTTGGGGTAGGGGATGGGCCGGGACACCGAGTCCTCGTCCCCGGTCCCGGCATACCAGCGGGAGAACCCTCCGGTGACGGCGCGGGCCGCCGAGCCCGCCCCCCGGCGGGCGAAGCGGGAGATCTCCTCCAGTGACATCTCGAGACCCAGCGCCTTCGTCGCCGCCACGGCCAAGGCAGCGAAGCCCGATGCCGAGGCCCCCAGCCCGATGTTGGAGGGAAAGTCGCTCCTCGACTCCATGCGCATACCGCTGCGGACGCCCGCCTCCTGGCGTAGGGAGTCGATGACGTCGTGCACGCGCTCCATGTCCCTCTCGGACGCTTCCTTCCCATCGATGCGCGCGGTATCCCCGTCGTAGCCGAACTGCACCGTGGTCCTGGTATGGATGGGAGCGGTGCACACGGAGATGGAATCATGGAACGGGAGCCGAAGCTTCTCGTCCCTCAGGCCGTGGTACTTGATCAACCCCTGAATGGGGTAAGCGATGGCCGATGCTTTCTTGTTCATACGTCGAAGAGGACCGTTACCGACGGCTCTCTTTCGTTCACCTGCAGCATATGGTATGTCACGGCCTTTATTTCCTGTTTTGGCGAGTGTTTCTCCGGGTCGAATCTCTCCCCGGAGGCCCGACACTCCAGTCCGCCGGCCTTGAACGCGATGCGGAAGGTGCCGAGCGCCAGCTGCTTGGCGTCGAAGATGAAGAGCACCTCCGACAGGAAGTTGTACAGCAGTTCCTCGCGCGAACCGCCCTCGATCGCGAAGGTCTCCTCGACCTTCGCCTCTACCTTCGAAGCATCGAGGATCTGGTCCATCATCCCGTAGGCTGCGTTCTGGAAGCATTCCTCCAAGGTGGACCCGTACGCCCGGATCATGACGTCGGCGGTGTGCTCAAGGTTCTCGTACCTCATCGACGCCCGATTGGACTGACCGGGATAAAATGATCGGTCGATGAGACAGTTACTTATCCGACCGCGACAATCAGAGCTCGTGCGAATACTCATCATCGGATGCGGTTCCATCGGCTCAGTGCTCGCCAAGGCGGTGCACGAGATGCCCGAGGTCGATCGCATCTATGTGACCGACCAGAGCAAGGACTTTGCCGTCCACCTCATCAGCAGCCTGAAGAAGGCTGAGTACATAGACAACGTCAACGGGAAGCTGGCCAAGGTGCTGGGGGAGATCAACCTGGCGGTGGAGGCGGCCAGCCAGGACGCCGCGCGCAAGTTCATCCCCTTCGCCCTGGAGAACGGGGTCGATGTCATGGTCATGAGCGTGGGGGTCTTCGCCGATGAGGAGTTCAGGAAGAGATGCTACGACCTGGCCAAGAAGCACCGCTCCCGCATCTACGTCCCTTCGGGCGCGATCTGCGGCACCGACGGGCTGCACTCGGCCTCCGCGGCGGGGATCAGTGAGGTCCATCTGACCACGAAGAAGGGGCCCAAGGGCCTGAGAGGGGCGCCCGGCCTGGCCCAGAGGGGCATCGACGTCGATGCGCTCACCGAGCCCACTGTGGTGTTCGAGGGCAACGCCCGCGATGCCTCTCATCAGTTCCCCAAGAACCTCAACGTGGCGGCGACCCTCTCCCTGCTGGGAGTAGGCTTCGACGAGACGAAGGTCACCATCATCTGCGACCCCACCACCGAGAGGAACGCCCATACCTTGGTGGTGAGAGGCGAGTTCGGGGAGCTGAAGTGCGAGACCCACAACGTCCCGTCGCCCATGACCCCGTCCACCAGCTACTTGGCGGCCCTGTCCGCGGTAGCGGCCATAAAGAGGATCCTCGGGAACGTGTGGATAGGGGTCTGAAAAAACAAAAAAAAGGACGGCCGAACGGCCGTTCGTTCTTACTTCTTCTTCTTGGCCGGCGCCGCCTTCTTGGGAGCAGCTGCCTTCTTCGCAGGGGCCTTCTTGGCCGGCGCCGCCTTCTTGGGAGCAGCTGCCTTCTTCGCAGGGGCCTTCTTGGCCGCGGGCTTCTTGGGCTCCTCAACGACCTCGACGGTCTCCTCTTCCTCCACCTCTTCGTAGTCCAGGAAGTCCAGGAACGCATCCTCGAGATCGGCGAGGACCTCCATCGCTTCCTCCTTCTTGTCCTTCTCCATCAGGTCGAGGGCCTCGGACACCATGTCCAGCATGCTTTCCAGTTCGTTGTCCAGATCCTCAAAAGCGGTACCAAGCGTGACCATGTGAATTCACCTATTTTTTAAGTTACAAGATTTATTCATATTTCAACCTATGGAAGTACATCGACGGTCGTTAGACCTCTCGGCCAGTCACATCGCGGAATGAAGAAGGTCTCCTGCCCGGGTATGCATCAACATTATTTGCTTACAAATCCTATCGCGGCGCGTGTTGTTCATGAAAGACAGGGTCCTTCGCATTTTCTCAAAGCTCAATCAGCCCGTGGATGCCATACTGTTGGTCAACGATGAGGAACCAATCGCCGACGCGTCGTTCTTCCACGCCACCGGGGTGACGTCGGGGTTGTTCGAACACTGTCCCGCCATCCTCTTCCCTGACGGGCGGCTGAAGCTCATCACCTCCAAGCTGGAGGAGACCTCCGCCCGGACCACCTCGGCCGAGGTGCTGCCGTACTTCACCTCCGCGGAACGGGCGGAACTCCTGCGCTCAGCGTTGAAGGGGGTGTCCCGCCTGGGGATCAACGGGCTGGGGATAACCTACCATTGGGCCAGGGAGATCGAGGCCGCCGCTCCCGGAGTGAAGCTGGTGGACGTGGCCAACGCGGTCACCACCGCCCGACTGGTCAAGGACACCCAGGAGATAGAGACCATGCGCGAGGCCTGCCATATCGCCTCCCGGGTGGCCGACGAGATCCCCGATATCGTCCATGTCGGGATGACGGAGTACGAGGCCGCCGCGGAGATCGGCTACCGCATGCAGAAGCTCGGCGCCAGCTCGGTGTCCTTCGACACCATCGCCGCCTTCGGGGCGCCGTCGGCGGAGCCCCATCACTCCCCCGGGAACGGAACGCTGAGGGAGGGCGACGCCGCGCTGTTCGACTTCGGATGCAGGGTCCGGCGGTACTGCTCGGACATAACGAGGACCTACTTCGCTGGCCGGATGGAGAAGCGGCTGCTCCGCATGTACGAGGTGGTCCAGGAGGCCCAGAGGCAGGCGATAGCAGCGGTCCGGGCAGGGGTGAACGGCCGCGACGTGGACGCGGCCGCCCGCTCGTACATCGACTCCACCGAGTTCAAGGGCTCGCTCATACATTCCACCGGCCACAGCCTTGGCATCAACGTGCACGACGGCGGGAGGCTCGCCTCCACCGCCGATCTCGTCCTGGAGGAGAACATGGTGTTCACCATCGAGCCCGGGGTGTACGTACCGGGCTATGGCGGCATCAGGATCGAGGACGATGTCGTGGTCAAGAAGGACGGATGCGAGCTGTTGACGACCGCCAACAAGGAACCGAAGGTGATCTGATGGAGGACGAGCTGCGGGCCGCCGTGCGCATCATGCAGGACGGGGGGGCGGAGTTCTGTGACGCCCGGTACCAGGACAGCAGGACGCTGCTGATAGTGGTGTCCAACCGAGAGCTGAGGACCATGTCCAACGGCCGCCTGGCCGGTGTGGGCCTGAGGGCGCGCATCGGGGGCTCCTGGGGCTTCGCCGCCTCGGCGAGCACCGACCGGAAGAGCATCGAGGAGATGGCCCGCAAGGCGGTCCGGGCGGCCAAGGCGGGGGACTGTCCCGGCCGGAGGATACCGGAGCAGCCGGCGAGGACCGGCAGCTACCGAGCGAGGGGACGCATTCCCCCTGCCAGCGTGCCCATAGAGGAGAAGCTGGCCATGGTCAAGGACCTCGACGAGGCCCAGAAGATCTCGGACAAGATCGTCAACACCAATGCCATCTACGCCGAGGGGCTGAAGGCTACCACTCTGGTCAACTCCTTCGGTTCCTCTCTGCGCTGGGAGGACGGCCGGATCAGGCTGATAGCCAACACCGTGGCCGCCGACGGCGGCCGCATGGAGGCGTACCGCGAGAGCATCGCCGGGACCAAGGGGATGGAGCTGCTGCAGCAGCGCGACCTCGCCGAGGTCGGGGTCAGCACCGCCCGGGAGGCCATCGTCCAGCTCGGAGCGATCAAGCCCCCCCAGGGCATGGTCACCTGCATCACCGACCCCGAGATATCGGGCCTGCTGGCCCACGAGGTCATGGGGCACGCATCGGAGGCCGACGAGGTCGTCAAGCGACGCTCCTTCCTCACCGACAAGATGGGCAAGGTCGTCGCCAACGAGCAGATCACCATGGTGGACGACGGGACGCTGGACGGCGGCTACGGCTCCATAGCCTTCGATGACGAGGGCACGCCGTCGTCCCGCACCGTCATCATCCAGAACGGCGTGTACCGTGGGTACATGCAGAACCTGGAGACCGGGGCGGAGATGGAGGTGCCCTCGACCGGCAACGGCCGGGCCCAGGACTTCGGCCGCAGGCTGTGGGTGCGCATGACCAACACCTTCTTCGAGGCCGGGGAATGGACCCTGGACGAGATGATCGAGGACGTCAAGTTCGGCATTCTCACTGACAAGTTCGTCAACGGGATGGAGGACCCGGTGGGCGGGGGCTTCGAGGCCAAGGCCCACCGCGGGTTCCTCATCGAGAACGGCAAGGTGACCAAGCCGCTGAGAGCCATCACCCTCACCGGAAAGGCGCTGGACATATTGAGGACGACCGATGCGGTCGGAAACAAAGTGGGCCACGACGCGGGCATGTGCGGCAAGGGGACCGAGGACTACGTCCCTGTCTCCTCAGGGGGACCGTACTGCCGCTCCCAGATCATCGCGGGGGGTGACTGAATGGACATGGTCGAAATGGCGCAAAAGGCCCTCGCTGCCGCCAAGCGGGAGGGCGCGACCCAGGCGGAGGTGTTCGCGGTCGCTTCGGTCACCAAAGGCGTGTACGTCGATGACGACCGCATCAAGATCGTGGAGGAGAAGGGGGACCAGGGGATGGCGGTGCGCGTCCTCAAGGGCCGGAAGCTGGCCCAGGCGTCCTCGGTGTGCAAGGACGTGGACGACGCCGAGGCGTGCGCAAGAGCGGCAGCATCGCTGGCGGACCGCTCGCCGGCCTCCCGCACCTACGACCGGTTCCCGCAACCGGCGAAGGCCGTCCTGACGCCGGCCGCCCGGGACGGAAGCATCGCCTCCCTTGATGTGGGGGAGCTGGTGGACCTGGTCAAGGCCACCGTCGGCGCTGCCACCGACCGCGGTGTCAAGGTGCCCAAGGGGGTGCTGCGCGCCGCCACGACCACCTCGACGGTCATCAACTCCAACGGCCTGGAGGTCACCAACCACGGCACCCTGGTGTACGCGGGCTACGACGCCATGGCCCAGGGCTCGGCGCCGGGGGAGGGAGTGGGGTACTTCAACTCCCCCTGGCTCAAGGACTACGATCCCCTGAAGATGGGCGGGGACATCGCCCGGCAGGCCCTCCAGGCCCGGGAGGCCAAGGCCCTGGAAGGCTCCATGAAGGTTCCCATGCTGATCTTCCCGGGCGAGCTGAAGGATATGCTGGCGTACTCCGTCGGTTTCGCTTTCAGCGCGGAGAGCGTGAACAAGAAGCGCAGCCCGTGGGGAACGATGCTCGACCAGAGGGTGGCGTCCCCCAAGCTCGAGCTGGTGGACGATCCCTCGGACCCCCGGGGGGCGTTGTCCGCGGCCTACGACGACGAAGGTGTCCCTACCACGGTCAAGAAGGTGGTGGAGGACGGCGTCCTTCGCACTTTCCTCTACGATAGCTACAACTCGAGCGTGGTCGCCAGGCTGCCATCGGGCAACGGGATGCGGCGGGGTGCCAGCGATGCCCAGTTCGTGTTCCAGGCCCCCCTGGGATGCGGCCCGGTGAACCTCGTGCTCCGTCCAGGCACCCGCTCCCCGGACCAGATCATAGCCTCCCTGGACGACGCGGTGGTGGTGGAGAAGTTCGCCTTCCCCACTGTGAACCCGTACACCGGGGCCTTCGCCCTGGAGACCAGGCTGGCCCACATCGTCAAGAAAGGTTCGATCGAGGGGCAGATCAAGCATGCGCTGATCGTCGGCAACATGTACGAGGGGCTGAAGAACGTGGTGGAGGTCGCCAGCGATGCCCGCACGGTGGGCGAAATGATCGTCCCGTCCGTGGCCTTCGACGGGTTCGAGGCCGTGGGGAGCAAGTGAGCTCGCTCAGCCCTTGATCCAGCCGATGCTGGTCTCCATGATGCCGAAGAGCACGTCCCCGCTCTTCCCCGAGAGGCGGGCGCCGTAGGGCAGGTGGTGGACGGGGTCGACGAACTGGTCCGTCTTCAGCGTCCCGTTCTCCAGCTGCTCGATGCGCATGTAGTGCTCGACTTCCCTCTCCCCGAAGGGGGTGGTGATCCTGTCCTTGCCCAGCCTCTCGCCGTCGTGGAGCACCGACCACCCGGCGATGACCCCCCCGAGGTCGGACAGCTCGCTGCCGTCCCACGGGAAGGTCAGCCGGGCGCGGTTCATGAAGGGGACGCCCTTGGGCATGATCTCGACGATGAGCTCGCGGTCCTTCACCGCCACCACCTTCATGCCCAGCGCCCCTTGGACCGCCTTGTTCCCGACCGTCCCGGTCACCGAGTAGATGAGATGGTCGCCCTTGTTGATGATCCCCTTCTCCTTGTTCGAGGACAGGAGGGGCATGAGCGTCGCCAGCGTGGGCATGATATCACTCCCTGCGGACCATGACCTTGCGGCGGTCGCCCACCGCCTCGAAGGCCCGGGGGTCGCCCACCAGCCGTCCGACTGGGGTGACCTCGGAGATGGCTTCGGGGGCCTTGCCCTTGCTTATGGGGGTCGGACCGAAGAACACGCACAGGGCGCTGCCCTCTGGCCAGAACGCGACGTCCCCGGCCTCCAGCACCTTCTTCCCGTTCTCTAGTCTGTTCTTCACCGGCACCTCGAAGTAGATCTCATCGCCCCAGGCGTTGGTGGTCGATTCGAACGGCACGGCCAGCCATATGGCGTTGGCGGTGTCGCTGTCGTTCAGCTCGACCCAGAAATCATGCTCGTCAATCATGAGAAGGATGCGCTTGACCATGCTCTCGGACTATTGAACGAAGGCCCGATAGTTATCATTTCCGCCCCGGTGGCACGCTGCGCCCCCGGAGGTGCTTGTTGCTGGCCGAGGGCCACCGGGGCCAAGGTCTGTCGGTTCGCGGTCCGCCTGGTGTGAGAGCTCCGTAGACACGCACAGAAGATCGAAACAGGGATGGATAAAAGAAAGAGAAAAAAAGAAGGAATTGAGGTGGGGCCTGGTGGCCTCACTTGCGCTCGAAGAGCTTCCTGATCTCCTGGCCGACCTTCTCAATCTGCTTGTCGGACTCCGCCTTCTGCATGGCCTTCAGGTTCTTCAGGTCGACGGTCCACTCCTTGGTCCACTCTTCGGTGAACTTGCCGGAGTTGATCTCGTCCAGGATCTGCTCCATGGCCTTGCGGGAGTCGTCGTTGATGACCCTGTCCCGGCGGGTCAGCCCACCGAACTTGGCGGTGTTGGAGACGGACTCCCACATGTGCATCATGCCGCCGGCCTGGATGAGGTCGACGATGAGCTTCAGCTCGTGGAGCACCTCGAAGTAGGCGATCTCTGGCTTGTACCCGGCCTTCACCAGGGTCTCGAAGCCGTTCTCGATGAGCGCGGTGACACCGCCGCACAGCACGACCTGCTCGCCGAACAGGTCAGAGGTAGCTTCCTCGCGGAAGCTGGTCTCCAGCACGCCAGCCTTGGTCGAACCGAGGCCCTTGGCCAGGGCGAGGGCGAAGCTCTTGGCCTTCCCCGAGGCGTCCTTCTCCACAGCGATGAGCGAGGGAACGCCGAACCCCTCCACGAAGGTCTGCCGGACCATGCGGCCGGGGGACTTGGGGGCGACCATGATGACGTCGCAGTTCTCCGGTGGGGCGATGAGCTTGAAGGTGATGGCGAAGCCGTGGGCGAACTCCAGGGCCGCCCCGCTCTTCAGGTTGGGGGCGATCTGCTCCTTGTACACCTTGGGCTGCACCTCATCGGGCAGTAGGATCATTACCACGTCCGCGCCCTTGACCGCGGTCGGAATGTCCGCGACCTTCAGGCCGTCGGCCTGCACGGCGTTCCAGGACTTCCCGTCCTTGCGCGCGCCAACGACCACGTCCATGCCCGAGTCGTGCAGGCACAGCGCCTGGGCTCGGCCCTGGTTGCCGTAACCGAGTACGGCGATCTTCTTGCCCCTCAACACGCTGAGGTCCGCGTCGGAATCGTGATAGATCTTTGTCATTGTTACACCGCTCAAATGAGCTTTCGCGTCCTAATCCGAACCTTTGTATAAACAATGTTCGGCCGTCTTTCTCATCTCGCCAGCGTCCTTATCCTGGCCGCAGGCGATGATATAATCGGACCCCTTGCTGGGAGAGGTCTCCCAGAAGCAGAAGTAGTCCTCGGACAGGTACTCCGCGGACTCGACGTCCTGCAGTGCCATGAGCGCGTGCAGCAGCCGTCCGTTCATTTTGCCGGTGTCCGCTTCCACGATGATGTGGATGCAGCCCTTTCCCCGGGCCATGAACGACTTCTCGATCTCGATCTTTCTCCTGCCTAGCTCGACGAGGACCCTCTGGAACAGTCCAGGGGAGTCGCTGCCCACTATCTTGATCACCTCCATGTGCACCTACCTCTTATGATGGCGTTGGCGTTTCCACCCGGCGGGATCATCGGAAGGACGTCCTCCTCCGGGTCCATGTGGATATCGATTATGTACGGGATGCCGGCGTCTATGCCGGTCTTGAGGGCCTCCTGTAGCTCGGAGGACCGCTCGACGTGGACGCCGTCCGCGCCGTAGGCCTGGGCCAGCTTCACGAAGTCGGGGTTGTCCCGGAGCTCGGTGCCGCTGTACCTCCGATCGGCGAACAGCTTCTGCCACTGCCTGACCATTCCCAGCCAGCCGTTGTTGAACACGCAGACGACGACCGGAAGGTCCTCGGAGACGGCCGTGGCGAACTCATGGGAGACCATCTGTATGCTGCCATCGCCGGCGATGTCGATGACCGCCTTGTTGGGGAAGGCGACCTTGGCGCCGAGCGATGCCGGGAACCCGAAGCCCATGGTCCCGAAGCCCCCGGAGGTGATGAACTGCCGGGGGTAATGAGCCTTGAAGAAGTGGGCCGCCCACATCTGGTTCTGCCCGACCTCGGTGCACACGATGGCATCTCGGGGCAGGGTGCGGTTGAGCTCGTAGATGGCGAACTGCGGCAGCACCGGGGTCGACGGGATGTTGATGTTGCAGGTGCAGTTCTTCAGGATCTCCTTGATGCGCAGCGACCACGCCGTCTCCCCCTTGGTGGCCTGCAGGCCGTTGATGATCATCTGCAGGCCCTTCTTGGCGTCGCCGACCAGGCGGACCTGCGTGCGCGCCGACTTGCCCGCTTCGCCGGGGTCAATGTCGATATGGATCAGTTTCGTGGACATGGGCAGCTCGGACTGCGCGCCGGAGCTGCGGTCCGAGAACCTGGTGCCCACGGCGAGGATGACATCCGCTTCCATGAACGCCTTCCTGGCCGCTTCCCGGCCGTGCATGCCGATCATGCCCAGGGACAGGGGGTGGTCCTCGGGGATGACCCCCTTGGCCATGATGGTGGTGGTGACCGGGGCCATGAGCATCTCGGCCAGCTTGAGGACCTCCGGGCTGGCATTGGCCCACACGATCCCTCCGCCGACGAGGAGCAGAGGCCTCTCCGCGGCCCGCAGGATCTTGACCGCCTCGGGGATCTCGTGAAAGTCCTCCAGGGGCGGGGGCTCGGGGAACTCCCGCTTCATCTCCTCCTCGGTGACCTCTCCCTTCTGGACGTCCGAAGGCAGGTCGATGTGCACCGGCCCCTTCCGCCCGGAGTTGGCAATGGACACCCCCCGCCTGACCGCCTCGGGGATCTCCGAGGGGGCCAGCAGGCGGAAGTTGTGCTTGGTGATGGGCATCATGAGGGAGAACGAGTCCGCCTCCTGGAACGCCTGGTTGCCGATGGCCGAGGTGGTGACCTGGCCAGTAAGGACGAGCATGGGAGAGGAGTCGACATAGGCCGTAGCGACTCCGGTGATCAGGTTGGTGGACCCCGGCCCGGAGGTCGAGGTGCACACCCCGATCTTGCCGGTGGCGCGGGCATAACCGTCCGCCATGTGCGCCGCGCACTGCTCATGGCGGACCAGCACGTGACGTATGTTCGACGTCAGGATGTCATCGTACAGCGTCAGGGTCGAGCCCCCGGGGTACCCGAACATGACATCGACGCCTTCTTTTTCCAGCAGTGTGAGAACGGCCTTTGAACCTCTCAAATAAACAACTCCTTGCAATGAGCGAGGACACCCAAACGATCTGGATGCCTCTACCTAATCAAAACTACCACTACGCCCAAGCCGAGAGAAACGATGGAGCGTTCAGTGATAGACCTTGACATTATCTACGGAAATCAGAACCGTGGTATTTAATCATTTGTGAGTACGAAGGCCTCCCGCAGGCCGCGCGGACGGACTGAACGAGG
>Ga0183100_1001474_pt1 | contig 11797 bp, 14 predicted proteins | sample Biomet2_FD_127789 | JGI IMG/M metagenome (GOLD analysis project Ga0183100, IMG submission 127789) | Microbial communities from bioreactor (seeded with anoxic lake sediment) at LBNL, California, USA - Biofuel metagenome 2 | ecosystem: Engineered > Bioreactor > Anaerobic > Unclassified ...
TCCTCGCGAGGGGGTGCGGGGGGAATCCCGGGTGAGCGGTGTCGAGGGCCGGGGTCAGGCCGGAGATGCCTCCGCCGATGACCACCGAAGAGTGGGTGACCGGCAGCTTGGACTCGTACAGCGGCTCCAGCAGCCGGGACTTGGCGACGGCCATCCTGACCAGATCCTTGGCCTTCTTAGTGGCCTTCTCGGGCTCGCCCATGTGAATCCAGGAGCACTGGTCCCTGATGTTGGCCATCTCGAACAGGTACGGGTTCAGGCCGGCCTCCTTCAGGGTGCTCTGGAACAGGGGCTCGTGGGTACGGGGGGTGCACGATGCGACCACGACCCGGTTGAGCTTCTCCCTCTTGATGGTTTCGCTGATCTTTGCCTGGGTATCAGCAGAGCAAGAGTACTTGTTCTCCTCAGCGAACACGACGTTGGGCAGGGTCTTGACGTAATCGACGACCTTGGGCACGTCGACGGTCCCCCTGATGTTGATACCGCAGTCGCAGACGAAGACACCGATCCTGGGCTCCTGTCCCTCGACATTGATCTCCTCTATCTTGGCCTCCTCGAGGTGCCCTCTCTTGTTGGAGATGTAGGCACCGGCCTTGGCGGCAGCGCCCGAGGCCTCGGCGACCGAGGTCGGGATGTCCTTGGGAGCGGCGAAGGCGCCGGTCACGAAGACGCCGGGGCGGCTGGAGGTGAGCGGGCTGTACACGTTGGTGCCAGCGAAGCCGAACTTGTTCAGGTTGACGTTGAAGATCTTGCTGATGGCGCTGGCGCCCTTGGGAGGCTCCAGGCCGAGAGACAGGACCACCAGGTCGAACTCTTCCTCGGCCACGTCCCCATTGGCGGAGTAGCGGAGGATAAGGTTCTTGGTCTCCGGGTCCTGCATGATGTTCGCGACCCTGGAGGCACGGTGCATGGTGATGCCGTACTCCTTCTCGGCCCTGTTGCGGTAGTCCTCGAACTCCTTCCCCACGGCCCTGATGTCCATGAAGAAGATGTGCGGCTCCAGCCCGGCGGTGTGCTCGCCGGCGATGATGGCCTGCTTCATGGCGTACATACAGCAGACCGAGGAGCAGTAGGTGTTGCCGACCTTCTCGTCCCTGGATCCGACGCACTGCAGGAAGGCGACCTTCTTGGGGGCCTTCTGGTCAGAAGGCCTGAGCACATGCCCTCCGTACGGGCCAGTAGCGCTCAGGAACCTCTCGAACTCGAGGGAGGTGACGACGTTGGGGTACTCCCCGTATCCGTACTCCTTCTTCAGGCGGGCGTCGAAGGTCGAGAAACCGGGAGCAAGGATGATCGCTCCGACATCGAGGGTCTCCTCGACGGCCTTGTCCTCGTAGTTGACGGCGCCGGCCGGGCAGTTCTTCTCGCAGAGCCCGCAGCGGCCCTTGGTGAGCTTGAGGCACTTGGTAGCATCGATCGAATACTTCAGCGGAACAGCCTGGGCGAACGGGATATAGATGGCCTTCCTGTTCACGAGGCTGGCATCGTACTCGTTGGGTACCTTCACCGGGCACTTCTCAGCGCATATGCCGCATCCCACGCACTTGCTCATGTCCACGTAGCGGGGGTTGTGGCGGACCTTCACCTTGAAGTCGGGGGCCTCGCCAGAGACATCGACGACCTCTGACATGGTCATGAGGTTGATCATCGGATGCCTGGAAGCCTCGACCAACTTGGGCGAAAGGATACACATCGAACAATCGTTCGTGGGGAAGGTCTTGTCCAGCTGGGACATGACCCCACCGATGCTTGGCGTCTTCTCAATCAGGTAGACCTTGAACCCCGACTCCGCAAGGTCCAATGAGGTCTGTACGCCGGAGATACCTCCTCCGACGACCATTACCGCACCTGTCTTTTCCGACATTTATGCTCCTCCAAAATTCTTCTTCGTCGATAATTCGTCCATGGATGATGTACAATACACGCGTCCTTTGGCCAGTTTCTTCACGGTTCTCAGAGTTATTCCAGTCTCGAATACGAGCATCGATCCTCCTCTTACCGGACCTGTTCCCGGTAGGGGTCCATTTCCGGTCGGCTCTGACTCACTGGACAAGTAGCTTCCGGATACCAAGAACCGCGGTATATTCGCGTGTGAACATTGGTCATGGCCCGGGTGCTTTTTGCCGGAAATGGAATGTTCGTATATTAACATATCGAATTATGCCCCACATCTCATTTTATGCACCCATTTTAGTATCGGGATTTAAAAAGGTTTCGTCGCTCAAGGGAAAATTTTACGAACGTTCGTGTTTGATTTTTCAGCGATGAGAGCAGAGCAGGCTCCAGGGTAATTATCAGCCCTACAACCATAGAAAGAATCAGTATAAAGGGATAGTTCGCTCGGTCCTCCGTGCTCGAAGCAGCCCTCCCATTGGGGGTCTTCCTGGTGGGTTCGGGTTTTGGGGAGCTCATAAAGAAGCTCATCTATATTCGAAAGGCCAACACCGAAGAGATCGATGAAAAGACCGACCGCCCCCGGATCATGGTGACCGGAGCGAAGGCCCAGATCGAGATCTGCCAGATCTGCATGGGAAGGATCAAGGAAGGTACCGAGTACGTCCGTTGCAGTTCCGGCAAGGTGTTCCACTCCATCTGCCTGGCGAGGATGAGCGGTTGCCCCTACTGCAGGCGTACCTATGCCATCAAGGGACGGGAAAGCGCGACCTCCAGGGAGATTATCGAGCCCATCGTTCCCGCGCCCCTGATTGACGAAGCTCCTACAGTGGTCGAGGAGGTCCCCTGCCCGGTGTGCGGGGCGATGGTCCGCAAGAACGCGGAAGGATGTCCGGCCTGCGGTGCAATCTTCGTCGCTGACGGAGGGACGTTCACCTGTCCTGCTTGCGGGTCCATGGTGAAGGAGAGCGATGCGACATGCTCCAATTGCGGGGAGCCGTTCCGGCTGTTCACGCCGCATACCTGCCCGGTTTGTGGAAGGCCGGTCGCTCCGAGCGCTGAAAAGTGCCCATGCGGCGCGATCCTTGGGGAGAGGTGTCCGGAATGCGGGGCCCTGCTGGGGGAAGAGGACGTCGAATGCTCCAATTGCGGGGCCGTCTTCGAGTTCATCTGACCGCCCACGACTTGCGGGAGTATCCCGACCTCAGGATTTTGAGCCATCGCCTCGAGTTCACCTTTTGGACGTCACAATAAAGATTTTTTATATTATTTAGTTAATGTAGCTTTAGTTCTTCGTAATGGGATGCACATGAAGGCCATAGAAGACAGGGCTGGGTCATTCGTATCCAGCACCGATCACCAGACCGGAGGCTCGGACCTCGGGATCGACAGCGTGGACGATGACGATCTCAGAAAACTTGTGGAATCGATACGGATAGGCATAACCATCATCGGCTGCGGGGGAGGCGGCTCGAACACCATCAACCGCCTTACCCACTCCGGCATCGCTGGTGCCACCCTCGTGGCCGCCAACAGTGATGCCCGGCATCTCCTTGCCATACAGGCCCCCAACAAGATCATATTGGGAAAGGCCTTGACCCGGGGCCTGGGAGCCGGCGCCCTCCCGGAAGTGGGGAGAAAGGCGGCCGAGGAGGCTCAGGAGGAGCTGCGCCATTACATCGATGGCAGTAGGATCGTCTTCGTCACCGCCGGGATGGGCGGGGGCACCGGCACCGGTTCCGCGCCGTACGTCGCCGAGATGGCGAAGCGCTCCGGGGCCCTGACCATGGGAATCGTCACCCTGCCCTTCAAGGCCGAGGGGCGCCTGCGCATGGAGAACGCCCAGAAGGGGCTCAGGACCCTTAGGGAAAGCTGCGATACGACCATCGTCATCCCCAATGACCAGCTGCTGAAGCTGGTTCCCAGGCTGCCCCTGGAGGCCGCGTTCAAGGTGGCGGACGAGGTCCTGATGTACGGAATCAAGGGCATCACCGAGATCGTGACCAAGCCCGGACTGGTCAACGTCGACTTCAATGATATCAATACTATTATGAAGGATGGAGGCACGGCCATGATCGGTATGGGGGAGAGCAACGACGGCAGCGAGAGGATGCAGCAGGCCGTCAAGGAAGCCATGGGGTCGCCCCTCCTCGGCATGATGGACATGACTCAGGCCAAGGGCGCCCTCATCAGGGTGCAGGGCGGCCCCGACATGACCGTAGGGGAGGCGGAGAAGGCAGCGGAGATGGTTTCCTCCAGGCTCAGCCCTCGGGCAAGGATTATATGGGGTTGCTCCGTTGAGCCGGAGATGGAGGGCAAGGTAAGCCTGCTGGTCGTCATAACCGGAATTAGCTCCCCGGTGGTCGACGTCTGAACAGGCCCTGGCCAACAAGCCGATGGTCGTCAAGTCAAAGAGAGGGAGACGGAGATATGTCGTGGTGAGGTGCCGCGGGGAGGAGAGGATGTCCGACGAGGCGCTCCTGGGAGCCCTCAACTCCTCGTTGTACCGGCGCGGGATCCGTTTCAAGGTCATCCAGTTCAATGGCAGGGAGGGCATCGTCAGGGTGAGCGGCGCGGACCGCGATCGCGCCGTGGCAGCTCTCAATGAGGGGGAAGAGAGGCCCCTGGAGACCCTGCGCATTTCGGGGACGCTCAGGACCTTGAGAGAGGGCGTGCTTAGCGAAAAGGCCCCTCCTCCCAGGGGCTGAATTTTTGCCATAGGCGGGTTAGAATTTTTTTCCTGGTGCACATATTAAGCTATATATCACCGAAGTGCTTTAGTGAAAACCGCTTAGTCAAGGAGTGACATTGATGCAACCAGGACAAATGGCATATGACAGGGCCATCACAGTGTTCTCGCCGGACGGCAGGCTGTTCCAGGTGGAGTACGCGAGGGAGGCTGTCAAGAGGGGCACCACCACGGTGGGTTTGAAGTTCAAGGACGGGGCTGTCCTCATCGTCGACAAGCGCATCGCCAGCCGTCTCATGGAGCCGAAGTCCATCGAGAAGATATTCCAGATCGACGAGCACATCGGATGTGCCACCTCCGGCCTGGTCGCTGACGCCAGGGTCCTGGTAGACCACGCCAGGGTCACCGCTCAGATCAGCAAGATCACCTATGACGAGAAGATCAGCGTGGAGATGCTAGTGAAGAAGATCTGCGACTTCAAGCAGAACTACACTCAATACGGCGGCGTAAGGCCGTTCGGCACCGCTCTCCTCATCGCCGGGGTTGACGACCAGGGCGTTCACCTGTTCGAGACCGACCCCTCCGGAGCGCTTGTATCCTACAAGGCTGGCAGCATCGGGGCCGGCCGCAACGTGGTCATGGAGGTCTTCGAGGAGCAGTACCAGGAAGGCATGGAAATGGACGATGCTATCGTCCTCGGTCTGAAGGCGCTCAAGAAGGCAACTGAGGAAGAGAAGCTCAACCCCAAGTCGGTCGAGATCGGCATCGTGCGCCAGGGTTCCAACTTCCGCCGGCTGGACGACACCGAGGTCGAAGCGGTTGTAGAGAAGGCCAACACCGCATAAGTCTGAGTGGACATGGTCGACCTCGAGGACGCTATAGTTGCCAAACTGGAGTCTCATGGTGAGACTTTCGAGATACTTATCGACCCCAAAGTGGTCAACCTGATCAGGGAAGGTAAGGAGGTCGACCTGTCCGACCACATGGTCATCGACGAAATATTCCGCAACGCCCACAAAGGGACCCGCCCCGAGGAGAAAAAGGTCAAGGAGGTCTTCGGCACCACCGACCCAACGGAGGTCGCCAAGCACATCATCCTCAAGGGCGAGGTCCAGCTCACCACCCAGCAGAGGAAAGAGATGCTGGAGAGCAAGCGGAAGCGGATCGTCATGGAGATTGCCAGGAACGCCATTAACCCTCAGACCGGCGCCCCTCACCCCCCTGCCCGTATCGAGGCGGCGATGGAGGAGGCGAGGGTGCACGTGGACCCCTTCAAGTCAGTGGAATCACAGATCGAACCGGTGCTGAAGGCGTTGCGGCCGCTGATCCCCATACGTTTCGACAAGGTCCGTATCGTCGTGAAGCTGACCGGGGAGCAGTACGGGCGGTGCTATGACTACATCGCCCAGGCCGGCAAGGTCACCAAGGACGAGTGGCAGGCCAACGGCAACTGGATCGGCATCGTGGAGTTGCCAGCGGGCATGCGTGACGATTTTCTCGGTAAGCTCGCGGAGAAGACCAAGGGAGATGTCGAGACCAAGATCCTCAAGGGCTCGATCTGAGCGAATTCTTAAGATACAAGATATTATACGCCCTGACGGGTCGAGCAAAGAGATTTAAGAAGGTAGACTATCAACAGAACATTCGTGTGTTAGTTTCAGAGGAGATAATGATATGAACAGTGAAGGGTCGAGGCAACCAAGGGAGATCGTCATGCCCGGTGATCTCCTAGATGGTGATAAGTTGAAACCTGGGGCGGGCACATATGTTTCTGAAGGCAAGATCTACGCCGCCCTCCTCGGTATAAAGTCTGTAAAGTCGAACTATGTGAACATCATCCCCCTCAGCGGCCGATATATCCCCGCCGTCGGGGACAGTGTCATAGGCAAGGTGGAGGACATCAGCCCTTCCAACTGGCTTATCGACATCAATTCTCCCTATCCTGCCCCGTTGCACGTGAACGAGGTCCCCTGGAGGGTCGAGTTCGGTGACACTGCCAGATATATGAACGTTGGCGATGTGATCCTGGCAAAGGTGCTCATGGTGGACGAGACCATGAGGGTGCAGGTCACCATGAAGGACCAGGGGCTCAGGAAGCTGCAGGGAGGGCAGATCGTCGAGATCTCCCCCAGCAAGGTGCCCAGGGTAATAGGGAAGAGCGGCTCTATGATTCAGATGATTAAGGGCTATACCAACTGCCGCATCTTCGTAGGGCAGAACGGAAGGATCTGGCTCGATGGCGAGGTCGACAACATCATGCATGCCATCAAGGCCATCCAGATGATCGAAGAGGACGCCCATTCCTACGGGTTGACCGAGAAGGTGAAGGCGTACCTTGAGGCGGGAGCCCAGCAGCCCGCCCCGAGCTCGGAGTGAGGTGATTTTATGTCGGGAATGACAACTGATATCGATCTGATTGATGACAATGGCATTAGGATAGATGGAAGGAAGGTTGACGAGCTACGGCCTTTGCGTATCGAGGCCGGCGTGCTGAAGAGGGCCGATGGCTCAGCATACGTGGAGTGGGGGAAGAACAAGGTCCTGGCCGCGGTATACGGGCCTCGGGAGTGCCACCCCCGCCACATGCAGAACCCCGCCAAGGCCATTGTCCAGTGCAAGTACAACATGCTCTCCTTCTCCGTGTCCGACCGCAAGCGGCCGGGCCCGGACCGCCGTTCCATCGAGATCTCCAAGATCATCTCCGAGGCGCTGGAGTACGTGGTCTTCACCGAGAACTACCCCCGCGCGTCCATCGACGTTTACATCGAGGTCCTCCAGGCCAACGCCGGTACCCGGTGCGCTGGGCTGACCGCTGCGTCCGTGGCCCTGGCCGATGCCGGCATACCGATGAAGGACATCGTCCCCGCTGTGGCCATCGGCAAGGCGGACGGCCAGATCGTCCTGGACCTCAACAAGGAGGAGGACAACTACGGCAACGCTGACCTCCCCATCGCCATGATCCCCCGGACCGGAGAGGTCCTGCTCATGCAGATGGACGGCCACCTGACCATGGAAGAGTTCGACCGGGCCATAGAGTACGGCAAGAATGCCTGCCAGATGGTGTACGAGGTACAGAAGGACGCCCTCCGCCGGCGCTATGCCATGCAGGGCGCCACCAACGGCGAGGCCGAAGACGATGCCGCTCAGAGCAACGGATCGGAGGCCTGAACATGTCCGAGCCAATAATGTCCGAGATCAAGAAGGGGCACATCCACAAGTTGCTGTCCACCGGCAAGAGGGTGGACGGAAGGGCCCTTGACGAGTATCGCCCCATAAGCATCGAGACCAACTACATCGAGAGCGCTCAGGGCTCCGCCCGGGTCCGCCTGGGCAACACCGACGTTCTCGTCGGAGTGAAGATGGAGGTCGGCACTCCGTTTTCGGACACCCCGGACCGGGGCGTCCTCACCACTAACACCGAGCTCATACCGCTGGCCTCTCCCACCTTCGAGGCGGGTCCCCCCGACGCTGGCGCCATCGAGCTGGCCAGGGTCATCGACAGGGGCATCCGCGAGAGCGAGATGATCGACCTGAAGAAGCTGTGCATCAAGGAAGGAGAGGAGGTCTGGATCAACTTCCTGGACATCTATGTCCTCGACTATGACGGCAACCTCTTCGACGCCTGCTTCCTCGGAGCCATCGCTGCGCTGAGGACGACCATGGTGCCAGCGAAGGAGAATGACATGGGCGAGGACTACCCTATGCCCCTGTCCCATCTGCCCATTCAGACGACGGTCGTAAAGATAGAAAACTCTATATTGTTTGACCCGACTCTCGACGAAGAGAAGGTCGCGGACGCTCGCCTTACCGTCACCACCGACGAGAACGGTGACCTAAGGGCTATGCAGAAGGGACTCGCCGGCGCCTTCACGCTGGATGAGGTCAAGCAAGTGATCGACATGTCCCTGCGCGTGAGCAAAGACCTCAGGAACATCGTAGGGTGATAGTATGTCCAAGTCAACAGAGAAGGCAGGCAGCTCGGGAAGGTTCGGCACGAGGTACGGCGTGGTCGTCAGGAACCGCGTCCGGGACATAGACAAGATGAGGACCGGGGCCCATGAGTGCCCCACCTGTCATAGGAACAGTGTATCGCGCGTGAGCAGTGGCATCTGGGAATGCAGCAAGTGCAACACGAAGTTCGCCGCCGGGGCGTACTCCCCTATCTCCAAGAAGGAGACCTCTGAGGAGTTCAAGGCCGCTCAGGCCGCCAAGGTGGAGAGCGAGGTCGTCGACGACCAGACCAAGGGTGCGTGAAAATGTACAAGTGCGGGAACTGCAACGAGCCTATCCGCTCCAACGTCAACACCGTGGGCATCCAGTGCGAAAAGTGCGGTTCCAAGATCTTCTATAAGGAGCGACCCAACGTAAAGAAGGTCATCAAAGCCCGGTGAAGGATGCCACGGGCAACCCTTCGCTTGGCCACCCCGCACGGCAAGGCCGTCTGGGGTGCGCTCCATCCCGAGGTCGGGAGGGAGATTCCCCGCACCAGGGTCGATTTGGTCCCTGGAGAAGGGGAGATCGTCCTCAACATCGAGGCCACCGATCTCGGCGCTCTGCGAGCCGCGTTAAATTCATATCTTAGGTGGATAAGAATCTCGGAAGAGATAGGCAACATGGTAGGTGAAGAAGATGAATGAACTAAGCCCCAAGGTCCAGAATCAAATCGCTCAGTTCCAGCAGCTCCAGCAGCAGTTGCAGGCGGTGCTCAACCAGAAGTTCCAGATGGACGCCCAGCTGAAGGAGATGCAGCGCACGTCGGAAGAGCTGGGCAAGTCCCCGGAGGACGTGGTCATCTACAAGTCCGTAGGCTCCCTGATGATCAGGGCGGAGAGCAAGGAGTCCGTCCTCAAGGAGATCGACGAGGACAAGGAGACGATGGGGATACGGGTCAAGACGCTCGAGAGGCAGGAGAAGTCCCTGAAGGACCGCTATCAGGTTCTCCAGGACCAGCTGAACAAGGCCCTCTCCACCGGCGCCTCCGCACCTATCCCGGCCATGGGCAGGGCCCCAGGCGAGTAAACCCCTTTCCGGGTCTCCCGGACATCTCAGTTTTTCTATCTCTTAGCTCTGATTTTACGTCGGCATGAAGGCGAGGCTGCACCATCGCGTCCTGTTCCGAGGAAAGGTCTAATATCACCGGAACATACCGATTGGGGATGCTGTCCACCATAGTCCAGAAGCTCAGGTCAGGAAGGAAGGTCGTCCTTTTGCACGGTAACGCCGACCCCGACGCCCTGGGCTCGGCCTACGCCCTTTACCGGGCCTTCCCGGAGGTCACCGTGGCCGCCCTGGGCGGGCTCGACCGCCTGGCCAAGGTAATGGCCATCAACCTGGAGTTCGAGGTCCAAAGCTCGGTGGACCTGGACGATTACGATATCGTGGTCGCGGTGGATTCGTCCTCCATGGAGCAGGTGGGCATCGACCTGACCGGAAGGGACATCGTGTCCATCGACCACCACACCCCCAGCGGGGACTGGGACGGCACGCTTTTCTACTGCGACGAGACCAGGCGCAGCTGCGCGGAGATCGCCTTCGACCTACTGAAGCTAGCCGGGACGGTGATCGACCGGCGCATCGGGCTCGCGCCGTCCGTCGGCATGCTCACTGACAGCGGCCATTTCCGGTTCGCCAACGCCACCATGATGCGCACCTTCTCCGATGTGATGGACAGTAGCGGCATCAACATGGACGAGGTCATGGACCTGACGGACCTGGAGCCTGACGTCTCCGAGCGCATCTCCCAGCTGAAGGGCGCCCAGAGGATGCGCTTCGACCGCCTGGGGGACAACATCGTGGCCATCTCCCTGGGGAGCGCTCACGAGAGCTCGGTGTGCAAGTCCTTGCTCAACATCGGGGCCGATGTCGCGTTCGTCGGCTCGCAGCGGGACGAGAAGTTCCGCATCAGCGCCCGGGCCAGGCAGGACATCGTGAGGAAGGGGATGCACCTGGGCAAGCTGCTCGACGACGTGGGCGGGGAGACCAGCAACAACGGCGGGGGACATGCCGGCGCCGCTGGGCTCACCGGAGTGGGAGACGTGGAGGCCATCCTGAACATCTGCATGTCGCGGTCGATGGCCTTCTTCAGGGAACGCCGCGAGGCGGCCCGGTCTCAGAGCTGAAGGCGCTCCACCAGCTCGGTCAGGTTGATTATCCTGTCGTAGCCCTGGCCCACATGCTCGACCCGGCGGTCCAGCAGCACGGCGGGGATGCCTGCCTTTCTTGGCCCGTCGACGTCCCACACCGGATTATCACCGACGAACAGGCACTCCTCCGGACGGGCCTCGGCGACCTCCAGCGAGCGTGCGTAGACGTGAGGGTCCGGTTTTCGATAGCCCACATCCCGGCAGAACACCGCTCCGCGGACCCTGGAAGCGATCCCCATCCGGATAAGCTGCTCCCTCCACAGCGCTGCGGGGCTTCCCCAGGTGGTGTTGGACACGATGACCGCCTCGAGGCCCCGAGCGCGGAGCGCATCGAGGAACGGCAGGGAGTCCTCGAACACTCGGGCCTGACCGAAGAGGGGGGTCATGAACGAACGGCACACCGCAGGGAGCAGGGATGCCTCGTCCTCCTCGAGGCCGAAGGTCCGAGCCAAGCGGCCCTCCAGGGGGCGCACGACCGGGTCGTCGGGGCTCTGTGCGCCGCTCGTCCTCCATCTGGCTTCCAGGACCGCGAGGGGGGGCGTTTCCTTGCCTTCGTCCTCCAGGACCTCCCCTGCCGCAGCGAGTGCCAGGGGCAGGATGGTGCCAGGAGAGGTATGGCCGAAGAAGTCGACCAACGTTCCTCCGAGGTCGACGAGCAGGACGCGCGGGTTCATGCGTTGAGCCAGGAGGTCCCTGCTCAAATAGCTGACGCCGGACCCTTCACAACGGTGGCGTCATTAAAAAAGGGAGGGGCGGGGCTCAGAGGAGCCCGATGGCCTTCCTCATGGCATCGTAGTTGTCGGGGTGCTTCTCGAAGTACGCCCTGGTCGGCGCCAGCTGCTCGCTGAGCGCCTTGGCCACCCCCGCCTTGAGGTCCATAGGGTGGAGCTTGCCGGCGGCATAGGTCGCCTCCAGCTCCTCGTAAGAGTGGAACTCCAGCCTCCCGCCGAACTTTTCGGGGCGGTCGATGACAAACTCCGGGCCCTTCTGGAACAGCAGGAACTCGCATATCGCCCGCAGCGGGCTACCATCGACCTCGGGGGGGCAGAACGCCCCTCCGATCTTCCGCTCG
>Ga0183100_1001475_pt1 | contig 11791 bp, 8 predicted proteins | sample Biomet2_FD_127789 | JGI IMG/M metagenome (GOLD analysis project Ga0183100, IMG submission 127789) | Microbial communities from bioreactor (seeded with anoxic lake sediment) at LBNL, California, USA - Biofuel metagenome 2 | ecosystem: Engineered > Bioreactor > Anaerobic > Unclassified ...
CGAGTGCTGCGGCTTCGGGGGGCTCATGTCCCAGGTCGACCGCCCGCTCGCGCAACAGGTTGCGGCGCGCCGCGCCAAGGAAAGCCGCCGCGACTACATCGCCGCCTGCGCCATGTGCCGCGACCGGCTCTTCGCCGCGGGCAAGCGTTGCCTGCACCTGCTCGACCTCGTGTTCCCCAGCCCGACGGATGACCCCGCCGGTGAGCCTGGGCCAGGCTACTCCGGCCGCCAGGAGGCGCGGGCCGCGCTCAAGGTCCGGCTGCTGGCCGAATTATGGAACGAAAAGCCAGCTGAAACGGAGCGTGGCCCAGTCATTGTCATGTCGCCGGAAGTTGAAGCCCAACTTGAAGACCGGCGCATCCTCCATCAGGATGTGCGCAGGACCCTCGCCACGGCGCTGACCACGGGACGTTTTCTGCGCGATGGCCAGAGCGGCCGGATGCTGGCGTCCCTGCGCCCGCGGCGCGTCACCTTCTGGGCGGAGTTTCTGCCCGAGGGAACCGGCCACCGGCTGGTGCGCGCCTACAGTCACCGCATGGTCGTGCCTGGCGCGGGCGGGCCGGAGGACATGCAGGAGGGCGGACAGCAGACGGCCAACCCGGCCATGCGCGTTGACCAGACCTACCTGCCGGAGAATGGAGACTGGCGTTGCGCAGGCTGCGACGAACCGCTGACACCGAAACCCGTCGTCGTGTCGTACCTGGGGGGCGTGTTCACCATTTCGTTGCTCACCTGCCCAGCCTGCGGGCAAACCCTCGTGCCGGAGGGGCTGGCTTTGGGCAAGATGTTCGAGGTGGAGCAACTGCTGGAGGACAAGTGACGGCGTCGCCACACCAGCCGCTTTTCCTGCGTCCGGAGTTTCAGGCAATCGCTGGGGCCACGCTGCGCCCGGGCGGCCTCGCCCTTACGGAACGGGCGCTGGCCTTGCTGGATTTGCAAGCAGGCGCGCGCGTGCTGGATGTTGGCTGCGGACTTGGCGCTACGGCGCGGCTTCTGGCGACGCGCGGCTGTGCGGTGCTTGCGCTCGACTCCTCGCCCAGGCTGCTGGGTCGAGCGGAATGCGCCAAGGCGACGCGGCTGCTGGGCCGGGCGCAAATGCTGCCGGTCCGCTCGGCCTGCCTCGACGCCGTATTCTGCGAGTGCGTGCTCTCCGTCGCCGACCAATCGAACGCCGTGCTGGCTGAGATTGCGCGGGTGCTCCAACCAGGCGGCTGGCTCGCCCTCAGCGATTTGTATCTGCGCGGCGGCGCGGCGGCTCAAGACTCCGCGCCGGGGCAAGGCCACGACTGTCTTTCCGGCGCGCAGCCCGAGGCCGACCTGCGGCTTGCGCTGTCCAAGGCCCGGCTTGTGCCCGAAGTTTTCGAGGATCATTCGCGCCTGCTTGCCCAGCTGGCGGGGGAGCTCATCTTCGCCGGCCTGCCCGCGCAGGGACTCATGCCGTGCGCGCCCTGCGGCGGCGAAGGCCGGGGCGTCAAGCCAGGCTATTTCCTATGTCTGGCCCGCAAGCACTGCCAATAGGCACACCAACCGGAGGTGACGCTCCCATGAACGACACACTCATGGACATTCTGCCCCTTTCTGCGCGAGGCTACTGCTGCAGCCAGATTTTGGGCCTGCTGGCCTTGGCCGCCCAAGGCCGCGAGGACGCCGCCCTGGTGCGCGCGCTGGGCGGGTTGTGCCACGGCGTGGGCGAAAGCGGCGGCGCGTGCGGCATCCTCACCGGCGGGGCCTGCGTGCTCTCCTTGTATGTGGGCCGCGGCGCGGATGCCGAAACGCCCCACGAACGCGCAACGCTTGTCCTCTCCAGCTTCGCCGACTGGTTCACCGAGCGCGCGACCGGCCTGTATGGCGGCAGCACCTGCGCGGCCATTCTTGGCGACGGCGCGCCGGGCCAGCCGCCACGGCCGGACATGACCCGCTGCGGGAATCTGCTTGCCGAGGCCTGGGCCATGATCGTGTCCCTGCTGGCTGAAAACGGCTTGGACGTCAGCGTTGGCCGCGATGACTGACGGCGAAGTCCTCTCCCGCACGCAAGCCCTGTGCCCTGTGTGCCTGCGTCGGCTGCCCGCCGTGCGCGCGCGCCGGGGTGAAGCGGTTTGTCTGGAGCGGGAATGCCCCGAGCATGGCCCCTTCTCGGCCGTCATCTGGCGCGGCGAGCCGGATTTCTCCACCTGGCGGCGTGACAAGACGCCCTCCGCGCCACCGGTCGCGGCCACGGCCGTGGACCGAGGCTGCCCTTACGATTGCGGTCTGTGCCCGGATCACGGCCAGCACACATGCACGGCGGTTGTGGAGGTGACGCAGCGTTGCGGCCTGGGCTGCCCGGTGTGCTACGCCTCGGCAGGCGCCGACAATGCGTCCGACCCCGCCGCCGCCGACCTTGCGCTGCGCCTGGCCCGCCTGCGGCGCGACGCCGGGCCTTGCAATGTGCAGCTTTCCGGCGGCGAGCCCACCACCCGCGACGATCTGCCGGAGATCATCCGCGCGGCGCGGGAACAGCGCTTCGGCCTTGTGCAGCTGAACACCAACGGGCTGCGCCTGGCCGATGAGCCGGGGTACGCGCGAAGCTTGGCCCAGGCCGGGCTGCAATCGGTTTTTTTGCAGTTCGACGGCCCGGACGAGGCCTGCCTCGTCCTGCGGGGCCAGCGGCTCGCCGCACGCAAACTGGCCGCGCTGGACGCCTGCGCCGAGGCGGGACTGGGCGTTGTGCTGGTGCCCACGCTGGTGCGCGGCGTCAACGAGGGAGCCTTGGGCGACATCGTGAGACTGGCGGTTTCGCGCATGCCTGCGGTGCGCGGAGTGCACTTCCAACCGGCCAGCACCTTCGGCCGCTTTCCCGGCGCGCTTGCGCAGGCCCAGCGCTTGACCCTGCCGGAGGTGCTGGCGCTGTTGGTGAAGCAAAGCGGCGGCATGCTCCGCGCGGAAGACTTCCACCCGCCTTGCTGCGAGCATGAGCGCTGCTCCTTTAGCGGCCGCTTCATACTCGCGCACGGACGGCTCTCCCCTTTGGCCGATGCCGGAAGCTGCTGCGGCGATTCGCCCCTGTCCATCCAACCCGCGGCCTTGCCCAGCGCCGAAGAAGGCGCGCGGCGGGCCAAAAGCAGCGTGGCCGGGCAGTGGGCGTCGGCACCGGCTCAACCGACAGCGCCCCCGCGCGACGACTTCGAACGCTTCCTCGCCACACGCGGGGCTGACAAGCGCTTGAGCATTTCCTGCATGGCCTTTCAGGACGCGCACACGCTGGAGTTGGACCGCGTACGCGGATGCTGCATCCATACGCAAACGGCTGACGGACGGCTCATCCCGTTCTGCCTGTATAACCTTACGGCGCAGGACGGCCGCACCCTCTACAGGGGGCGCATTTGAGCGGCGCGCCAGCCCGCAGCCCGCTGGACACATGGCTGGCGGCGCGCATTGGCCGTCAGGGGCGGGCGGAACTGCCCACGCTGGCCGAAGCCGTCATGGAGGCATGGCAGATGAAGGAGCTGCGCCGCACCCTGGCCTGGGCGCGCCACGCCAGCGGCTTCCATGCCAGGCGGCTTGAGAGCGCGAGTATTGATGCCCTGCACTGCCGTGCGGATATGGCGCGGCTGCCGCGCATGACGGCCGCAGACCTCGCCGCGCCGGGGCTTCTTGTCGTTTCACAGGATGAAATCGCCCGCGTGGTGAGCCTGCCCACAAGCGGCACGAGCGGCCCGCCCAAGCGGCTGCATTTCTCCGAGGCCGATCTTACGCGCACGCGCGAGTTCTTCGCCATCGGCATGCGCACGTTGTGCGGCAAAGGCGACGCCGTTCTTGTGCTGCTGCCCGGCAGGCGAGCGTTCGGCGTTGCCGATCTGCTCACACGGGCGTTGCCGGAAATCGGCGCACACGCGGTACTCCCCCCGGAGACATGGACGGCGGAAGAACTGCCCGGCCTCGTCGCGGCGTCGGGCGTGACAACGCTCATCGCCGCGCCGTCGCAATTTGCGCAGATGCTCAAACTGCCGCCAGGGGCCTTCAAGAACCGCTTTCAGGCCGTGCTCAGCAGTGCGGAGCCGCTGGACGCCCCTCTGCGCGCAAGCATAAAAAACACCTGGGCTTGCGACGTCTATGACCACTGGGGCATGACGGAAACCGGCTACGGCGGCGGCGTTGAGTGCGCGGCGCATTCAGGCTACCATTTGCGGGAAGCTGATTTACTGGTGGAAATTGCGGATCCGCTGACCGGCGCCCCCCTGCCGGATGGCGAGCTGGGAGAAATCCTGGTGACGACCCTCGGCGAGCGCGCCATGCCCCTGCTGCGTTACCGCACGGGCGATGCGGGACGCATGCTGCCCGCCCCCTGCCCATGCGGCAGCCGGTTGCGGCGGCTTGGCCCGGTTGCGGGAAGACGCGCCACCGGCAATCCCGGCGATGCCGACATTACACGTCCAATAAAAGGATGGAGCAGGCAGCGATGAACGACACCCTCGCCCCGATGATAGCGGCTCTGGAACACGGCGGAAGCGTCATCCGCGCCACCATACTGACCCAGGAGGGCAGCACGCCCCGCTCCGCCGGAAGCCGCATGCTCCTTGCACCAGCTCACAAGCACGGACAGGGCGGCGTGCGCATTATCGCCGGAACCGTGGGCGGAGGATTGGTGGAGGCGCGCGTCATGGAACGTGCCGGGCGGATGCTGAACGCCGGAGAAGTTGACGGCCGCGCCGTGGAGGCCTTTGATCTGACCGGCGAACTGGCGGCCGGGGCGGATATGATTTGCGGCGGGCGGTTGCGCGTGTTTTTGGAGCGGGTTGATCCCAGCGCCCTCCCCTTGTTCAGGGAACTTGCCGAACGCCTTGCCGCCGGGGAGCGCCTGCTGCTGCTGACGCCCCTGGGACCAGGCGGTGCGACGCTGCTGTTGCCGCGCACGGGCGAGACATCAGGCTTGCCCCTGCCCAGCGAATTGGAGCAGGCCGCACGCGAACGTGGAACCCGCATCGACGCGCCTGTCATCCTCAGGCACGCCCCACAGCATGGCCAGCCAGCCGACGGCTGCGACTACGCGCTGGAGCCATACGCCGGGGCCAGCCCCTTGTTGATTTTCGGCGCGGGCCACGTTTCCCGCCCCACGGCGCTCATGGCCGCCATGGTGGATTTCCGCGTCACCGTGTTGGACGACCGACCCGATTTCGCCAATGCGGAGCGTTTTCCCGGCGTGGAAACGCGCGTGTTGGAATCTTTTGAGCGCTGCTTCGCCGGGATGCCTTGCGGGCCGGAAACCTTTGTCGTCATCGTCACGCGGGGGCATGCCCACGATGCCGACGTGCTGGCCCAGGCGCTGCGCACGCAGGCCGGATATATCGGCATGATAGGCAGCAGCCGCAAGCGTGACGCGGTGTACGAACGCCTGCGCGGGCAAGGCTTCAACGAGGCGGATCTGGCTCGCGTGCACTGCCCCATCGGCCTGGGGATCGGGGCCGAGACGCCGGAGGAGATCGCGGTCAGCATCACCGCCGAGCTTGTGGCCCACCGCGCCAAGGCGTGGGGCACGGCAAGCGGCAAAAGCAAATGGGAGCGGAGCAGGTAATGCGTCTTGCCGCAGTAGTCCTGGCCGCGGGCAAATCCTTGCGCCTGCCGCGCTTCAAACCCCTGCTGCGCCTCGGCGGGCGAACGCTGCTCGGACGGGCCGCGGAACTGTTCCAACGCTGCGGCGTGGCGGAAATAATTGCCGTCACGGGCTGCCGCGCGGGAGAGGTGGAAACGGAGGCGAAAACGTGCGGCATGCGCCCGGTGTTCAATTCCAGATACGAACAAGGCATGTTCACGTCTGCGCAGGCGGGGCTGAGGGCGCTTGCCCCTGGGTACGACGCTGTGTTCGTGCTGCCGGTGGACATCCCGCTGGTGCGTCCGGCGAGCGTTGCGGCCCTGGCAAAGCACCTGGAAGCAAGCACGGCGCAGGTGCTGCTGCCTTCCTACCGGGGGAAAACGGGACATCCGCCGCTGCTGCGCAAGACGGCTGTTGCGCATGTGCTGGCATGGTCTGGTGAGGGCGGGTTGGCAGGGGCCCTGCAACAGTTGCCGTTGGAAACATTGCCCCTGGCCGATGCGCAGATTATTTTCGATGTGGACGACGACGAGGCATTCGCCGAGGCGGGGCGAAGGCTGGCAAGCATTGATGTGCCCGGCATCGACGAGGCGTTGACGCTGTTGGACATATACAACGTGGGCGAGCGCGGGCTGGCCCACGGCCGAGGCGTGGCCGAAGCGGCGCTGACCATGGCGCGGGCGCTGAATGCGCGCGGCGCGGCTCTGGACCTGCGGCTTGTGGAGGTTGCGGCGCTGCTGCACGACATAGCCAAAGGGCAGCCGCGGCATGAATCCGCCGGGGCTCGCATCCTGGCCGAACTGGGCTACCAGCGGCTGGCGGATATCGTGGCGTCGCACCGCGACATTGACCCGGCGGAGGTGCCCGCCATCACCGAACGGGAGCTCATTTATCTGGCGGACAAATTTGTGCGCGGTCCTGTTCGAATGCCTGTGCGCCAGCGTTTTCAGGAAAAGCTGGACTGCTTTGCCCAGGATGCCGAAGCTTGCGCCGCCATACGCCGCAGACGAGAACACGCCTTGGCGATGCAGGCGCGTTTTGAAGCCGAAATCGGCAAAAATATGCAGGAACTCCTCGGAGTGCGGGAGTAGCCCTCCATTCATTCCCCCCAAGTGGCCCCGGTCTTCACCTTCTTCACAAGGGGCTCTCCCACATGCAGGAATCAATCATGCCGGGAGAGCCTCAGCCCAGTCCCTGCGCGTGCGGCTTCACGTCTCCGCTCAAACGACAACCATCTGATATAAAAAGGGTAAAATCTAAATCATCAAATACTGAAACAAAACTTGACAGGCCTTAAATCAAGATTTAAATAGCGTTTAAATTTTCGTTCTAAATCACGTTTTCAAGTTGAGGTATTCATGGTTACACAGCAAGAGTTGGGCACTAAGGCGCGTTTGTTGCAAGCAGGGCGTAAGATCTTTGCGGAACACGGGCTGGAAAACGCCACCATTCGTGACATATGCAGTCAAGCTGGGGCCAACGTTGCGGCGGTCAATTACCACTTTGGTGGCAAAGAAAAGCTCTACGTAGCAGTTCTCCAAGACTATATTGAGCAGGAAAATGAACGCCACCCGCGTGATGCGGGCGTAACGAAGCAGAGCCCGCCAGAAGAACGTTTGCGTGTGTATTTACGAAGTTTTTTGCTCCAAACCCTCGGTGACGGCACACCGGAAAACGAGCGCCTGGGCAAACTGCTCACGCAGGAGTTCATCGAGCCATCGCAGTACTTTGGCGAGATTTTTGAAAAACACTGCCGCCCCACGCACAACATGCTGCTCGACATAGTCAGGCAGATGTTGCCGGAGGAAAATGAAACCGTTGTTTCCCGTTGCGCGTCCAGCATCATCGGCCAATGTGTGCTTTTTGACGTGGCCAAGGAAGCCATAAGCCGCATGAACCCCGAGCTTGTGCTCAAGGCGGAAAACATGGAAAATATAGTCGATTTCATTCTCAAATTCTCTCTAGGCGGCATCAAGAGCCTTCAGGATAGCCGCCAGCAGCGCTATCAGGCGTGATTTTGCGGAAACTTTTAATGAAACTGCAATCCAGCACATCAGGAACTCACATGCGCACCCGTTCTAAAATCACTCTTCCGATTCTGTTCGCCGCGTTGCTTGCGGTTGTTTCCGCCTGCGGCCAACGCAAGCAGGAGGCCCCCCAGGCTGGCACGCCGGAAGTCACCGTGGTCACGCTTGCCCCACAACAGGTGACCATGACTACCGTTTTGGCAGGCCGCACTTCCGCGCACCTGATGGCTGATGTCCGCCCGCAAGTTGGCGGCATCATCCAAAAACGTGAGTTTGTCGAAGGCTCAGACGTCAAGGCCGGTCAATTGCTCTACCAGATTGACCCCGCCACCTATCAGGCCGCGTACAATAACGCCAGGGCCGCACTGGCCCAGGCCGAGGCCAATGCCGAACCTGCGCGCCTCAAGGCTGAACGCTACGCCAACCTCGTCAAGGTCAACGGCGTGAGCAAGCAGGACAACGACGACGCCCAGGCCGCGAACAAGCAGGCTCAGGCCGTTGTCATCGCCGCCAAGGCGAACCTGGACACCGCGCGCATCAACCTCGGCTACACCCGCGTCACCGCGCCTATCGCCGGTCGCATCGGCAAGTCCACCGTCACGCCGGGCGCTCTTGTCACAGCCAGCCAGGCCACCGCGTTGGCGACCATCCAGCAGATCGACCCCATTTACGTCGATGTGACCCAGTCCAGCGCTGAAGTCATGCGCCTCAAGCGCGACCTCGCCAGCGGCAAGCTCAAGAAAGCAGGTGCGGACGGCGCGAAGGTGAAGCTGCTTTTTGAAGACGGCACCGCCTACGCCAAGGAAGGCATGCTCCAGTTTTCCGACATCACCGTGGACCAAACCACCGGCGTCATCACCTTGCGGGCTTTGTTCCCCAATCCCGGGCATGATCTGCTGCCGGGTCTGTATGTCCGCGCCGTGCTTGACGAAGGCGTGAACGATCAGGCTCTGCTGGTGCCCCAGGCGTCCGTGAGCCGAGACGGCAAAGGCAACGCCATGGTCATGGTCGTAAAGCCTGACAACGTCGTGGAGGTGCGCCCCATCACCGTTGACCGCGTTGTGGGCGACAAGTGGCTGGTGACCGGCGGTCTGACCGCTGGCGAGCGCGTGATACTTGAAGGACTGCAGAAGGTGCGCCCCGGCGCGAAAGTGAACGCCACCGAGGCCGCCGCCCCGGGCGCCCAGCCGGATCAGCAGGCGAACGCCACTGCGCCCGCCGCCAAGACGGAGCCCGCGTCCGCGGCAGCTCCGGCTGCCAAGCCCGCTCCGGCTTCCGAGAAGGGCAAGGCTCCGGCCGAAAAGGCCGCGAAGCCGGAAGCGGCAAAGGCCGCCGCCAAGCCCGCTCAAGCCCCCAAGGCCGAGGCCCCCAAGGCAGACGCCCCCAAGGCCGATGCACCCAAGGCGGCCGCCAAAGCCGGCACCAAGGCCGAGACCAAGGCAGTGACCAAGGCGGTGACCACCGCCGAAACCAAAGCCGAAATGAAGCCTGAGGCCAAATCCCAGCAGCAAAACAAGGGTGCGGCCTATTCCCCGCCCAAGGATCAGCCCTGGCCTTCTTCGAACTTGGACGGCCACGCCCCCGCGGCTCCCGCAACGCACAATTAGCACACTGGTCCAGCACTGGGAGCATACGCAAAATGGCTAAGTTCTTCATCGACCGCCCGGTTTTCGCCTGGGTGATCGCCATCATCATCATGCTTGCGGGCGCGCTTTCCATCATGCGCCTGCCTATTTCCCAATATCCAGGCATTGCGCCAACAGCCATCAGCATTACGGCCATTTATCCAGGGTCCTCGCCCAAGACTCTGGAGGACACCGTCACCCAGGTTATTGAACAGAAGATGAACGGGCTGGACAACCTGAGCTACATGTCGTCCACAAGCGACACGACAGGCCAAGCCGTCATCACCCTGACCTTCGATTCCTCCACCGACCCGGACATCGCCCAGGTGCAGGTGCAGAACAAGCTGGCCCTTGCCACGCCGCTTTTGCCCGAGGAAGTGCAGCGCCAAGGCATCACCGTGACCAAGAGCGTGCAAAACTTCCTGCTCGTGCTCGGCTTTGTTTCCGACGACGGCAAGATGACCGACGGCGACTTGAGCGACTATGTGGCGAGCTATGTGCTCGATCCCATCAGCCGCGTCAACGGCGTCGGCGAAGCCACGATCTTCGGTTCGCAGTACGCCATGCGCGTCTGGCTCGACCCGAGCAAGCTGTTCAACTACAAACTGACCCCGGCGGATGTGAAGAACGCCATCACGGCCCAGAACGCCCAGGTCTCGGCAGGTCAGGTCGGCGGCACTCCCGCCGCTGACGGCCAGAAAATGAACTTCACCATCCTCTCGCAATCGCGCCTGGAAAACACCAAGCAGTTCGACGACATCATCCTGCGCGTGAACGCCGATGGATCAACCGTTCGTCTGAACGACGTGGCCCGTTGCGAGATCGGCAACGAAAGCTACGACAGCGTCTCGCGTTTCAACGGAAAGCCCTCGGCGGGCCTGGCAATTAAGCTGGCCACCGGGGCCAACGCGCTGGCAACGGTCAAGGCCGTGCACGCCGCCCTGGATGAACTGACCAAGACCTTGCCCACCGGCATGCGCGTGGTCTACCCCTACGACACCACTCCCTTCGTGCGCACCTCCCTTGAAGAGGTCGTTAAAACCCTGTTTGAGGCAATCGTCCTGGTGTTTTTGGTCATGTATCTGTTTTTGCAGAACATGCGCGCAACGATCATCCCGACCATCGCGGTGCCCGTGGTGCTTCTGGGCACCTTTGGCGCCCTGGCGGCGTTCGGGTTCTCCATCAACACACTCACCATGTTCGGCGTGGTCCTAGCCATCGGCCTCCTCGTCGACGACGCCATCGTCGTCGTGGAGAACGTCGAACGCATCATGACCGAGGAAGGCCTGCCTCCCAAGGAAGCAACCAAAAAATCCATGGAGCAGATCACCAGCGCGCTTGTGGGCATCGCCCTCGTGCTCTCCGCCGTGTTCATCCCCATGGCTTTCATCAGCGGCTCGTCTGGCGTCATTTACCGCCAGTTCTCGCTCACCATCGTCGCGGCCATGGCCTTGTCCGTGCTTGTGGCGTTGGTGCTCACCCCCGCCCTGTGCGCCACGTTCCTCAAGCCTGCGCACAAGGCGGAGAACGCCCCGCAAACCGGTTTCTTCGGCGGCTTCAACCGCCTGTTCGACAAGACCAGCGCCAAGTACCGCAACAACGTCTCGGGCCTGCTGGGCCGTTCCAAGCGGGTCATGCTCGTGTATGTGCTCATTGTGGTCGCCCTTGGCGTGCTGTTCTTGCGCCTGCCCACCTCGTTCTTGCCGGAGGAGGACCAGGGCATCGTCTTCACCATGGTTCAGCTGCCCACGGGCGCAACGCAGGAGCAGACCCTTGAGGTGATGAAGCAGCTTGAGCACCACTATCTCGTGGATGAAAAAGCCGTGGTCGACTCGATGTTCTCCGTGCTCGGCTTCAGTTTTGCGGGCAGCGGCCAGAACATGGGCATGGCCTTTGTGCAGCTCAAGGACTGGAGCCAGCGCAAGAGCGCGGCCAGCAGCGCGGAAAGCATCGTTGCGCGCGCCATGGGCGCACTCTCGCAGATCAAGGGCGCAGTGGCCTACGCCTTCACCCCTCCGGCGGTGATGGAACTCGGCAACGCGTCTGGCTTCGACGCGTACCTTGTCGACCGCTCCTCAATGGGGCATGAAAAACTCATGCAGGCGCGCAACCAACTGCTCGGCTTGGCCGCAAAAGATCTATTCCTTGTGGCCGTGCGCCCCAACGGACAGGACGACACGCCGCAATTGCAGATCGATGTCGACCAAGCGCGGGCGGGCGCGTTCGGCTTGTCCATGGCCGATATCAACGACACGCTCTCCACCGCTCTCGGCGGCAGCTACGTCAATGACTTCCTCGACCGCGGCCGCGTCAAAAAGGTGTACGTGCAGGGCGATGCGCCCTTCCGCATGATGCCCGATGACATCAATAGCTGGTACGTGCGCAATGGAAGCGGCAGCATGGTGCCGTTCTCGGCTTTCTCCTCCACCCGTTGGACCTACGGCTCGCCGCGCCTGGAGCGTTACAACGGCTTTCCCGCTGTGGAAATCCAGGGAGCCGCCGCGCCGGGCAAAAGCTCGGGCGACGCCATGAAGGCCCTGGGAGCCATCCAGGCAAAGATGCCCGCCCGC
>Ga0183100_1001476_pt1 | contig 11789 bp, 12 predicted proteins | sample Biomet2_FD_127789 | JGI IMG/M metagenome (GOLD analysis project Ga0183100, IMG submission 127789) | Microbial communities from bioreactor (seeded with anoxic lake sediment) at LBNL, California, USA - Biofuel metagenome 2 | ecosystem: Engineered > Bioreactor > Anaerobic > Unclassified ...
AATTTATATACTTGAATTTTTATTATGCTTTTCTAAATCATAGAATCAGTTTATTTATTAAAAATTCTAAATGTAAGATTTAAATTCTCACTTATAAGGAGGAATTTCATGGAATTTGAAGTTTATAGTGTCGACGATACTACTCAATTGGGAATAAAATTAGGTGAATTATTAAACGCTGGTGATATAATTTGTTTAACTGGCGATTTAGGTACTGGTAAAACCCATATTACAAAAGGAATTGCAAAAGGTTTAGACATAAATGATAATATTACAAGTCCGACTTTTACAATTGTTAATGAATATGAAGGTGGAAGATTAAAGCTTAATCATTTTGATGTTTATAGAGTAAGTGATCCTGATGAAATTTATGCAATTGGATTTGATGATTACATATTTTCAGATGCAGTATCTATTATAGAATGGGCAAATTATATAGAAGAAATTCTACCAGAGGATTTACTTCACATAAAAATAGAAAAAGATTTTACTAAAGGCGAAGATTATAGAAAAATAATTTTAACTCCTTATGGTGAAAGATATACTTATATAAAGGAGTTGACAATATGATTGTACTTGCAGTAGACTCATCTTCAAAAGTAGCAACTGTTGCCTTAATGAAAGATGAGAAATTACTTGGAGAAATTACTTTAAATGATAAGAAAGAACACTCTGTCATATTGATGACTATAATTCAAAATCTATTGACTGATAATAATTTAAGTGTAGATGATATTGATGGTTATGTTGTTTCTAAAGGACCAGGTTCTTTTACTGGGCTTAGGATAGGTATGGCAACTATAAAAGGTCTAAGTTTTGGAAGTAGTAAACCGTATGTTAGTGTATCTAGTTTAGATGCCTTAGCACTTAGTGTATCTATTTTTGATGGAATTATATGTCCTATAATGGATGCTTTAAGAAATAGTGTGTACACTTGCCTATACAAAGCACATTCAACTTTTACTGATTATAATAATGAATCAGTAAGTTCTGATAGGAAATATGAATTACCAATTACATTAGAAAAACTTTTAGACTATTCTGCATTAGATGTTGATGAACTTTTAGAAATTATTAAAGCTAAAAAAGAAAAAGTTATATTTATCGGTGATGGGGTAGATAAATATAAAGATTATTTAATTGAAAATTGTCCAAATTGTTATTTCCCACCTAATCATCTTAATTTAGTTCGTGCTTCTTCTTTAGGTGAGTTAGGTAGTATATTATTAAGAAATGGTAATTTTGACGATTCAAATTCTGCTCCATTTTATTTAAAGAAACCACAAGCAGAAAGAGAATATGAGCAAAGGATGAAGTAAAATGAGTATTATTATTGATTTCATGAAAGAGGACGATATTGATGCAATTTTAGATATTAGTTCATTAAGTTTTTCTATTTGTTGGAGTAAGAACTCTTATATGCAAGAATTAACTAATCCTGTAGCTAGATATCTCGTTGCAAAAATTGATAATAACGTTGTTGGCTTTTTAGGCACATGGATTGTACTAGATGAATCCCATATAACAAATATAGCAGTACATCCTAACTATAGAAAACAAGGTATTGCATCTAAACTCCTACGAGAATTACTTAATTATTGTAAAAATCAAGGATGTGTTGCTTATACTCTTGAAGTTAGAAGTAGCAACAAAGCGGCTTTAGCACTTTATGAAAAACATGGATTTAAACAAGATGGCGTAAGAAAAGGCTATTATGAAGACAATAAAGAAGATGCCCTATTAATGTGGTTGAAATAATAATTGTAAGTAATAAAGCTAGAGGATAATCAACTTATTAATGATTATCCTCTAGTCCCTTTTAAACCTTTAATTAAAGTTATATTTTAAACTTTTCAATACTCTCCTGTAAAGTAGAAGCCATTTCTTCAAGATAAGTTGCTTGATTATCAACTTCATCTATTACAGCCAATTGTTCCTCTGTAACCGCTGATGAATTTTCACTATTTCTATTTAATTGCTCTGTATTTTTATTTATAGTGTGCATAGCTTGATCTATAGACTTTATCTCTTTTGACAAATATTTAACATGCTCTACAATATTTAAAGTTGTGTTATCAATATTCTTATTTGAATTATGAATATCATCAAATGCATTCTCAACTTTTCCTGCCAGATTAGTATTTTCTTCTATTTGACTCATTCCAACTTCAACTTCATTATAAATTTTATTAGCACCTAATTGAATATTTTTTATTATTTTTGCAATTTCTTCTGTTGCTGTCCTACTTTGTTCCGCAAGTTTTTTTACTTCTTCTGCAACAACAACAAATCCCTTACCTGCTTCTCCTGCTCTAGCTGCTTCAATAGAAGCATTAAGTGCTAACAAGTTTGTTTGATTAGCAATACCACTTACCATGTCAACAACTCGTCCTATTTTTGAAGAGTTTTCGTTTAACGATGTAGCCTGATCCTTAAATGATGAAATTAAAAAATCTATATTTTTAATTTGTTTTATCATAGTGTCCAATGTTTCTTTACCAATAATAGTATTAGAGTTAGCTTCATCAACACATTCTTTTAAATTTACAACATCATTAAGGGTATCTCTAATATTGTTATTTATATTTTCAATCTTATGAAATGTTTCTTCAATAGAGGTTGCTTGAATATCAGCTACTTCATTAACTGAATTAATAGCTTCAACTACAACATCATTTACACTTTTACTTTGATTCATGTTAATTGCTAAATCTTTAGACGCTTGTGTAACACTAACAATACTTTCTCTAACTGTATTTATAGTTGAATTTAAAGATTTCTTCATATCCATAAAAGTATTTTCTAAGATGTTTAATTCATTTTTAGTATTACTTTGATAGATCTTTTCATATTTATATTCTAAATCTCCATCTGCTATATCTTTTGCTAATTTTTGTAGCTTTGCAACTTTTTTACCTATAGCACTAGAAAATTTTAATGAATATCCTAGACAGGCCATTACAATTACTAAAAGTACTACAATTGTTACTATTAAGTAACTATGAAACGATTTATCTATTTTTTCTTGTATAGTTTCCATATAATTGACTTCCTTAGATAACAATTGTCCATTTATAGCATCAATATACTGTATCTTTTTTTGAGCATTATTATAAGAATCTGCAGATTTTACAGCTGTTTCAGTATTTTTATTAAATATTATTGCATCATTACAGTTAACTTTTATATTTACAATTAAATTTTTTAAAATTTTATAACTGCTTAAACTTTCTTTAGATATAATAGTAGTGTCTAAATAATTACATATTTCCTCTATCTCTTTCCAATCAGTATTGAAGGAATCTAAATCTTCTTGTTTACTATTTGCAATAATATTACTGGTCTTTTCTATCATATCTTTAGCAAGTTCTGTTAACTCACCTTCTTTTGTTGTATTTTCTATTAACAATTTATATTGTTCTTTATAATCATAACTTTTATAGATAGATATTACGTTCACTATAAACATTAAAACTATTACTGCTGTAAATATACTTATCATTTTTGATTTAATACTTTTATCTCCAAGCCCACCAAAGCTTATATTGTATTTTTTCATTATTAAAGTCTCCCCCTAACTCTTCTAGTGTTTTGGTCTTTGATTTTCAGGAACATTTTTATATACATCCTCAAATTCATGGTATTTATCTTTAATAATTGTATCCATCATATTATCTTTAGTGATAGTAACTGGTTCTATATAGTATGTAGGAACATCTACCTTACCATTAAACATCTTATTATTAGTTTCAGGATTTTCTCCTTTTGCTAACTGAACACTTATTTCCGCTGCTTTTTCAGCAATCTTATCTGCTGGTTTATATACTGTCATTAATTGCTTTCCTTCTACAACTCTTTGACATGCTGCTACATCGGCATCTAATCCTGTCACTGGGACTTTTCCATCCAATGAAAATTTCTCCAAAGCTGCAATTGCTCCTGATGCAGTTCCATCATTTGCACAAATTATTCCTTGAATATTAGGATTTTCATTTAAAAGTTTCATTACATTATTATATGCTTCTTCAATATTCCAATCTGTAGAATATTTATCCATAACTAAGTTAATAGTGTCCTTGTGTTCGTTTAACACCTTTAAAGATTCATCTCTAAATATTAATGCATTATTATCTGTTGGTGAACCTCCCACATAAGCTACATTTCCACTTGGAACTTTCTTAAGTAATTCTCTTGCTTGATATTCTCCTACTTTGTAACTATTAATAGATACATAAAAATCAACATCACTATTTTTTATCATTCTATCATATGCTATTAACCTTATTCCTGCCTTATGAGCTTTTTCTGCTGCTTCTGCACAAATTGTTCCATCATGTGGTGCTACCACAAGAACGTTTACTCCTTCTGAAATCAATTGATCTATTTGTGATAATTGAACTTTATCATCACTATTAGCTTGCATAACTCTTACTTCTGCTCCAAGCTCATTTGCTTTGCTTATAAAAGAATCTCTATGCTTTTTCCATATTGGTTCTTTCAATGTATCCATTGAAAATCCTATAACAATCTGTTCTCCATCAACTAGTTTATTTGTAATTTTTAAAGAGTCTAAATTCTTTTCATAATTGCCCAATTCATAACTGCTTAATTTATTTTTTTGTGATACTTCACTTTTATTTGAATTTTCACATCCAATTAAAATCATTGATGATAACGTAATCATTAAAAATATACTTTTAAATACCTTTTTTAATCCCATCTTCTTCCCCCCATGTATTTTTCTTAATAATAAATAGATTTTTATATAAATAAACTTATAACTTTTATATTAACTCAATCTCACCATTTATTAATATATCCATTATTTGTTCACTAGACTTTTCATCTGTTATTATTGCATTTATATCTTATATCTTTAACCTTAATTTTTCCTTCTATATTTAGTATATTTAATATGTCATCTAATCTTCCTCTGTAAACATACTGTATTCTCCCATCTATTATTTCTCTAAAAACAAATTCATATAAGACATATTCAAAAAATAGACTAGCATATTGACTTGTTATTTTTTTGATAGTACCTAAATTACATTTTACATAATTAGTAATTTAAACGCAAGAAGTTCCGTTAGTAAATAATACAAAAAAATTCAAATAATCTAAAATAATATTTGCTTTATCGAAATGTATATAAAAGGACTATCAAAATCTAAAAAACATTTTGATAGCCCTTTACACTTACTATTTATTATTACTGTTTTTCAAAATCTGACTTTGGAACTCCACATAATGGACAAACCCAATCTTCAGGTACATCTTCAAATTTTGTTCCAGCTGCAACACCATTATCTGGGTCGCCTACTTCCTCATTATAAATATAACCACATATTGTGCAAATGTATTTTTCCATAATATAAACCTCCCTTAAATTAATAAGTCACATTTGAATGTGCCTTATCTATATTAATCAAATATATACGTTGCATTAACAATTGCTTATAACGTATATATAAATTAAAGCACTTCTACAATTGCTCTTCCAAAATCTCTGCATCTATTTAATGCTTCTTCATCTGGATTCCACAATTCTCTTATTCCTGAATTAATTATTTCAAGACCAGCCTTTTCTAATTCTTCTGTCATTAATTTTGTAGCTTCACCACTCCATCCATAACTACCAAAAGCTGCAGCCTTCTTACCTTTAAATTTAAAACCTTTAATCATTTCTATTATTGATGCTGTTGAAGATAAAATACCATTATTTATAGTTGATGAACCAAGAAGAACTATTTTGGATTTAAATGTTTCTACAATAATATCATTCTTATCACTTTTAGCTGAATTAATAACTTTTACTGTCACATCTTTATTATTGCTTATTATTCCTTCTGCTATACATTCTGCCATTCTTCTTGTTGCATTCCACATACTATCATAAATTATAGTAATTTGATTTTCTTGATAATCATTTGCCCATTCTAAATATTTATTTACTATTTGAATTGGATTATCTCTCCATATTATTCCATGACTTGGACAAATCATATCAATTGGTAAGTTAAGACTTAATATTTCTTGAATTTTCTTTAGAACTTGTTTGCTAAATGGAGTTAAAATATTTGCATAATATTTTAGTGCTTCTTGATATAGTTCTGCTTGATCTACCTTATCATTATACATAAATTCTGAAGCATAATGTTGCCCAAAACCATCATTACTAAATAACATATTTTCTCCAGATAAATATGTGAACATAGTATCTGGCCAATGAAGCATTGGCGCTTCTATAAACGTAAGTTTATGCTTACCTAAATCTAATGTATCTCCACTTTTTACTTCTACAAAATTCCAATCTTGATGATAATATCCTTTTAATATTCTAACACCAGCTTTAGTACAATAAATTGGGGTATTAGGTATTTCCTTCATAAGTTCTACTAATGCACCACTATGATCAACTTCTGAATGGTTCATAACTATATAATCAATTTTTTTTATATCTACTTCTTTTTTTAAATTAGTAATAAATTCATTAGTAAACGGTCCCCAAACAGTATCTATTAATACTGTCTTTTCATCTTTAATTAAATATGAATTATATGAAGAACCTTTATGTGTAGAATATTCATCTCCATGAAATTTCTTTAATTCCCAATCAATTTTTCCGACCCAAGTTACAGTATCATTTATTTTAAAACCCATGTTAAAACTCCTTCTTTCTAAATATATTATATTAATATAATACCAAATTAGGTATTTTTAATCAATAGTTATTATTAATTAGTTATAGATTCTCCTAACAGTTTATAATTATCTGTTTTTTAATTTTTACTTATAATATATTTTCCACTAATTATTTACTGAACAATCATTAATTCAACATATATATTTTTTATAAATACATCTTATTTTATAACTTATATAATGCCTAAAAACAATATTTATTATTATCAATTTGACTATTTATAATATTTTATATGTATAAGATAATTTATTAATTATAACTGAGCTGCTAAATTCTTGTGTAGCTGCTGATGTTCTCTCTTAGCTAAATTGGTTTTATTTTCATTAAATATGTTAAATATAATATTGTTTACCAATCTATCGATTTCTAAACAACAAAGATAAGGCCGTTTCAAAATAATTTAATCATTTTGAAACGGCCTTATCTTTATTTTATATTTACTATATTGTTTTTGTTTTATTTTTTGGACTACCAAAGTTTGGTTCTGCCTTAAATATTGAAACTGATATTTTTTTATATAATATATATGTTAATACTGATACTATAAGAGCTTTGACGCCATTAATAGGTAACAGTCCAACAGTAATATATTGTATAAGATGGGCATTATCCATATGCATTCCATAAGCAGGTAACAATAAATATACATTTGCTATAACCCCTACTATTTGAATAGAAACTGCACCTAGTATCATCCCGAGTATAGCAGTTTTCTTGCTTTTCTTTTTATGGTATATAAGTCCTGCTGGTAATATTAGTGCAACTCCAAATAAAAAGTTTGCCACTTCTCCAACAAAGCCTGTGCCTGTACCTTTTATTGCTACTATTAAAACATTTTTTAATAATTCTATTACTACTCCTACTATTGGTCCAAAACCAAATGTTCCTATCATTGCTGGAACATCGCTCAAATCAATTTGAAGCCATGGGAAAAGTGGTATCATTGGAAACTCTATATACCTAAGTATAAGTGCTATTGCCGATAATAGAGAAACTTTTACTAGTCTACTTGTTTTTTCATTCATTTTCTTTGCCTCCCAAAAGTTATCTTCTTTGGATAGCTTATTAGGTAATTTATTTTTAATATATTCTTATTTTATTCCATATATTTATTTGCAATGAAGTAATAAAAAGCCCTGATGTAAGAAACATCAGGGCACATACTGCAATAAATAAAAATAAAGAAAATCTAATTCCTAATAGGTTACCTTCTTTCATCCAGACTATACTGTCGGCTTCGGAGTTACACCGAATCAGCTATTTTAAAGCTCGCGGGCTATACCGCCGGTAGGGATTCACACCCTGCCCTGAAGATATATTATATTTTCTTAATTATATAACTTTATTATAAACTTTGCAAGATACTCTTTTTATAAAATTGGAGAGGATTGAGATTTTAAATATCGCTCTTTTACTAAAAATTTTTATTGACCTATAAGCTTGTCAGTCTTTAATATATGTTCCGTTAGCCAGTCATTTAAAAAGTTTAATATTTCCACTAAACTTTCATCTTGATTTTCATCAAGATGTCTTAAATCTATTGCTTCAATCTTTTTAATAAATTGCTCATGTTCTATTTTTTGAGTGAAAAGTCTTTTATAATTTATACTTTGCATGTACTCTTCTTCTGATTTAAAATGAAAAATAGTATAATCCTTTAAGTCTTCTAGTATATGTACTATTTTATCATATTTATCAAGGGCAAACTCATCTTTCAATAACATATATGCTTTATCAGCTAACTCAAAAAGCTTCTTGTGTTGCTCATCTATATGATCTACTCCAATTTTATATTCTTCTTTCATTTCATACATAAATAATACCTTCTTTCTAACTATAATTTAAGTTTTATTCAACCTAGTTTTCATTAATATATCATTTTTTTCCAACAAAGTCACTATGAAAATTAACATGTATTGTCTAGTTAATTGTGGATTTTTAGAAGTACTCAAAATAAAACAGCTCTTAATATTTTTAAGAATTATTCAAGGCGAATACTTTTGAATTGGCGTTTTGGCGTTAACTTCAAAAATCTAATAACAAATTATATTATAACTTGTTGCTTTAACTAAGATGTTATTCTACAATATTAAACATAAAGATATATACAAGTATTTAGTAAAAATATCAAATAAATTAACTTCCAGAGTTAAGATTAAAGAAGGAACTACTATGTTTAAAAAGTGGGATATAATTATAATAGTTTTATTAATATGTTTATCCTTTATTCCTGAACTTATTTTCGGGATAATTATGAGTAAAAATTATAATGGAACTTACGCTGAAATAACTTTAGACGGAAAACCTTATAAAAAAATACTCTTATCTGAGCATAGAGGTGAAGATAAGATAGATGTTAAAACAAAATATGGATATAATATAATTGAAATTAAAGATGCGTCTATTGGAATAATCGATGCTGATTGCCCAGATATAATTTGTATAAAATCTGGCTTTATATCAAATCCAGGTCAACTTTTAGTTTGCCTCCCACATAAATTAATGATTGAAATTAAGAGCAATGATAATGAAAAAAATATTAATGTTATTCCAGCACACTGAGGTGAATCAAATGAGTAAACCATTCCGAATAGTTTTTATAGGTCTTTTGGTCTCACAAGCTTTGACTCTTTATACCGTTGAAAGTATAATTCCAGTGCCATTTATTGCGCCTGGTGCTAAGCTTGGATTAGCAAATTTAATTACTGTTATAGCACTATACACATTAAATAGTAAAAAAGACGTCTTTTTAATAATAATACTAAGACTTTTACTATCAACTATGTTTGCTGGAAACCTGTCCACCTTTATGTATGGTGCTGCTGGGGCAATCCTTAGTTATTTGGTAATGATATGTGTCAAAACACTCGGAAAAGATAAGCTTAGTATAATAGGTGTAAGTGCCTCTGGGGCTTTATTCCATAATGTAGGTCAATTAATTGTAGCTTCAGCTATAGTTCATAATATTGCTATCATGCTTTATTTGCCGGTTTTATCCATAGCGGGTATTTGTACAGGAATTTTTATTGGCATAACATCAAACTTTGTAGTTAAACATATGTCTAAACTACCTTATTTTAAAGATTTAAATATAAGTGCCTAAGAAATTCTATCCATATATTAAATTGTGGATGATACATCTAAAAGATATCCAACACTATAAATAATAGGGCATGTTTTTTACGGTTGCATCAAAATCCTCAGCAACCATAAAAAATGTATGCCCTATTATTTTGGCAGGATATACATAAAAGTATACCTTTCACCTTGGATATTTCTAATTTGCAAATTCAAACTCTTTATTTAAATCTATAATCCTATCTTTAAATCCCTCTGATGTATAGACCTTATAATCTGATGTGGTAATTTCACAAGATACATTAGGCAAACTATCTACTAATTTCACACCTTTTTCTGATCCTAATGTAAAAACTGTTGTAGTGAGAAGATCCGCTAACATGTTATTATCTGGATTATCACCATCTATTACTATTGTATCACTTATAACCCCATTATCTACTGGATAACCCGTTTTCGGATTTATAATATGATGATATCTTTTGTTGTCTTTTATAAAAAATCTCTCGTAATCACCAGATGTAGATAATGATTCATTGCATAACTTGATTATTCCCATATATTCGTTAGGGTCTTCATTTCTAGGATGTTTAATGCCAACAGACCACTCATTATTATCTTTATTTTTACCAATAGCATAAATACAACTTGCACCTAAATTAATAAGCCCATTTTGAATATTATACTTTTTATAAATTTTCAAGATCTCGTCAGCTGCAAATCCCTTAGCAATACCACCTAAATCTATGGCCATCCCCTCTTTTTGAAGCATAACGCTATTATCATTTTCATTTATACTGATTTTGTCATATCCCACCAATTGTAAGTTAGCTTGAATTTCTTCGTCAGAAGGTAATCTTTGATTATCTGTTCCTATGCCCCACAAATTTATTATTGGGCCTAGGGTAATATCCCATGCTGGTTCTAAAAAAATATACAAATGTACTCATTTCAGATAATTCGCACTTATTCTATCTTATGATAATTTTAAGCCTTGGTTGAACCAGTTCATTCATATATTGTATTAATATATAAACTTATCCCACAACCGTATTTTAAAATTTTATAATGAATAAATTATTCAACCCTCATTTCTGATAAAATACATGCTTCATATTTTTATGAGGTACATATATTTGTGATTAAACATTTATTTTTAATTATATTAACTAATTCTATTTTCTAAAATCTCTTTAACTTTTTTATAATTTGTATAAATTGTTATTTCTTTATCATATTTTCTACTTAATATATTCTTACTTGCATTGTAATCAGAATGGATTTCACCACATTTAGAACAAGTAAACACATCACCTTCACGATTCCCAAAGCTTCTACAAATACTACAAACTTTACTTGTATATGCTGGGTTGATATACGTATATCTCATACTGTTATAATCACATTTATATTCTAATCTTTCTCTTATATATCCCTTAATCCATCTTGATAATTTTCTTTTAACTGTTTTAGGATATGTGTTATTCCAATTAACAAAATCCAGCTGTTCCATTATTATTTCAGTTGGTTTTTCTTCTTTTATCAATTGATTTAAAGAGCAATTAATATAAGATTTTACAGTTTGATTATGTTTTTGTTTATTGTGATTATATTTTGCTTTGCCTAAATTATTTTCTTTTATGATGTTAGCTTTTTTAACTTTTCCTTGTTCTAAATATTGATTATATAAAGCAAAGAATCTATTTCTTTGTTTATTTTTCTTATTTAGTCTTTCAGTTTCTTTATCAAGGAATTGATTTAACTTTTCACCATAAAATTTACCACTTGATACTGCAAATAAGTATTTATACCCTTTATCTATTCCTATAATATTTTCTTGATTATTATTCTTTTTTACTTGTATTTTCAAAGGTTTATGAATTTCTATTTTGTTATCTACCATTTTAATAGTTAAACCACTGCAATATTTATTATTATCAGTTAATTTAATAGGTAATCTTTTGCCTTTTTTAGTACAAGTTATATTTATATAGCCTTCTTTATA
>Ga0183100_1001477_pt1 | contig 11778 bp, 14 predicted proteins | sample Biomet2_FD_127789 | JGI IMG/M metagenome (GOLD analysis project Ga0183100, IMG submission 127789) | Microbial communities from bioreactor (seeded with anoxic lake sediment) at LBNL, California, USA - Biofuel metagenome 2 | ecosystem: Engineered > Bioreactor > Anaerobic > Unclassified ...
TAGTGGTCGTCTGTCCACAAGCGTGAGTTCCGGTCGTTCCGACCGTACCTTCCGTAACCCTCTTTCAAGGTGAACGAGCTCCACGAAGCGTCGAATAGGCTTCGTGCCAAATGGCCGTTCTCAATAATTTCCCTGGCGTCTAGCTTCTCGGTGACGATTATAGAACAGCCGATGAAGCTCGTACTGGAGCACCTCGGAGTGCACGCCTCGGAGGTCCATATCGCTCTCCTTCCACACAGGCAGGAGGGCTTGCAGCTTGAACCGGTCGTGCTCGCCGGATCTATGCAGTTCGAGGAATTTGTTATACGTTCGCCGACAGACCTCTTTCGTCCACAGAAGCTTCCGCTCTTCCTCCTTGTTGGAATAAAGACGGAACTTACAGGCGAGCATCTTCCTCGTTTTTCATGAGGTCTTGAGGATATAAGCATCGTTCGGGGAGATGACCGAAAGTGCGTCTATGTTGCTTTCATCCCCCACTTTCGCGAGGGGGACTTCGCACCCGCATAAATTAATGTACATACCCCGACTTCTCTTGCGTAGGGATGCACTGGGCCTCTAGGTTCAGGAGGGCTAGCGAAGCTCGGGTCGCGCCCGTCCATCGGTTCGCCATGGCCTTTCCGCTATGGGGTCCGGAAGGGGAACCACGTGACCGATAACGGCATAATGCTGGAAGTGGGCGTCATCATGCTCGTCGCCTTCCTAGGCGCCGCCCTGGCCAGCCGGACCAAGCAGAGCGTGGTCCTCGGCTACATCGTCGCCGGTATCCTCGTCGGTCCGAACATACACCTGGACGTCCTCGGCCTCAGGTACGACGGGCTGATTGGCAGCTCCGAGCTCATCACCCTCATCTCCGACCTGGGCATCGTCCTGCTGATGTTCTTCGTGGGGCTGGAGTTCTCCATCACCAAGCTGCGGAAGGTGGAGCGGCCGGCGATCATCCTCTCCCTGGTCAACGTCGGCGTCAACCTCTTCACCGGCATCCTGCTGGGCACCGCCCTGGGATGGCCGCTGCTGGACACGGTGTTCCTGGCCTCGGTCGTGGCCATGAGCTGCGCGGGAGTGGCCATGAAGTCACTCATCGAGCTGGGGCGCCTCGACGCCCCGGAGACCGATTTCCTCCTTGGGGTGATGGTAGTGGAGGACTTCATCTCCGCCATTTTCCTCGCCACCATCGGCGGGCTGATGGTCAAGACCTCCGCCGACGCCTCGCTGACCGGCTTCCTCATCGGCGTGGTCATCTTCATCGCCTTCTTCGCCTTCCTCGCGTTGCTAGTAATTCCGCGCACCGTCCGCTATCTGGTGAGGATGAAGAACGATGAGATGTTCGTCATCTTCGCCCTGGGCGTGGTGTGCATGGCCGCCGCGGTGGCCGAGTTCTTCGGCATCCCGGCCATGATCGGAGCGTTCTTCATCGGCATGACCTTCGCCGAGACGAAGATCACCGAGCGGATGGAGGAGAAGATGGCCCCCTTCCGCGATGCCTTCGTGGCGGTGTTCTTCATGGCCTTCGGCATGATGATCGACCCCAGCCTGTTCCCCTCGGTCATGGGCATCGTGCTGGTGGCGGTCGTCCTGGTCATCGTCGACGACGTCCTGATCACCGCGGTGCTGTCCTATTTCATGGGCTACACCTCGAGGCAGTCCCTGGCCGTCTCCACCTCGCTGTGCGCCCGGGGCGCCGAGTCGGTCATGTACGCCAGCGTGGCCAAACATTCCGCGGCGACCGTCAAGGGGGCGGAGCTGTACCCCCTGGCCGGCGCGTTCACCTTCATCATGAGCGCGCTGTGCCCTCTGCTGATGCGCCGCAGCAACGGCATCGCCGATGCCCTGGCCCGCCGGATGCCCCACTTCATCAAGTACTCCGCGGCGGTGGTGGCGAGGACCCTCAGCAAGCTCATCATGCCCGGCAGCGGGTTCCGCCTGTACCGGGGCTCGCGCGTGCTGCTGGGGACCGAGGTGTTCTACGTCGCGGCGCTCCTGGTGCTCATCGCCACCTCCGGCGAGGTCCATGCCCTCGCCTTCATCGTCACCGTTCTGTCGGCGATCCTGATGTGGTTCGTCCTCCAGTCGGTGCTGACCCCGGTGGTGAGGCAGGTCAACTACTACAACCTGGGGACGGAGCCGGGGAACCACACCTTCATCAGCGGCTACGTCGCCGCCCTGGTCCTGGTGACCCTGCTGACGGCGTCCTGCGTGGCCTTCCTGTTCTCCATCTACTGGCCCGGTGTGCTCCTCGTGCTCGCCTCCTACGCCATGTGGTTCGTGCTGGTCATGAAGGTCGCCCACGACCGCACCAGCGGCGGCTCCGCCTACGTCCTCCGCCCGCCCCGTTCCGTGGCCGGTTACGGGGCATCGCCTCCAAGGACGGAGACGCGCGACCAACCTAGGTTCAACCACCGCCAGCGGTGGAAGGGGTTCTAGAACTACATCTCCGGCCGGATGATGCCCAGGGGGTTCCCCTCGGGGTCGGCGAGGACCGCGATGTCGCCGACGCGGGGGATGGGCGTCTTGGGCGTGATCACTCTGCCGCCGTTCTTCAGCGCCCGGTCGATGAACTCATCCACCGATTCCACGCTGATGTAGTTGAGGGGCACCTGGCCATTCGCTGTCCTCTTGTACATCCCGCCGTTGACCCCCGGCTCCTTGAGCATTCCCTTCTCGTCGGTGGGCACCGTCTGGATGACCGTGTAGTCCATGTCCCTGACCCCCACGAACTTCCAGCCGAACACGTTGCCGTAGAACGCCTTCATCTTGTCGACGTCGTCCGCTGGCAGCTCAAAATGGATGATGGTGTGGCTCATCGCTATCCTCGTTGCTCGGTTGGCAGCGCAGGCTAGAAAGTACTTTCGGGCGGTGAGCCTGCGTCGTTATCGTCCGGCCGCTCAGATCACTTTGACCTTCTTGAGCACGTCCCAGCACGCCCCTATGCCCGTCCCCCCGGCGTTGACATCGTCCAGGTACACGGCGCCCATGATCTCCTCGAAGGCCTCCCCCAGGGCATTGCCCCGAGGGCCGGCCGCGGCTCTCTTGGACGGCGACAGGCAATTCCGGAGCCCGATCTCCTCGGCGACGCGGGCATAGTTCTCCCGGCAGACCCTGGCCTCGCGCTCCTCGTTGATCCGCTCCTCGCTCAGGCCCTGGGAATAGAAGTGGTTGACCACGGTGCAGCAGATCACCGCCTCACCGAGGACCGCCAGCCCCGGCTCCTTGGTGCTGGTCGCCCTGACATCGTTCCCTCCCTTCGGGGTGACCGCCCGCATCATGAGCTCGGGTTCGTTGAAGGAATAGCCCAGCAGCGTTTCAAGGTCCACTTTATCCTCGTCAGCCAAGATGGTGCCTCCGGTAGATCTTGGGAAAAAATTGCGTAGGAATATAAAATACTGGGCGGCCGGGGGCCGGCTCTTGATAATGGGCCGCTGTTTCCGGGAGAGATGAACCTCCCTGGACCGGCCGTTCATGACGAAGAGAAATGACCGAACGACCGAGAGGCCATCCCCGCCCCATCTCAATGTTGAAATATATACCCAGTTATCTCCGTACGCGGCCGGTGCGGCCCAGATGAGGTTCTCATGACAGCTCAGAGCAGTTCGAAGATCGCAGTGGTAGCGGCCGTCCTCGGCAACCTTGCCATAGCCATCATCAAGTTCGCCGCCGCCGTGCTGAGCGGCTCGTCGGCGATGATATCCGAAGGCATCCACTCGCTCGTCGACACCGGCAACGGCCTCCTCCTGCTCCTGGGACTCAAGCGTGCCCAGCGGCCCGCGGACGAGTCCCATCCTTTCGGCCACGGCAAGTCGCTGTATTTCTGGACGAACATCGTGGCCATCTCCATCTTCGGCATCGGCGGGGGCATGTCGGTTTACGAGGGCATAACGCACATCCAGCACGTCTCGTCGGAGACAGTGCTAGGCGATCCCACGGCAGCCTACATCGTGCTCGCCATATCGGCCCTCATCGAGGGCACATCGTTCACCATCGCCGTGAGGCAGTTCATGAAGGCCAAGGGCGAGGCCGGGGCCTTCCAGTTCCTCAGGCACTCCAAGGACCCCAGCCTGTACACCGTGGTGCTGGAGGACAGCGCCGCCCTGCTCGGTCTCATCTTCGCCTTCCTGGGCATCTTCCTGGGCCACGCGCTCAACAACCCCTACCTCGACGGGGTGGCATCGGTAGCGATCGGCCTGCTGCTGATGAGCGTGGCCTGGTTCCTGGCCTCGAGGACCGCCGGCCTGCTGCTGGGCGAGGGCGTGAGCCCCGAGGAGCTGGCCGACATCCGGCGCCGGGTGGAGGCGGACCCCGCGGTCCGGCGTGCCGGCGACATCCTCACCATGTACATGGGACCACACGAGCTGCTGGTGAACATGGGGGTGTGCTTCGTCGAGGGGACCACCGCCGAGCAGATGCACGAGGCCATACGCCGCATCGAGGCCGACCTGAAGAACGGCTACCCGCAGACCAACCGGGTGTACATCGAGGCGGAGTCGCTGCCGGGCGTGGGGACGAAAGGCTCACCGGTGTGCGCGGCGACCGATGTCCCCAGCGGGCCGAAGGACTGAGGCGACTCACAGCTTCGTCAGCAGCTCGTGGTACATACTGGTGGTGTCATCGACCGTGTCCAGGTTGAACACCAGCACCCCGCCGGCGTGGTGGACCACGATGCAGTTGGGGACGGAGTTGTACCTCGCCAGCACGTACCGTCCGAGCTCGCTGTTCTGGAAGTTGCCGCTGCTTACCTCCGTCCCCCCGAACCCCCCGACGCGGCGGCCGTCGTCGAAGCTGGCCCTGAGCTCGACCGATGTGATGTCCTCGTAGGGCACTTTCTCGTTCACGAACGGAGCGCTCACCTGGAGGCCGTCAGGGTCCAGCGATGCGCTCACCTTCCCGGAGCCGATGAACGCGAAGACGGCGATCAGGATGATGGCGGTGACGGCGAGGGAGGCGATCGCGATCTTCCTGCTGCGCGTTCTGTCCTTCGCGCTCATCGCATGCGCGGGGCTCGCGCCCTCCCTGAGGAACCGCTTCCCGGTGTTCATGTAGATGACCGCGCCGAACAGGACGACGATGCTCGCTATCAGTAAGAGCCAGAAGAGGACCATGCTGACGTTCAGGACCAGCAGCTCCAGTCCCGCCGTCATCAGCACCATGGCGATGGTGACCACCATGCCCACGAACTTGGCCAGGGCCTGGGAGTCGTAGCTGTCCCGGACGGCCTGGGTAGAGGTATTGTAACCGGCGATCAGCATGGCCCCCTTTCCGGTTACCCACATGTACACGGACAGGGCGATCAAGGGAATCATGGCCGAGAGGAGCAAGGCCTGCATCATGAGATCGGGGTCGTCCACGTCCCCGGCAAGGAAGAGCGCGGTCAGGCCCAGCGGCACGGCGATGGCAATGATAACAAGCAAAACCAGGAGCTTGGTGTTCCGGTCCACGGTGGCCCATATCCATGCTGGCCTATTTGCTTTGGCCTATGTAAGTGGTAGGATAGAATCGTGGTATCTCCGCGTGCGGATAAATGACAAACTTAGGAAGCATGTGTCTCGTGGCCTTTTCATGTCTTGTAGATGTGCACATCATCTTGGCTCTTGACCAGCTCTAGGTTGCTGATTTTATGCTCGTAGCTCACGACCCTTGTTCCGGCCCGCGTCTCGGCCTTGATCTTCCTCGCGATTTTATCATTGATGCTTCCTCGATATTGGAAGATGAACACGACATCAGCGTCGCCGATGTCCTGCCTGAACAAGTCCCCGAGGATGACCCTGGCTTTCCGAGCTCTCAGCTTGGCCACCAGCCACCGCAGAGGTTCTATCTCAACACCTTTCACATGGTCGCATCGCTTGGAGGCCTCCATGAGCGCTTCCCCCGTGCCGCAGCCAAGGTCGTAGAAGACCTCGTCCCTTTTCAGGTCGGCCATCTCGAGCGCCTTGGCGACGGCCGACCTTGGTGTGGGAGTATAGCATGCACCCCCGGCCAGCAGGGGTAGAATATGGAGGCGACGAGATAACCTAGCACTATGAGAACTACGGCCATGAGGATGCCCGCGTCCATTCGACACCTCCGGAGAGTCGTTGCACGGAGCGAAGATATAGAGGCTCCGATGGATGCGATCGCCGTCATGGGGTCAATCGCATCGAACGCAATTGATTGCTACCTGAAACCGTATGCCTGGTTAAAATGAAAATCGGAAAATTACATAATTATTTTAATATATAACGAAAAAGCTCTATCGCACGTGGTGTGGGAATCGGGGATGGCTGATACCAGCTCAAGCTGGATGCATCTAGACACCGTATCGCTGTTGAATATAAGTCCCAGCATCCCATCGAGAGTGTATGAGTCCTTTCTAGACAAGAGCGTATTATCCAGGCTCAGTCCGCGTGATGCCGTTGAGTTCCTTTTTTCCGATCAAAACAGGTACGCGATGACCCATATGAACGATGGGAGAAAGAGGGGACCCAGCGCTTTGATGAAATATCTGTTATCGGGGTTGGCTTCCCTGAGAACGGACTTTAACTACAACCCCTCCATCCTGAGAGTGAACAAGAACGTGGGGGTTCTCAGCAATACAAGGGCGCTCGAATGGGCGATTAAGCAGAAGCGGGCAAAGAAAATCGATCGCCTGGTCGCCGGTCCGAACCTGGTCATCGATCCCTTGGATTGTGACTCGATATTGCTCAGCAAAGAGATAGATGTCGTCGTCACGCCGTCAAGATGGCCCACTGACTATTTCCTGTCCAAGGCCCCATCTTTGTCCACCAAGATAAGGGAGTGGGCATGCGGCGTGGATACTGACCTTTGGACACCCTCACCCGAGATCGGAAGTCAATGGCTAATATACGATAAAACGGATGATCGGTCTAAAGCGATCCTCGGGGGAGTCAAACAAGCCCTCGATAGGGAGTCGATAAGCTACGAGATCATCAGGTATGGGGACTATAACCAATCGGAGTACCTTGATAAGTTGCACCGGTCCGCGGCAATGGTCTTCCTTTCGAACAGCGAATCGCAAGGCCTAGCCTTATTCGAGGCCTGGTCGTGCAATGTCCCCACCCTTGTTTACGACAGAAGATATTGGGAATATGAGGGCCGTTCTTTTCATTCAGAGTGTATCATCCCATATGTGAACGACATCAATGGGGTCAGGTTCGAGACGATCAACGATATTGATCGTTCGTTATCGTCCTTCCAGGACGGCATCGATAGGAACGGGTTCCATCCTCGAGATTTCGTGCTCTCAAAATATACACTAGAGAAGGCGGCCCGGGCCTACTTGGAGCTATTCGATATTTAATTCTAAGCTCTACGGCCTTCGTCACTGGCTATCTGAAGGCATGGCCCTTGAAGTAGAGTGAGGTCATATGGTCAAAGGTCGTGAGCCAGTTCCGGAGTTAATCGGCACTCGTTCTGAAAACACTGATAAAATCAAGTGAAAACTAGCTTGGTCCGATGTCACTAGTATGTACAGAAGTGCGGGCGCCGGGCCTCACTGGACAAAGCAAGCCAGTATCTCAAATCGAGATTTCAATGAAATGCAATTCTGTACAAACCTCTTCCCTTTCTCTTTTTTTGAGCTATAACAAAAATACGATAGTCCTTCACTGAACGATGCCCCTCCTACCTTCTCTCATACCAGCTTACTAACAAATCTAGGAAAAATAATGCGGTTTATCATCGACTGACCACTCCAGACCTACCTAGTTAGAGAATTAGTTAGTGAATGGTTAGTGTGTTAGTGCTCATAAGGTAAAAAATTTTTATCATATCATCAGATAACACTTATATTATTAAATAACGTTATCGGAATAAATGGGGGAGTTGTAGCTGTCTAATTTCAATGTTCGTCTTTTCAGTGAATGTGATGTTAACGATCTCTTTTTTGATAGTCTTAAGGAAGATTATCCAGGGTTTACCGAATGGTATATAAAAAAGACCGAGGTGGATGAGCGCGCCTACGTTTATATTGATGATGATGGCATCCATGCGTTCCTCTACATAAAAGATATTGACGACGAAGAAATACCTGGAGTTCTACCCCGAGCCAAGAGAATGAAGATTGGAACACTCAAGATTTCTGAGGGGTCGCAGGGACAGCGACTGGGGGAGGGAGCTGTAGGCATTGCGCTCTGGAGATGGCAGCAATCAGGTGTTGATGAAATTTATGTAACTGTTTTTGAAAAACATAGTAAATTGATCAGTATCCTGGACTCATTCGGTTTTCTATTGGCAGGAAAGAAGGCAAACGGGGAGTGCGTTTATGTCAAGGATAAAAAGAAAATGCGGTACGATACGGCGAAGCACTCTTTCCCATACCTTGACCCGTCGTTCAATCGAGGCAAATACATACCAATAAACGATGATTTTCATGATAAACTGTTCCAGTTTTCTGAACTGAAGAATGTTAAACATAGCGACGAAGATGCTTCAGCAGCGTCCAATGGGCTTAGCAAGGTATTCGTCGCAACACCGTTTAATGGCATTGATTACCGAACTGGGGACATCGGCCTAATCTATCGCAGACACACGGGAGATGGGCAGAAGACGTACAAATCTGTGATAACTTCATATTGTACCATCGTTAAACAGCTACCAGTTAAGAAGAATAATGAGTATGTGAGGACCTTGGACGAATTTTTAAGCATTGTCGGCAATAAAAGTGTCTACAGCCAGGATGAACTTACTCGGATTTACAACGACAGTGGCAATAAAAACATAATTGTTATTGAAATGCTATACAATGGCTACTTTGGAGCTGGTCATAATGTTAATCATGCTACCTTAAAAGAATATGGACTTTTTGACAAACACCCGTATTTAATCGAGCTTTCGAAGGATAATATATTGGAAATACTGAGGTTGGGCGGAAAAGATGTGCAAGATATTATTATCAATAAATCCGGAGCATGTTGAAAAAATACTTGGTGGCACTAAGTTATATGAGTTCAGAAAAGTTAGATGTAAAAAGGAAATAACCAAAATCGTCATCTATTGCACTAGCCCTGTGATGAAGGTGGTGGGGGAAGCATCGGTTGATGATGTGCTTGAGAGTACTCCAGACGAGATCTGGAAGATGACGTCGGATGCTGCTGGTATTGATAAGGCATTTTTTGACGATTACTATTCAGGCAGGAGGAGAGCCGTAGCTTTCAGAATTGGTCATGCGGAAAAATTTGAAGAACCAAGGGATTTATCAGATTACGGGTTATCTTGGGCCCCGCAATCGTTTGCATATATTATCGATTAAGGGTATGCTCTGCATCAGGGGCAATGCTCAGTATCACGTAATCGTCTTCAAGGCCCTGAAAACCTTTGAGGATGTAAGTCACTTTACAATCTACCGATCTGCCCGAGTAAGTTTTACCGTTCCACTCTCGTAAGCATAGGGTATCGCCGACCTTAAACCCTCTATCGTCCTTGCGAAGTTCAAATGTTTTTTTCCCTTCGGATACGGCAATAAAGTATTCTGGCAATACTTTCAATTCATGTACTTTTGTCATCCGATACCAATGTCACATATGAGCATCGTTGCTATATATCCTGATTCGACTGGAATCAGACTTCAGGAACATTTCGCTTTCGTAGAGCTTTAGCATAGTCGTTCAATGTTAGGATTTCAACCTTATTTTCGATGGTGTGAGCTATAACAACGTAACCAGGTTCTTTCTCAAACATCTCCCCACTATGGCACTCAGGAATCCACCCCATTGATTCGTAGCTTCCGAATAGATTTACAATATAAGTAAACCCGAAATGGTCATCATTAAAAATACCAATCGTATGGTGTGGATAATTGCATAGCGCATCCGTTTCATCATGTAAAGTTGAGGCGCCTATCGATGAAACAAAATTACCGGCTGTTAGATGCTTTTGATCATCGTCTAACCTTTCAATCGATTCGATGTCGCTGTCCCAGATACGTCCCCTCATCACCGATGCGGGGGAAGATTTGCTAAATGGGTCGCCCCAAATCCATGCAGCGGTACCTAGTACAATCTTAGAAGCGAACCTTACCAGCGCTACATCCTCATCGTCACTCGTTCCATCTAAACAAGAAAACGAGCCGTGCTGATATTTTGCAGGATCTGGGCATTCACTTGCAAAGCTCACAATAGACAATGATTTTTCTTTTAAATCCCAATACATTTTTGCCGGACCACCAAAGGCAACACCGATGCCTCGATGTGTGGGCAATGCTTGCTTCTTCCTCTTTAGCTTAATTTTGTTGCCGTGTACTATTGTGCTACCCAAGAGATTACACAAAGGGGAGGTTCTCATGGCCTTCTGTTCAATAAGCCTCCCGATGTCATTATTGCACTTCTTGCAGGCAATGATCTTGAAACCCCTTGGCCCACCAAGGTCTTGTGGGATTACATGATCATAGGTCCACAAGTCATCAACAAATTTCTTCCCACAGTATGGGCAAATATAGCTCTTTACAATCCGTCCTGTCCCCACACCCCTGCATAGCATTAGTGGTTCTTAGAAACTAGTGAATCTATGCACTCCACCCAACATGAGCGACTTACTATCAATTTGCATCATCGAGGCAGATTTCGATAAAAATATGAAAGGTCTCTAGAAGCAGCTTCTTTGGCTTATTCATAGTTTGATAAGGAGATTGAAATGCCTTTTGGATTTTTTTAATCTCGCTTATTGGTTTCTACGCGTTCAGTCTGCATACCGCTCTCATTCCTTTCCGCTCGATTTCACGATAAGAGCCTTAAAGACGGGCCGATTCATTGGAGACTCACTTTCACCCCATCGAATGAAGAAAAAAGCCTGTTAATGAGCCCTTACGCCTCAACTTATTGCATTTTTTTAAACATCCAGAGAGTCTTAGCTGAATTTAATATATAACAATTAAATTATATATGGCCCGCTATCAGGTTTCCGATAATATGGTTATAAACCTTCTCTATGAACTCGTACGCGTCTCTATTTACGGGCTGACAACCGCTATTGTGTTCATAACTCTCGTTTGGCTTTCGGCAAGGCTGCGAAAGGACCTCAGGAACAAGATGGCGGTAAATCTACTGGGCCATATGGTCTTCAACAGCATTCTAGGCCTCCTCCCTAGTGTATTCCTCGTTATCTTCTATTTCATGACTGGGGACTCGACCTTTAGCACCCTTGCGGACACTTGTGCGATGACCTTCCCCATGGGCTTGATGATTTGGTGGTATTCCTGCACCCACTCGATAGATCCTAACGAGTGCAAACTTTAGCGATCCCTCATAATCTTTCAATATTCAAACGCTAGAGTAAGGGAATACTGATGTAACAACATTTATCCGACAGTCCACGGTCCATAGGGTCGCATGAATGATGAGTGCCACCGCTGCAATGAGATCATTGTTTGGCTCCATGGCCAGGAGCAAGGTCGAACCGTCAGATGCCCGATTTGCGAGGCTTCGTATACAAGAGGCAAGTACTGCATCCTCGATGAGGCCGGCAACCTGGTGAGCGAGGTGTGGCAGGAGAGTGACCGGCCAGCCTACTGCACCTCATGCAAGTGGACAGGACCGATGAGGCTCACCAGGTACTTGAATGACGAATGCTTCCAGTTCCGGTGCCCGGAGTGCGGGGCGATTGTAGCGAACAGGAAGGGTGAAGAATGAAGAAATTAACGTGGCAGGGCCGGAAGTGATCAATTTATACTCTTTGACGATAGGTTGCATCCATAAAATTTTTAGCCTACTCTCCTTAATAAAAATTGTTTGAGCGTTTCTTGAATGTTAAGAATACTATATGGTAATGAATATCGTATAGGCCTTAGATGAATCA
>Ga0183100_1001478_pt1 | contig 11777 bp, 7 predicted proteins | sample Biomet2_FD_127789 | JGI IMG/M metagenome (GOLD analysis project Ga0183100, IMG submission 127789) | Microbial communities from bioreactor (seeded with anoxic lake sediment) at LBNL, California, USA - Biofuel metagenome 2 | ecosystem: Engineered > Bioreactor > Anaerobic > Unclassified ...
CCAGATAACGGTAAAAATATGGATACAATGTAAACAATCCATGAAACATCGAAAATTGACTTGATTTTTCAAACAAATTGCGTATAATAATATTTCATGTAGTTAAATATTAATAATATACAATATTAATGTACGCAACGAAGAAAGGAGAATATATGGAACAAACGGAAAAAGAAAAGTTATTAGAGGCTTTGCACAGTCTGAAAAGAACGCAAACATGGCTTTCCCCCTTGGGCGGCGTTTCACGGGGTGAATATATCACATTGCACATGATCTATCATCTTTCAAAAAATGCAGATGAAAACGAATCCGGAACAAAAATAACCGACCTTAGCAAGGCAGTGCAAATGAGCCGGCCTGCTGTTTCACAAATGTTGAATTGCCTTGAAAAAAAAGGATTGATCGAGCGCATGATGGCGAAAACTGACCGCCGCGTTGTCTATGCAAAATTGACGCAAGCCGGTGAGGAACAGCTTGAAAAAGCTCATTATCAATTTCATTCCTGGTTCGATGAGATTGTTGAAGAATTGGGTGCGGAGGATACCGCGGAGCTTGTTAGGCTGATCAATAAGCTGCATGCCATTACGGAGCATCTGCAGGAGCACAACTAATTTACCATTTTATGTTTTTGAAAGGATCATATAACATGATAAAACTGGCAAAATACTTAAAACCCTTTGCGCTTGTACTTTTGGTTTCAATTGCCTTGTTGTTCGGACAGGCAATGGCCGACTTGAACTTGCCGAATTATATGTCGGAAATTGTCAACGTCGGCATTCAGCAAAATGGCATTGAAAATGCCGCTCCCGAAGCAATCAGTGCCAAGGGTCTTACTTTTATGAAAAATTTTATGACCGATGAACAAAAGAAAACCATTGAAAGCAGCTACACATTACTGTCATTTTCCGCTACTGGTTCGGAGCACGACAGCTATGTAAAGCAATATCCCCTGTTAAAGACGGAGGATATCTATGTGCGCGGAAATGTGGACAGTACCGCATTGACCGGGCTCGACAAGACCTTCGGGGAAGCCACATGGACCTTTGTCAATACAATGAAGACACTTGCAAAGCAGTCCGGCAAGAGCCTGACAACTGCGACAGGCGGGCAGACAAATGTGTCGGAAGTGGATTTTTCAAAAGTCTATGCCCTTGAGCCGATGTTGAAAAAAATGCCTGCGAGCGTGTTGGACGACGCGCGTAAGGAAGCGCTGAAGAATTCCGATTCCATGCTTTTACAAAGCGGTGCGGCGATGTGCCAGAGTTTTTACCGTGAACTTGGCATGAATATCGGAAATATTCAAACCGCCTTTATTCTTAAAAAAGGGCTGTGGATGCTTTTAATCGCTCTTGCGGGCGGTGCTGCGGCTGTGCTGGTGGGTTTCTTCGCCGCAAGAGTCAGCGCGGGAATTGCGCGTGATCTGCGCCGGGATGTGTTTGAAAAAGTGGAAAGCTTTTCAAGCCATGAGTTTGACCAATACTCCACAGCTTCGCTGATTACACGTACCACCAACGATGTTACTCAGGTGCAAATGCTGGTGATGCTGGGTATCCGTATCATGTGCTACGCACCAATTCTGGGTATCGGCGGCATCATTATGGCGCTTCGCAAATCGATATCCATGAGCTGGATTATCGCGTTGGCCTGTGTTGTGCTGATTGGAATGATTGCTGTTATATTCAGTATTGCTATCCCTAAATTTAAAATCATGCAACAACTGATTGACCGGTTAAATCTGGTATCTCGTGAAAATTTAAATGGTCTGATGGTCATCCGCGCGTTTGGTACGCAGGAATTTGAAGAAGACCGTTTTGATGAATCAAACAAAGACCTTACCAAAAATTCGTTGTTTGTAAACCGTATTATGGTATTTATGATGCCGGCAATGATGCTCATTATGAACGCCGCCACGCTCTTAATCGTTTGGGTCGGGGCGCATCAAATTGCTGACTCCGCCATGCAGGTGGGTGATATGATGGCGTTCATGCAGTACGCGATGCAGATTATTATGAGTTTCCTGATGATTTCGATGATGTTTATCATGGTTCCGCGTGCAGCTGTTTCCGGCAACCGTATCTCCGAAGTGCTTTCAGTGAAACCCACAATAATAGACCCGAAAACACAAAAAGAATTTGTGAAAGATAAAATCGGCTATGTTGAGTTTAAAGATGTCAGCCTTCGTTACGACGGTGCGAATGAAGATGCGATCGATCATATCACTTTTACAGCAAAACCGGGTCAGACGACTGCTTTTATCGGCTCGACCGGTTCTGGTAAGTCAACCTTAATCAATTTGATTCCACGTTTTTACGACGTTACCTCCGGTGAGGTACTCGTAAACGGCGTGAATGTAAAAGATGTTGAGCAGCACGAACTGCGAACTCAAATCGGCTATGTGCCGCAAAAAGGAATCCTGATTTCCGGTACCATCGCTTCCAATCTGCGCTACGGCGATAAAAATGCCAGTGATGAAGAAATCAAAACAGCCGCGACGGTTGCTCAGGCTATGGAATTTATTGATGAGGAATCGGACGGTTTTCAGTCAGAAATCGCTCAGGCAGGCACCAATGTGTCCGGTGGGCAAAAGCAGCGCCTTTCTATTGCGCGTGCGTTAGTCAAAAAACCTCCAATTTATATTTTTGACGACAGCTTTTCCGCACTTGATTTTAAAACAGACGCAACCTTGCGCCATGCATTGAAAAAACACACAGGTGACAGCACTGTCCTAATCGTTGCCCAGCGTGTCAGTACCATTATGGGTGCAGAACAGATTATTGTGCTTGATGAAGGTAAAATTATGGGTATAGGTACACATCGGGAGCTTTTGGAAAATTGCCCGACTTATTATGAAATTGCTTCATCACAGCTTTCAAAGGAGGAATTAGCATGAGTAAGACACCCTCCGAAACACGCAGACCAATGCGTGGACCAGGTGCAGGCCATGGTCCCGGTGCTATGATGATGAGTGGTGAAAAAGCCAAAGATTTTAAAGGAACATTTAAAAAGCTGATTCACTACATGAGCCGGTATAAAATCTCAATGATTATTGTATTCTTTTTTGCAATTGCCTCAACGATATTTTCCATTTTGGGGCCGAAGATTTTAGGAAAAGTAACAACCTCGCTTTTTACAGGGTTGATGAATCAGATTACGGGAACGGGCAAGGGAATTGATTTCGGCTATATTGGGAATATCATGATATGGCTTGCCGCACTTTATGTTATCAGCGCACTGTTCAACTATATTCAGAACTATGTCATGACCGGTGTATCCATGAAAGTTACTTACAGCCTTCGCCGCGAAATAGCAGCTAAAATTCAAAAGCTTCCGTTTCAATATTATGATACGACCAGTAACGGAGAAGTGCTTTCGCACATCACCAATGATGTTGACGCAATCAGCCAAAGTCTGAATCAAAGTGTTACCCAGATCATCACGTCGGTTGCGACCGTCATTGGCATCTTGATTATGATGTTTTCCATCAGCTGGCAAATGACGCTGGTTGCACTGTGCATTATACCGATTTCCATGGGATTTATCGTGATGATCGTAAAAAAATCTCAAAAGCACTTTAAGGCGCAGCAGGAATATCTTGGTCATGTAAATGGCCATGTTGAAGAGATGTATGCGAGTCATGTTGTTGTGAAAGCATTCAACGGCGAAGAGGATTCCGCTAAAACCTTCAACGGTTATAATGAAACGCTTTTTTCCTCCGCATGGAAAAGTCAGTTCCTTTCCGGAATGATGATGCCGGTTATGAGTTTTATCGGAAACCTCGGATATGTTGCGGTATGCGTTTTAGGCGGATATCTCGCTGCGAACGGCAGAATCTCTGTCGGCGATATTCAAGCGTTTATCCAATATGTTCGCCAGTTTACACAACCGCTTACCCAGGTAGCCAATATTTCCAATGTTTTACAGCAGACAACCGCAGCGGCGGAACGTGTTTTTGCATTCCTTGATCTTCCGGAGGAAGTGGCGGAAAGTAAAACGCCTATTCGTATCAACACGAGTTCCGAGCCGGATACGGAATTGAACGTCCACATTCAGGGCAGTGTGCAGTTTGCACATGTCCACTTTGGATATAATCCGGATAAAATTATTATTAATGATTTTTCGACCAGCATTAAACCGGGTCAAAAGATTGCCATTGTTGGTCCTACGGGCGCGGGAAAAACCACGATTGTTAAACTTTTAATGCGTTTTTACGATGTCAGTCAAGGTGCGATTTTGGTTGATGGCTACGACATCCGCGATTTTGCGCGCAACGATTTGCGCTCGCTGTTTGGCATGGTGCTGCAGGATACATGGCTTTATAACGCCAGCATCGCTGACAATATCCGTTATGGCAAACTCAATGCCAGTGAAAAGGAAGTAATTGCTGCGGCGAAAGCCGCACAGGTTGACCATTTTGTCCGTACCCTGCCGGATGGCTATCAGATGGTACTGAATGAGGAAGTCAGCAATGTTTCACAGGGGCAGAAGCAGCTTTTGACCATTGCGCGCGCCATCCTTGCAGACCCGCAGATTTTGATTCTTGATGAGGCGACCAGCAGCGTCGATACCCGCACGGAAATACTGATTCAAAAGGCAATGGATAACCTGATGAAGGGCCGCACAAGCTTTGTGATTGCCCACCGTCTTTCCACAATCCGTGATGCCGACTTGATTTTGGTCATGCGTGACGGGGACATTGTTGAACAGGGCAGCCATGACGATTTAATCAGCAGGAACGGTTTCTACGCGAATTTGTACAACAGCCAGTTTGAAAAGCCCAATTTGCTTGGTGCTAACTCATAAAAATTACACATAATAAAAAGGGACCACGACTGGCTCGACCAGCAGTGGTCCCTTTTTCAATAGTGCCAAACGCACCTGACCAGCACCAAATTAACAATCATGCTTAGTGTTACCAATTGGCATATTATACAGTTTTGTCTGATATAAATTTTCGTGTATTTTGGCAAGAGCCTTGCGCACGAATGAGAAATGCTGTATAGTTAATGTCAATGCTTCTAAACAAAAGAAATTAGGGCTAAAAAATTTATATGAGGAAGTGCTGCAATGAAGGGAAAGTTGCTGAATGGAACCGGCTCAATATTCGAAATGGGCGGCGTTCCCCCACTGAAAAAGGTTGTTCCGCTTGGAATGCAACATGTTGTTGCTGCAATTGTGGGTGTTGTTACACCGGCGTTGCTCGTTGCCAATGTTTGCGGTCTCAACGATAATGACAAAACAATTTTGATACAGGCTTCACTGCTGATTTCAGCTTTAGCAACGTTGCTGCAGCTGTTTCCAATCGGTCAAGTGGGCGCCGGTCTGCCGGTTATCCTTGGTGTTAGTTTTGCCTATGTACCAACACTGCTTGCCATTGGCGGTCAATTTGGAATTGAGGCAATTTTTGGCGCACAAATTGTTGGCGCTTTTGTTGCCATTATCTTCGGTTTGTTTGTGAAACAACTGCGAGTGTTGTTTCCTCCTCTTGTAACCGGGACCGTCATTTTTACAATTGGGCTTTCACTTTATCCCACTGCGATTAATTATATGGCAGGCGGAAAATCTTCCCCAACATTTGGCTCGCCGAAAAACTGGCTGGTGGCGATCGTCACTTTCGCCATTGTCGTATTCTTGAATTATTTTACAAAAGGGTTCTTTAAACTTGCTTCCATTTTAATTGGAATGGTAGCTGGATATTTACTTGCCCTATGTCTTGGAATGGTCTCCATAGGAGCCGTGACACAGTCGAACTGGTTCCAAGCGGTACCGGTTATGCATTTTGGCATCGTCTTTAATGCGAGTGCGATTATCTCAATGGTGATTATTTACGTAGTTAACTCTGTTCAGGCAATTGGGGACTTTTCCTCGACAACACTGGGCGGGCTTGACCGCGAACCAACTGACAAAGAGCTTTCGGGGGGCATTATTTCAAATGGGGTAACGAGTATTATCGGTGCGTTTTTTGGCGGGATGCCAACGGCCACCTACAGCCAGAACGTTGGCATCGTTATCATTAACCGTGTGGTTAACAAGGTAGTCTTTGGATTTGCAGCAGTGGTTCTATTGATTGCCGGTCTTGTTCCAAAGTTTGCTTCTCTTTTAACGACTATCCCACAGAGCGTAATCGGTGGTGCAACAATTTCTGTATTTGCCATGATTACAATGACAGGGATTAAAATGATTTCTTCGACTAACCTTACTCCTCGCAACACAGCCGTGGTTGGGCTTTCAGTTGCTCTTGGTGTTGGCGTAACACAGGTACCAGGGTGCCTTGCACAGTTTCCAGCTTGGGTGGCAACTGTATTTGGCAGCTCATCGGTTGTTATTGCAACAATTATGGCAATTTTTCTCAATCTTATTTTGCCAAAAGATGAAGTTACAACAAAATAAATTGAAGACGTACGAAACCCGGTGAAAGTTTATTACTTAATGCAATCTATATTACAACAAATCCCCTGTACCTCTGATAAAGAGATGCAGGGGATTTGATTTATGGCCGTTGGGGGAACAAGTTAAAGGAATATCGGATTCAACTTTCCCTCGGTTAATAGTGCCCCGCGCAATGATATTATTTTGTGAAACGTTTATATAAAGCGCCAAGTGACTTTTTCTCAATTCTTGAAACATACGAGCGTGAAATTCCAAGCTTTTTGGCTACTTCCCGCTGCGTCAGTGGATTTATCCCGGTCAGACCGTAACGAAGCTCAATAATAGTGCGTTCACGCGGCGAAAGAACTTCAAAAATGTATCGCTTTAGCTGTTCGGATTTTATCTTGCAGTCCAGATCTTCTAAAATATTGTCTTCTGTAGACATCACATCCATCAGTGTTAAGGCGTTGCCGTCCTTGTCAGTGTCGATTGGCTCATTCATCGAAATATCCTGAGCACTTTTCTTTGAAGACCGGAAAAACATCAAAACTTCATTTTCAATACAGCGTGCTGCATAGCTCGAAAGACGGATACCCTTGCTTGAATCAAATGTGTTTACCGCCTTGATCAGTCCGATTGTGCCGATTGAAATCAAATCGTCCTGATCGTTTAAATTAGAATAGTATTTTTTTATAATATGTGCAACAAGGCGCAGATTATGTTCAACCAATTCGTTTTTTGCCTTCATATCGCCATTCTTTAGTCGTTCAAGGCAATCTCGCTCCTCCTGCGCGGTGAGCGGTCGCGGAAAAGAACCGGAACCGGTGACATGCAGGATAAAAAAAAGCAACCCTGAAAGTGTAAGCCCGAGGACAGCGCCAAGCATATAATCACCCCTTTATGTTGTTCGTTGTCATTATATGCCATCGGTGCCTTTTTGTTGCAAGTCCGTCTGAAACTCCTTTTCATTTGTACTGCGAACTTGGTTGTAAAACAAGCGATAATCGTGTAATATAATAGAGTTAAATAAAGGAGTGGACTTTTTGGAGAATACGGAAAATAAAATGGGTACTATGCCGGTATTTAAGTTGATTGTTTCGATGTCCTTACCGGCGATGCTCTCAATGATGGTACAGGCACTGTATAATGTTGTCGACAGCTTTTTTGTAGCAAAAATCAGTGAAAATGCACTGACAGCGGTATCGCTTGCGTTCCCGATACAAACTCTGCTGATTGCAGTTGGTGTGGGTACAGCAGTGGGTATCAACTCACTCGTTTCACGCCGCCTTGGCGAAAAAAGGCAGGATGAGGCGGATTCCGCCGCAACACACGGCATTTTGCTTGGTGTATTCAACTGGGTTCTTTTTGCCGTTATCGGTATTTTTTTTTCCAGACTGTTTTTTCAAAGCTTTACCCAAAATCAGGAAGTTATCGCAATGGGAACCCAATACATGAGTATTGTTTGTATTGTTTCGTTCGGTGTATTTATTGAAATCAATATTGAAAAAACGCTTCAGGCAACAGGAAATATGATTTACCCAATGGTGTCGCAGCTTATTGGTGCCATAACAAACATCATCCTTGATCCGATTTTTATTTTCGGACTTTTTGGAGTACCTAAAATGGGCGTTGCGGGAGCGGCAATTGCCACTGTCATAGGCCAGGTATTTGCCATGCTGTTTCTTATCTTTATTATTGTTAAAAAAGATCATGACATTAAAATTGATTTTAATAATTTCAAAATTGACTGGGGGATTGTTAAAAACATTTACTCCGTCGGTTTTCCGTCCATTATTATGCAATCTATCGGTTCTGCCATGGTGGTGGGCATGAATGCAATTCTGATCGGATTTACTGAAACGGCCGTTGCATTGTTCGGCGTTTACTTTAAATTGCAGTCGTTTGTGTTTATGCCGGTGTTCGGTTTAACGCAGGGAATAATGCCAATTATCGGATATAATTACGGTGCGCGTAAGCGTACGCGGTTGCTGTCCGCCATTAAAATCGGATTGGTTATTGCAATTGGAATTATGGCATTTGGTACGGTTATGTTCTGGACGATACCCGGCAGACTTTTAAGCATATTCAATGCGTCACAGACAATGCTTAAAATCGGCGTACCGGCATTGCAGATCATCAGCATTTGCTTTGTTCCGGCAGCGCTTGGCATTATGTTCTCCACTGTTTTTCAGTCGGTTGGCAACGGCTTCAGCAGTTTGATTATCTCTGTACTACGCCAGCTTGTTGTATTGCTTCCGGCAGCGTTTTTGCTTTCTAAAATTGGGCTGACGTCCGTCTGGTATGCATTCCCGATAGCTGAAATTGCGTCGCTGACGGCAAGTATCGTTATTTTTTGGCGTCTTTATCAAAGAACGCTGAAGACATTAGGCTGATTGAGCGGTAACCTTATAATTTAATTTACGATTCGGTCACTTATAAAGCTGACCGAATCGTTTTTTATATTCACCTAAAAACTGTGATCGGCAGTTGCAATCTGTTTTTTATTTTTAATCTTATATGAAATTATAATGATTTGTGACTCGCGTGTGACTGAGGAGAGATATAATTTAATATAGAATATTCCAGAATAAGGTTGATAAAATAATAAAAATATTACAATTGAATTATTTTTACTTTATTCTACAGTTCAGAATACTTCATCTTTAAAAGATAAAAGTTATGCTTTTAATATTTTTAAAATAATTCAATTTTAAAATGAAGGGGAAATTTTATGAAAAACAAGTTGTTTAGTTTACTTTTGGTTTTTACAGTTCTTTTTGCTTCCGTGCCTTTTCAAGCGTTTGCTGCAACGGGGGAAAACGGTGCCGTATCTCCGGATGGTGTTTCAGTTTCAGCAACTGCTGAAAAAACCGCCAATGAAAACGAATTTGAAATTACGTTAACTGCAAATGGAAGTAAGCAGACGATTCAAAATAACGCAGATATTGTCCTGCTTATTGATAAATCGGCTGATATGTACAAATCAAAGGATAAGATTAAGTCGGCTGCGAATAATTTTATCAGTAAGGTTTTATCCGCTTCCAATAATGGCAACCGTGTGGCGGTTGTTTCTTTCGGTGACAGTGCAAAAACGGAGATTGCTTTGACAAGTGATGCTTCGCTTGCACACAATGCAATTAGTAATATTGAATTCCCGTGGGCGTTTGAGGCCACCTTCACACAGGATGCAATGCACACTGCCAATCTGCTTTTAAAGGACAGTAAGGCAAAAAATAAGATTATCGTAATGCTCAGCAACGGGGAGCCTACAGTCAGCTACAAACCCAATATGGATGATGTATCGGTACATTGTGATACGAAAAAGGATTTTTTGGGAATAAAACATTGCGATAATACCACATGGTCCAACACGAATAAGATTACTTCTTGTGACTATAGTGATAAATTATTTACATTGGGTACCGGCGTTTTCCCTGAGTATAATCACGTGTTTTTGTTAAAATGCAACAGGGGATGGTGGCATACAACATCCGTAAGTATTTCCTACAGAGATATTGCACTTTACGAGGCGACCATAGCCAAAAACAGCGGAATCAAATATTACACGATTGGCTACAACGTCAGTAAAAATGCGCAATCATTTTTACAAAGCGTGGGGGATAACGGCGGCTACTTTGGCGCAAAAGATTTAGACGGGTTAAATGATGTTTTCTGTAATCTTGGAAACCGCCTTGAAGACGTGATTTTATCCAGTACAATTACCGCCACCATTGGAGCTCAATTTGAGCTTGTCAATGGTGGAACAGCTGTGGTGAGCGATAGCAACCAAAAATTAACTTGGAATACGGGTGCTATCCATTGCGACACACCGGTAACCTTGAAATATACCGTAAGACTAAAAGAAGGATTTGCATCAGATACTGATTATTTAACCGGGACAGCTGCCCTAAAGTACAATCAAGGTTCTACAATCAACTACACAATGCCAAATGTCAGAGGTATCGTTGCACCTCAAATCGTTGCCGTAAGGGTGCAGCATATTTATTATGATAATGAAGACCATGTGGTTTCAAGAGTAGATGGAGATCCTGTTGATGCAACTGTCGGCACAACATTTGATACCAGCACGATTGATACCGTTGAAACAACGATTGACGGTGTTGACTATGTGTATGACAGACGAACACCTAATTTTACGGTAACCGCAGCAAATGATACAATCGTAAGAATAGGATATAAGCCCGCTCCTGAGGTGATAAATCCAACCTTAACGACCGTGTATGTTCTTGAGGGAGGTACCGATACAAGAGAAAACGGAAGCACTCAAATCCAGGCAGGTGCACCAATTTCCGCTTCTGTACTTCGGCCGCACGTTGACGGCTACGACTTTAAGTCCGGCGATTACAGTGCGCTTGTTCAAGATGGAACAGGCTTCAAGATGCCTGCAAGCAGCGCGACCATTACACTGACTTACGCAAAGAATGATACGCCTCCGCCGGTGGAAACAAAGTACACTTTGACCGTTAAATATGTTCTTCCCGGCGAAGCAAAAAAGGAAGACAGCACCTTTGAGTTAAAAGCAAATGATCCAATTACCGATGCCATGAGACAACCGCACATTGAAGGTTACGTCTTTGAAAGCGGAGATTATAGTGCACTTAAGTCTATTGAAGGTCTTTATGCGATGCCTGAAAACAGTGCAACCATTACACTGACGTATAAGTTGGACGGCGGGTCATCAGAACCAACGCAACAGCCAAACTTGACGATTAAGTATACCCTTGCAAATGGCACCGTCATTAAGACGAGCACGAGCAAACCAATTAAAGATGGTACAGATATCACTACCGAATTAACTGCCCCGGCCATTAGTAATTATGCCTTTGTATCCGGTGATTACAGTCAAATTATAAAAGATGGTTCCCAATACTTTATGCCGGAAAAGGACGCGACAGTTACATTGATTTACAAAAAGAGTGGCGGTGGTTCCACTGGGGACGGTGGTTCCACGGGTGGCAATTCAAACAATGACAATTCGTCGACTTCATCAACTGTTCCCGAAGTGGTTCAGCCTGATACGGTTCCGTTAGCTACACCAATACCTGCTCCTTCAGCGCCGGCACCTACTTCTTCTGCACCAGCAAGTACTGAAGTGGTTAAAAATGGGGCAGTTCCTCTTGCCTCACCTAAGACGGGCGAAGCGACTTCTGTTCTTTCAATCTTTGGAGTTATGGCTGTTTCAGCAGCATGTATTACTATCTTAAAGAAACGTAAGAACGACGGCGAATAAGTTCAAATTAATCATTTAAAAATCAAAAATGCCTCCTGCTTATCGTGAGCAGGAGGCATTTTAAGATGCTGATGTAAATTCGCAACTTGCTATACGGCGAAACGATTATTGCAAAAGCTGCATTCAGCTCAACCACTTGTGTTCAAGTTCGAGAATCATG
>Ga0183100_1001479_pt1 | contig 11772 bp, 9 predicted proteins | sample Biomet2_FD_127789 | JGI IMG/M metagenome (GOLD analysis project Ga0183100, IMG submission 127789) | Microbial communities from bioreactor (seeded with anoxic lake sediment) at LBNL, California, USA - Biofuel metagenome 2 | ecosystem: Engineered > Bioreactor > Anaerobic > Unclassified ...
TTATAATTTAATAGTTAAAGATTTAGAAAATAGTTAATAGATTTATTTAAAACCTATTTTATTATAAAATTTTAAAATACGGTTGTTTTGCGAATTATTAAATAAGTAATTTATATATATTTTTAGAGTGTTCACCTAGTGTCGCGAGTACTAAGCAGTTCTCTTATGAACTTCTTATATTTTCATATAAGCACAGACTATATCACCATCTTATGCTTTCATAAGATGCTCCCCATTTCCCCACGCTTGTAGGTACGAGATTACTCTCTAGTCGTTGAACCTTCTCCTATTCAGAGCTTGGTTGCTGATTACCCATTGTCATATAAGACTTAGGATTTAACCTTATCTCATCTAACTAATTTTTTCTACTTTCGTAACCATCACACTCACCTATATTTCATGGTCATGTTGTGGTTTAGTTAGTTTTAGGGACTTCCAGCAGTTAAAGGAGTTTTGGACGTATATGTTAACGTCACTCTACACTCTTTACGAATGTAGGGAGCCTTTAATTTTAAAAATATATTTTGTTCATATTTGAACATACTTGATTATATTTTTAACAACTATATGTTGCTCCACTAACTATACTTCCAAATGCAAATATAGCTAATACTTTTTTATTAATCTTTAACACATTGATTAATTTTTCAGAGGATTTCTGATAATCCAATATGGATTTTGACACCTTTATCTCCACCCTTCTTTTTACTAAATAAAACTCATTAACATTATAACTGAAAGAAATCTTTATTTAAAGGATTGTCTTGTCAATTATTATTCAATTATGTATTATTTTATAATTTTAGTACATCTTCAAATATGATTAATTAATATGCAAAAAAAGATTCTCAAATACTTAAATTTAAGAATCTTCCTTAAAATCAAATGGTGGGCAATTTCTATCCATATAATCTAACTGGCGAATATACAATTTTATTCTTCTACTCAAAGCACCTAATATATCATCAATCTCATCGTTCATTTTATAAGTTAATTTTAATGAATGTTTGCTTTCTTTATTATCGCCAAATGTATTATTTTGAATTGATGCTGAAACATTAGTCGTATTAAAAGATGCCCAAGCAATAAGATTTAAAGCATCAACTAATGGTCTTACTTCTCTTGCAAAATAAAGTTGACTTAATTCCTCAATCCTAAGAGAATTTATATTATCTCTAGTTAATGTTATATATCCTATGGCCTCACTTAAATTTTTAATATTATTTAAAAATTCTTGTTGTTTTGCTTTCATTTCCTCATAACAATTATTTGCCTCATTAGTATCAGTATCACTAGTTTCTGATGTATTTTCATCGGTATTTGTATAACTAGTTTCTGATATATTTTCACCGTTATTTATATCACTATTTTCATTTTGTTCTGCATTGCTTTCTAAAATAGTTTCAAAAAAACTTTCTTCAGCTGATTTTTGTGAGTTTTCTTGTCGTTTGGATGAATTCGACTCATTCTTCTTTTCCTTACTCTTCTTTGATTTGCTTTTTTTATAGCCAGCCTTAGAATTTCGTTTTCCCATAGTTATACGTCCCTTAAATTAATGCTCATATCTAATATATTAACTACAGTATTTAATTATTCTTGTGTAACATAATCTTGAGTCTTGTTATACACCTCATCATCTACTTCAGCAACCATATATGCACCATTATCTTTATACTCTTCTTCAATCACTCTAGAGTTTCTATGTAAAAACGACTGAACATCACCTTTTTCATAAGGTATTAAATATTCTACTTTTCTATAATTATAAGGTAGTTTTTCTTCTATTAAATTTAAAAATTCTTCTAAATTAGTTCCTTCTTTAGCTGAAATTTCTATTACTTCCTTATCATCTATTGCTTCTTTTATTAGTGATATTTGTTCTTCCGTTGCTTTATCAATTTTATTTAAAACTAATATCATTTCTTTATTTATTGCACCAAGTTCAGTTAAAACTTCATTTACAGCTATATATTGTTCTATTGCAGTATCTGAAGATGTATCTATTACATGGCATAAAAGATCCGAAAATATTACTTCCTCTAATGTTGATTTAAATGCTTCTACTAAATCATGAGGTAATTTTCTTACAAATCCAACTGTGTCTGTAAGAGTTATTACACCCTTCTTCTTTAGAGTTATTGCTCTTGTTGTAGTATCTAGTGTTGCAAAGAGCATATTTGCTTCAAATACTTTTTCCTTTATTTTATTTTCTTTTTTTGCAGCTAAATCACAAATAGCATTTCTCAAAGTAGATTTTCCTGCATTAGTATATCCAACCAAAGATACTTTAGGGATATTTTCTTTATTTCTTTTTTCTCTTTGAACTTCTCTAGTCTTTTTAATCTTTTTAAGTTCGTCCTTTAAATCATATACTGTCTCCATTATATGTCTTCTATCTGTTTCAAGTTTCTTTTCTCCAGGCCCCCTAGTCCCAATTCCACCACCGGTTCTAGATAGTATTGTACCTAATCCTTGTAATCTACTTAATCTGTATTTAAGTTGAGCTAGTTCTACTTGTATTTTAGCTTCTTTTGTTTTTGCTCTAGTTGCGAATATTTCTAATATTAAAGTAGTCCTATCAATTACTTTTGCACCTATTGCTGCTTCTAAATTTCTAACTTGAGATCCTGAAAGTTCATCATCAAATATTATGACGTTTGCTCTTTCTATCTGTCTCATAGACGCAATTTCTAAAACCTTACCCCTACCTATAAAATATGCTGCATCAATTTTATTTCTACTTTGAAATACTGTTTTCAAAACAGGTACATTACATGCTTCTGAAAGTTCCTTCAATTCTTCTAAACTTTCTTTTGTATCAGAACCAACTAATATTGCTTTTTCTTCCATTTCTTCTATAACATCATTGGTTTTAATTAAATTTTCTATAAATCTTATTTTGTCTATTATATTTATAGATATTATCTTTTCTAATGAAAGATTACTTTTTTCTTCAAATTCCAATTTATTATTATATAAAGTAAGCATCCCTAGTGAAAAATCTATTATTTTCCCATCTATTATTGCTACTGATACAATTGCATCTAATTTTAACTTTAAAAGTGCTGTTAAATCTAACGCAGAAAGATTACAATGACCATTTGGATGAGTATGAATTACTCTAATTCCTGATAATCTTTTTTCCTCTATATCTATTATAGGAACTTCAACTGATGTTGAATCTCCAATAGCAACAGAAGTGACATTCCCCTTTCTATTTATTCCTACACTTACTTCTCTTTCAATGAAACTAGAAGTTCTAGAAATTATATTTAAAATTTCTATGTCACATACTTCATCTTTTAAACTTTTAATAGAATAAATACTCTCTAATTCATCTATTATAGATTTTCTTATTCCTTCAATATTTCCATATATCATATAAACACCTCACATAAGCTATGGGACATTCAAAAAAATAACAAGTCAGTATGGTAGTCTATTTGATTTGTTATTTTCTTTCATATCCCTATCTTGACAACTTTCATATAATTTTATACTATTAATTCATTAATTACAACTTTATCAATGCACAATTCACAGTTGGGGAATAAGTTACTACGTAGCTTTTGAAAAAACTTTTTCAAGAAATCTTGTAAAGATTTTTTCCTTGATTGTGTATTGTGCATTGTGAATTGTCAAATAAATTTTAAAGGAGTTTTACCAATATGGAAGATAAGAAACGTAACATTCTTTTTTCTAAAGAACAAATCAATTCTAGAATAGAGGAACTTGGGAAAATTATTACCGAAGATTATAAAGATAAGAATCTTTATGTTTTATCCTTACTTCGTGGGAGTTTTGTATATTCTGCTGATTTAGTTAGAGCTATAGATTTAAATACAAAGATAGGATTTATGACTACATCAAGCTATGACAATAGTGAAATATCTTCTGGATTAGTTAATGTAGTTAATGATATTTCTGATAATATTGAAGGATGGGACGTTCTTATAGTTGATGACATTGTTGATACTGGTATCACAATGGATTTCGTTTTTAATTATGTAAAAAATTTAAATCCTGCTTCTGTTAAGACTTGCGTTCTTCTTGATAAACCATCTCGAAGAAAAATAGATATCAAACCAGATTATTGTTGTTTTGAAATTGATGATTTATTTGTAGTTGGATATGGATTAAATTATGGTGATTTTTATAGAAATGTGCCTTATGTATTTAATTGGGAATAAAAAGAAGCCTTCAGGCTTCTTTTTTTAATGTATTGTTAATTTGTCTCTTCATTTTTACTTTGATCATTTGTAGGAAATCCAAATGTTGTATTTGGTATTTTCCCAACAATAATTGTATCTGAAACTGGTATTTGTGTACTTACCTCTATATCTTGATTTTTCAGTGGTAATTTTAGTCTCAGTTTAGCAGTAACATTTAGATATATTTTATGTCTAGTTTGATTAATTCCAGCACTTTCAAATTTTGATTCATAATTTGTACTAATATTTCCTATAGGCTCTATTTGTATGTTTATTTTAGGTCCTATATTATAGAAAGTACTTTTATCACTAAGCCATCCAAAAGGAACTTTTATCGTTGCATTATTCATATCACTCAATTCTTTATTACATTCTGTAGATAATTTAGCTGCTATATAATTTAATTTTATAGTATCTGATTGAACTAAAATTATATTTCCTTCAGTATCTTTTTCTATTTTTATCATTTCATCATATTTAAATTCCTGTGATAGAATATCTACACTTTTTTTGTTTATTATATCTAATGTTTGAGATTTTACCATCATGGTTGCTATTTCTGTTACATATGGCATCACTCTTTTATCAAAAAATCCTATCATTATATTCAAAACAAGAATTATAAAAATAATAGCAACTATAAATGATATATATTTATGAGTTTTACGTTTGGTATAATATTGCATTATCAACACCTTTATATTGAGTTATTTATTTACTCATACTATAATTATGCTATAATGATATAAAATATTATTAAATTTACAAACCTTATAATTTTAGGAGGATGAAATGACAGTTAATAATAACGCAAAAAAAACAAGTAGTACTCCGCGAAGGAAAAAGCCAAAAAAACAAAAAAAAGCAAAAAAAATATTTAAAGGCATATCTTTTGGTTTACTATTTTGTTTTCTAGCAATTTTTGTAATAGGTTCAGGCTATGCTTTTGCTATTATAAAAACTATACCTCCTCTAAATGTTGAAGCTGTATTATCATTAAATCAAGTTTCAAGCTTATATGATAGCAATGGAAAATTTATGGATAATCTTCATACAGATGAGGAACGTTATGTTATAGATTCTAGTAAAATACCTAGTAACTTAAAAAATGCTTTTGTATCCATAGAAGATGAAAGATTCTACTCCCACAAAGGAGTAGATGTTAAAAGAATTTTAGGTGCAGCCTTTCTAGATGCAAAAAAAATAATAACAGGGCAAAGAGGCTTTCAAGGAGCTTCTACACTGACCCAACAATTGCTAAAAAATACGATTTTAACTAATGATTTTTCTTTTGCAAGAAAAATACAAGAAGCATATCTAGCAATTAATTTAGAAGAAAAGTTAACAAAAGATCAAATTTTAACAGCATATTTAAATACAATTCCTTTAGGTGGTCATGCATATGGAATAGAAGCTGCGTCTTTGTTATATTTCAGCAAGAGTTCTTCTGATTTATCATTAATAGAATGCGCATACCTTGCAGGTATAACTCAAGCTCCAAGTTATTATAGTGCTTATAATGAAAATAACGTAAAAGATCCAACACCATATATTAATAGAACTATTACAGTTTTAAGCATGATGCACAAGCTTCAATATATTGATGATACTGCATACAATAAAGCTGTTAGTGATATAAAAAATGGTGGTTTGGTATTTAAATCAAGTAAAAAAGATTATAGATTAAACTATGAATGGTTTGTATATCCTGCTGTAGCTCAAATAAAAGAAGATTTAAAAGAAAAATATAAATATACTGATGAAGAAGTATCACAATTAATTGTAAATGGTGGTCTTAAGATTTACACAACAATGAATAGACAGCTTCAAGATTTTACTCAAGTTACTTTAGATAAGTATAGTAATCTAGGAATTAGTAATCGAGAGACTTATGATAATAATGGTGTTCCTTTATTACAAGCATCCGCTACTATTATGGATTACAGAACAGGTCATGTTATTGCAATGGTTGGAGGACGTGGAAAACAACAACCACAGTCAACCAATAGAGCTTATAATGATTTAAGACCTATTGGTTCTACTACAAAACCATTAACAGTATATGGTCCTGGAATTGACCAAAAGATTATAACAGCTGCTACAACTATAGATGATGATCCATTACCTGAAGAAATCGGCAAGAAATATCCTACTAGTGATGGACCTTATAATCCACTTAATTCCCCTAATGAATATGATGGGCTTATGACTTCAAGAGATGCTCTTACTCACTCTAAAAATACTGGTGCAGTGCTAACTGAAGATAAGATTGGATTAAAAACCGGTATTTCTTATGGAGAAAAATTAGGTTTGAAATATAATTCTGCATCTAAAACATCAATTGCAGCTCTCGCATTAGGACAATTCAATAATGATCCTAATGATAGAGATGGTGGTAATACTTCTATTCTGGCTGCAGCATTTGGTACTTTTGGTAATGAGGGTATATATACAAAGCCTGTATTATATACAAAAGTTGTTGATGCAACAGGTAAGACTATACTTGATAACACTAAGCCTAAGCAAACTAAGGTTTTTTCACCTCAAGCTGCCTATATTTTATATGATATGTTAAAGGGACCAGTAACTGAGTATAATGCTAAAGGTGCAAAATGGGGAAATATGCCTGTAGCTGGTAAGACTGGTACTACTACTAATTCTACTGATTTGTGGTTTGCAGGGCTTTCACCTTATTTATCTGGTTCTGTTTGGATTGGATATGATAAGCCTACAAAACTTATTGGTAGTTCTAGTGGATGTGCTGTTGTTTGGGGAAAATTAATGGCTAAAGCACATGAAAATTCCCTAGTAAAAGATATAGATGAACCTAGCGGCATAGTAAAAGTAAGTGTTTGTAAAGATTCTGGATTACTTCCTAGCTTATTCTGTAGCCGAGATATTAACGGTAATAGAGTTTATGAAGAATTGTTTATTGAAGGAACAGAGCCTACAACAAATTGTCCTATACATACTTCTTCTATTTCCCGTATATTAAATAGTGGACTTTCAACGCCTTCAACATCTGAAACTAATAATAGTACAGATGATGTTAACGTTCCTCCTGTAAATAATGACACATTAAGTCCACCTCCTGTAAATACACCTGGATCATCTAATAATAGTAATAGTAATGATAATAATACTACTAAAAATACTACTAAAAATACTATCAAGAATAAAAATAATAATAGCAATAATAGTCCCTGGGATTATGGTGATATTAATTCTAAAAGTCCAGAACAAACTTCACCTACAAATTAAATTAGCATTAGGCACTAAAAAGATAGGATAATCTGAAAACTGATTATCCTATCTTTTTATTATTGCTTCTTTTTCTGCTCCGTCTTTTAATATGTTTAGTATATTTCCATTTTCAGAGCTTACGAAAATTTTCCAATTAACATTTACATTATTATCATTTTTACCATCTATATTTACAATATAGCAAACTTCATATATTTTATTCGCATCCTTATCTATCTTGTCATCTGCATAAACTAAATTTATTTCATTTTTAACACTAGCTTCTTTATTATACTTTTCAAAATATTCTAAGGCTATATTTTTAGCTTCTTGCTCTGAAATATTTATTACAGATTCCTTACCTTCCTTTTGCATTGTAGAATTAGAATATCCATCCAAAAAACCATTTTCTTTATCAATATTTAATTTTATTTCATCGAAATAAAATGGATATCCATCTTTCTGTTTAGTATATATAAATGAATAGTATGGTAAATACTTTGAATCCTCATTGCTATTACTTATCTTTAGAACTACTTCGCCGTCATATATATTCTTTAAATATTTCTCTGCTAAAATTCTAGCATCTTGTATATTAAATTTAGTTATATTAGTTGGAAGTTCTTTTTTAGTAAAACCTATTACATTATTATTTTTATCTAAATCTATGCCAAAACTTTGAGTTACTATACTTCTATGAACCAGATTATTTTGACTATTTAATATTTTAATTCTCTCATATTTTATAGCATCTAAATTTTGTTCATTGCTTATTGCGTTAATTGAATATAGCTTAGTTATAAAGTTTTTAGATGCTTTAATATCCCTTGCACCAGGTCCAATAAAATTATACAGTATTATAACTATGATTGTAAGAAGAAATAATAACGTAATACTTCCTATAATACTAACCTTCTTTAATTTCATTAATAACCACCTCTACTAAGTTCACATTTTATTTTTCATTTTTATTATATCATATTTTTTATTTTCGTTATATTAACGAAAATAAAAAGACAAAAATGCTTGTTCTAAGAATAATTTTATTCTATTGAACAAGCATTTTTATTAAAACCTTATATATTGCAATTAATAATTCATTGTTAATTATGCTTTTCTACTTCTGGAAACCATAATTCAATTTCTTCTTTTGCACTTTCTACAGTATCCGATGCATGAACACAGTTTTCTGTTTTACTTCTAGCATATCTATGTCTTATAGTTCCTTCAGCCGCATCAGTTGGACTAGTCGCACCGTTAATCTGTCTTATTCTTGCCACTGCATCTTCGCCCTTTAGAATTATTGCACATAATGGACTTCTTGTTATAAATGTTATAAGCTCTTCATAAAAATCTTTTCCTTTATGTTGACAGTAATGTTTTTCTGCAATTTCTCTCGTAGCTTGCATAAGCTTTAACTCTACTATCTTTAATCCATTATCTTCATAACAACTTATAATATTTCCTATTATATTTCTTTCAACTCCATCTGGTTTAATTAATACTACACTTTCTTCAAACATTTTAAGCCCTCCATATCATGTTACTTACTTTATATTATTACCCACTATATGAATATTATACTAATAATTCTGAAAATTATAAATACTTTTATGCTTTTATTACATATTCATTATATTATGATATAATTTTTCTAGAAATTAAATTGAAAAATTGTAGTTTTAAAAAAATCAGAGGAAGCCTTTAAAAACTAAAATCTTAAATGGTAATGGGGGATAAAAATGATTAGATGTTCAATAATCGTAAATGGTAGAGTACAAGGCGTTGGCTTTCGATATTTTACTCAAATTGAAGCTCATAGATTAAATTTAACTGGTTGGTGTGAAAATCTTATGAATGGTAAAGTAAAAATTGAAATTCAAGGGTTAGAAGAAGACATTCATTCATTTATAGCTACAATAAAAAGAGGTAATAATTTTTGTAGAGTTGATGATATAGAATCAATTAATATTCCTCTTGTATATAGCGAAAAAAAATATAAAATTAAATATTAGTTTAGTCATATTCAAAAAAAATTAATAAGGAATATGTATACCACAGAAAAAAACACATCATGAAGCTTGGCTTTATTACATTATTATTTTTTTAGAAAACTAAAAGAGACATTTGCTTTGGATTAATAAAAATTTCACAAATGTCTCTTCTATATTATATATATTAGCTTGTCATACTATTAAATTTGATTATATATTCTCTACGCAATCAATTGCTTCTTCTTTTAATTCCTTTTTTTCTTTTAATTCATTAAAGAAAATCTCTGTTTCTTCAATTACAACATTACTAAGACCTATAAGACCAACTAAATTAGGGAATGCCATACATCCATTAACTATATCTGCTATTATAAATATTAATTCAAGTGGTAAGAATGGTCCTATAGCAACAAGAACTATATATATTATTCTATATGGCATTATTGCTTTAACGCCAAAAAGATATTCTGTACATCTTTCACCATAGTAATTCCATCCAAGTATTGTTGTAAATGCAAAGAATACCAACCCTATATTTACAATAAACTTTCCTGCCATTGCAATTGGAAGTCCTGCTTCAAAAGCTGCCGTAGTTAAATTAGCTCCTGTAAGTGAGCCATTTATACCTTGGCTCCAAGTTCCTGTAAGGATTATTACGATTCCTGTCATGGTACATATTACTATTGTATCAAAAAATGTACCTGTCATTGATATTAGTCCTTGTCTTACTGCTGATTTTGTTTTTGCTGCTGCTGCTGCAATTGGTGCACTACCAAGACCTGATTCATTTGAAAACACGCCTCTAGCAACACCATTTTTAATTGCCATTACAGTTGTAATACCTATTACTCCACCCAGTGCAGATTTAGGATTAAATGCACTATTTATAATTAAAGCTATTGCTGATGGAATAGCTTTATAATTAATTATAAGCACAACTAGCGCTCCTATTATATATGCTGCTGCCATAAATGGTACAATCAATTCTGAAACTTTAGATATTCTTTGTATTCCTCCAAGGGTTACTGCTGCCACTAATACTGTTACAACTACAGCTGTTACTATTAGTGGTACATTAAAACTTTTGGCTGCTGCTGCAATTGAATTAACTTGACCAAATGTTCCTATACCAAAAAAAGCAACTCCAATGCCAAATAGTGCAAATAATTTTGCAAGCCATTTAATACCTAATCCATTTTGAATATAATACATTGGTCCACCTGCCATTTGTCCATTTGCATCTACTTCTCTATATTTTATAGCAAGTAAACCTTCAGCATATTTTGTTGACATACCAAAAAATGCTGCCATCCACATCCAAAATAATGCTCCTGGTCCTCCTGCTGTTATTGCTGTTGCAACACCAACAATATTACCAGTTCCTATTGTTGCAGATAATGCTGTACATAATGCTTGAAAACTAGATACATCACCTTCTGTATCGCTTGCATTTGCTTCTTCGTCTTTACCAAAAACATATTTTAATGCAATTGGTAATTTAAATACTTGAAGTAATTTAAGACGAATTGTTAGATAAATGCCTGTACCTACTAATAGAATTAGTAATGGTGGACCCCAAATAATGTCGTCAATTCTTCCAAAAATTTTTTGAATTCCTGATGTTGATAATAATAAATTTGATAATAACATGAAAAAATCCCCCTAATTTTTTATTAGGTCGGGAGAATAAGAACTTTTCAATTAAAAATTAAAAATTATGGCTTAAATCATTTTATTATTTTTTAGAAACTTCTTAAAAATTTCCGCCTTAACTGTTCATTGTTAACTATTAACTGATATGTTCCTTCCCCTGTCCTTTTACCTGAGAGTTTCAGCAAGTCAATTCACACTTTACAATTCACAATTGAAGATGAAATTCCGTAGAAAAAGTGAGTCTCTAAATCTTTGATTTGGTTTCTAGATCTTTTTCCTCAGAACTTTGTTCCTGCATTGTGCATTGTCTATTGTTCATTGTCATAACCTTGCTCCTTCGGTGCTCACTAAAAAGTGAGTCTCTCCAGAGGCTCGTCCAGCAACGGTCCTTATACCTGAAATATTTCTCTCTTCGGTGAATTATTATAACTTCATTTAATAGCTAACTGCCACTAAAACTCTAGATTAATCAAGTTTCACTTTATAATAATGTCTCTCCCACTGCCTTCATCCGAACGTTCTATTAAATTGTGTCTTTATTTTATGTCTTAAATTATATAAGGATTTTTTTATTAATGCAAGTAATTTTTATTTTTTAAGTATAATTATTAAACTTTTGTGAATTAATTATGATTTCTATTATTATTTTTTACACTTTTCCCCAATTAACT
>Ga0183100_1001482_pt1 | contig 11729 bp, 9 predicted proteins | sample Biomet2_FD_127789 | JGI IMG/M metagenome (GOLD analysis project Ga0183100, IMG submission 127789) | Microbial communities from bioreactor (seeded with anoxic lake sediment) at LBNL, California, USA - Biofuel metagenome 2 | ecosystem: Engineered > Bioreactor > Anaerobic > Unclassified ...
CGACGAGGTGTTTGAAGGCAACGCCGACATGATTTTCGATGAGGCCGAGAACCGCCTGCACATGCAGAAGGCCATTCTCGAATGGGTCTTCGGGGCCCTGTAAACACCAAGGGAGAACGCTCATGAGTGACATCAAGAAAGTCGTCCTCGCCTATTCCGGCGGTTTGGACACCTCCATCATCCTCAAATGGATCAAGAACACCTACAACTGTGAGGTCGTCACCTTCACCGCCGACCTGGGCCAGGGCGAGGAACTGGACGGAGTTGAGGCCAAGGCGCTCGCCACCGGCGCAACCAAGGCCTACGTCGAGGACATCCGCGAGGAGTACGCCCGCGACTTCGTGTTCCCCATGCTGCGCGCTGCCGCCCTGTACGAGGGCCGCTACCTGCTCGGCACCTCTATCGCCCGGCCGCTCATCGCCAAGCGCATGTGCGAGATAGCCGAGGCCGAGGGCGCACAGGCCGTGGCCCACGGCGCCACCGGTAAGGGCAACGACCAGGTGCGCTTCGAGCTCACCACCATGGCCCTGAATCCCAAGCTGAAAACCATCGCCCCCTGGCGCGACTGGGACATGAAGTCCCGCTCGGACCTGGTGGCCTATGCCGAGAAGAACGGCATCCCCGTGCCCGTCACCCAGGCCAAGCCCTGGAGCCAGGACGCCAACCTGCTGCACGTCTCCTTCGAGGGCGGCGAGCTGGAAGACCCCTGGAACGAGCCCGCCAAGGGCTGCCACCGCTACTGCACGCCCATAGAGGACGCGCCGGACAAGGCCGAGGAGATCACCCTGGACTTTGAGGCCGGCAACGCCGTGGCCCTCAACGGCAAGCCCCTCACCCCGGCCAAGATGGTCCTCGCCCTCAACGAACTGGGCGGCAAGCACGGCATCGGCCGGGTGGACATGGTGGAGAACCGCTTCGTGGGCATGAAGTCGCGCGGGGTGTACGAAACCCCCGGCGGCACCATCCTGCACATCGCCAAGCGCGATCTGGAAGGCCTGTGCCTCGACCGCGAGGTGATGCACCTGCGTGATTCGCTCATCCCCCGCTACGCCGAGATGGTCTACTACGGCTACTGGTTCGCGCCCGAGCGCGAGGCCCTGCAGGCCATGGTGGACAAGACCCAGGAGCATGTCACCGGCACGGTGCGCTGCAAGCTCTACAAGGGCAACTGCATCCCCGTGGGCCGCAAGTCGCCGTACTCCCTGTACCGCATGGACCTCGCCACCTTCGAGGAGGACGAGGTCTACAACCAGGCCGACGCCGCGGGCTTCATCAAGCTCGTGGGCCTGCGCCTGAAGGGCCGCATGGCCAAGTAGTCGGACAGCAAGGATCACAGGGCCAGGGGCTGCCGCCCCTGGCCCTTGACCGCAAGAAGAAATCGAACACCGGCCCCGGCGCTCCAACTGCGTTGGGGCCGTTCCATTGGGTGCATTGGCGCACGGTGGAATAACTTCCAAACTGCTTCACACAATGCAGGCGACGGCCGCCAGCTTACATGTTTTCTGCGGTGCCGCCGCGCTCGCCTCAGCGCGTCGCCTTGGTGGCCATCCTCTCCCGAATATTTTCCTCAAGCACGCGCAACGCCTCGTCGCAGGCGGCCAGCACCTTGGTCTTGCGCTCCAGCGAGAGTGTGAAGGAGCGCACGTTGGTGTTCCGGCGCGACAGGGCCACGATCTCCCCGTTGAGCTTCCAGTAACGGTCGTAGACCGCCAGGGCGCCAGCCCCTTCCTTGCCAAGGGGGGCCAGGGCGGAGCGAACCGCCTTGTCCGACGCGGCCATTTCCTTTTCCAGCGCATCCATGCGCGGGTCTTCCTTCTCCATGATGTGCGCGGCGTGCAGGCTCTGGATGCGCAGGACCTCGGTCATTGCGCGTTGCGCCTGCCTGGCGGTCTTGTCGTTTGGACCGTCGAGCGTGGGGCGCAGGGCCGCCTCCATTTCGGCGATGCTCCCGGTCGCCTTGCCGAAGGACAAGGCAAAGGCCTTGAGGTTGGTGTTCTGCACGGCCAGCCCCAGCACCTCCTCGTCCACCTTGCGGTATTCCGCGAAGGCCTCCTCGAAGCGCTTGGCCAGATCCCGCTCCTGCGAGGAGTCCGCCAAACCCTGGAACGACTTGAGCCCGGCGGCCACCTTGTCCACCGACGCCCTGGCCAGCTTGGCGTAGTCCACGGAGGCCTGGTCGGTGTCGGCCAGCACCGCGCTGTTTTCGGCCTCGGCGGCGGCGAAGAGGTCCGCGCGCATGTCGGCCACGAACTGCGCCTTGCGCACCGTGGTTGCGTACACCTTGTCCAAGTTCTGGCGGGATCCTGTGAGCCAGAGGGCTCCGGCCGCCACAGCCACAAGCAGCGCGATCAGAACCAGGGGCAGGCCGGAAAATGTGAGGGTCTTCTTGGGTGCGGAGTCCATGCGCTTACCTCGTGACGCCGGCAGGGCCGGTCAGTTTGTTTCGCCTTCTTCCAGGCGGTAGCCGATGCCTGTCTCGGTGCGCAGAAAGCGCGGCCGGGCCGGGTCGGGCTCGATCTTGTGCCGGAGTTGATGCACGTAGAGGCGGGGGTAGTGGGCCTGGTCTTCGCGCGCGCTGCCCCACACCTCCTTGAGAAGCTGGCGGTGCGTCACCACCTTTCCCGCGTGGCGCACCAGGAAAGAGAGCAGCTTGAATTCAATGGGCGTGAGATGGACCTCTTGGCCAGCCAGGCGCACGCGGTGCGCAGCCAGGTCCACCGCCAGTTCCCCGCAGCGGAATACAGGGTCGGCTGCGGGTCCGGCGCCGGTTTGAGCGGCGTGGCGCAAGGCCACGCGCATGCGCGCGGACAGCTCGCCCACGCTGAAGGGCTTGGTGAGATAGTCGTCGGCTCCGGCATCAAGGGCGTCGATCTTGTCCTGCTCCTTGCCGCGCGCGGACAGCACCAGGATGGGCGTGGATGTCCACTGGCGGATGCGCCGGATGACCTCGAGCCCGTCCATGCCCGGCAGGCCGAGGTCCAGCAGAATGAGCGCGGGCTGGTGCGAGGCGGCCAGCCCCAGCCCCTCCTCCCCGCTTTCCGCCTCGACGAGCCGGAAATTCTGGCTCTCCAGGTAGGCGCGCAAAAAACAACGGATGGGCGCTTCGTCCTCAATGGCCAGAACGATGGTCTTGTCCGCGCTCACAGTTCCCCCTCGTCCTTGTCCATTCCTTCATCCGGCGGCAGTCGCTTCCGGGGCGCGGGCAGCGTCACGATGAACACGGCCCCGCCGCCCTCGCGGTTCTCGGCCCGGATGGTTCCGCCATGCACCAGTGCAATGGCCCGGCAGATGGCCAGGCCGATGCCGTAGCCTTTGCGCCCGCCAACGCCCGGGCTGACGGCCCCCTGTCCCTGATAGAACAGGTCAAAGACTTTTTCCAGTTCGTCCGGCGCCAGCCCCGGTCCCTGGTCCGACACGGAGACCTCCACCCCGCCGCCGGCGTTCCGGGCGACGATGGCCACGGGCGAGCCTTCCGGCGTGTACTTGGCGGCGTTCTCCAAAAGATTCAGCAGAAGCTGCTCCATCAGCACCCCGTCCACCTCCACCAGTGGAAGGTCCGACGGGATGTCCATCCGCACCTCGCGCCCGGCCAGGTGCTTTTCCACCAGCGTCAAGGCCGCGCCCAGGGGCTCCTCTATGGACTGGAGCTGCATGTCCGGCTTCAGGGAGCCGGATTCGAGCTTGGTCATGCGCAGCAGGTTGGCAATAAGCCGGGACAGGCGCTCGGCCTCGTCATAGATGTTCACGGCGAGCTGGCGGCGCTGCTCCAGGGCCAGGGTCTCGCCCACGGCGGCCAAACTGTCCGCCGAGCCCATGATGGCCGCGAGCGGCGTTTGCAGGTCGTGGGTGACGGAAGACAAGAGCGTCGTTTTGAGGCGTTCGGTCTCGGCCTCCATTTGGGCATGCAGGCTCTCGGTCTCCAGCCGTTCCACCTCCAACGCCAAGGCCACCTGCCGGGCCAGGGTCTCGATCATGTGGGTCTGCTCGGGCGAAAACAGCGCCCCTTCCGTGTCGGGCCGCAGGCCCAGCACGCCCAGGGTGCCCTTGAGTCCCACGAACGGCACATACAGCGCCCCGTTGGTGGGCAGAGTGCTGGTGCCAAGCCCCGCGGGCTGCCCGTTGGCGAAGACCCACTGGGCCACGCTTTCGCCCTTGCTTGTCACGCGGAAAGCCTCCTTGTCGCCCACGTGCTCCTTGAGGCGTCCCTCGTCGTCGGGCAGGAAGACCAGAGCCCTGCATATGAACAGCTGGGAGAGGTGCTCGATGGCGATGCGCAGGAGCTTTTTTGTCCCGCGCGCGGCGGCCAGCTCGCGGGAGAGGGCCAGCATCACCTGGGTGCGGGCTTCGCGGGCGCGGGCGCTCTCGGCCTGCTGGCGCGAGTGCGCCGTAAGGCGGCTCATGACCAGCGCCACCACGAACATGATGACGAAGGTGAACAGGTATTGCGTGTCGGAAACCGCCAGGCTGAAGCGCGGCGGCACGAAGAGCACGTCGAAGCAGAGCACGCCCAGGACGGAGGACAGGATGCCCGGCCCCTGGCCGTGGCGGCTGGCTATGTACATGGTGCCCACGAGGTAGACCATGATGAGGTTGGCCAGCTCGAAGAAGGGGTACATGGCGAAGCACACGGCCGAGCACACAGCCACGGCCAGCATGCCCCAGCCGTAGCCGCGCAGGTCCGGGGCCGGGGCGTCGCTTCTGTCCGTTTTTGGCCTCGCGGCCTCGCCCCGCTCCGGGTCGTCGCCCCGGATGACTTGGACGTCGATTTCGGCGCTTCTGCGGATAAGCTCGTCCACCGGACTGCCCAGAAGGACGTCGAGGAGCTTCTGCCGCACCGGCTTGCCGATGAGAATGGTGGAGACATTCCGGGCCCGCGCCAGACGAATGATCTCCTCCGGGATGCTGCGGCCAGCCAACGTGACGACCTCGGCCCCGAGACTCTCGGCCAAGCGCAGGTTCTGCACCACTTGGTTCCGGCGCGGGTCCGTCTCGGCAAGGGGCTGCGTCTCCACATAGGCGGCTATCCACTGGGCATGCTGGCTGGCGGCCAGGCGCTTGGTCGCGCGCACCAGCCGGGCCGAGGTGGGGCTTGGCCCCACGCACACCAACAACCGACCCGTCGTGGGCCAGGTGACCTCTATGGCTTGGCCTTGGCGGTAGACGAGCACCTCGGTGTTCACGCGGTCGGCCACCACGCGCAAGGCCAGCTCGCGCAGGGCGGTGATGTTGCCTGTGCGGAAGAAGTTCTTTTCAGCGGCCTCGGCCTGGCGCGGAATGTATACCTTTCCCTCGCGCAGGCGTTTGAGCAGGTCGTCCGGCGTCAGGTCCACCAGCACCAGTTCCTCGGCCTCCTCCAGCACGGAGTCGGGCACGGTCTCGCGCACGGGGATGCCTGTGATCTGCGCCACCACGTCGGAGATGCTCTCCACATGCTGCACATTGAGCGTGGTGTAGACGTCGATGTTGTGGTCGAGCAGCTCCAGCACATCCTGCCAGCGCTTCTCGTGGCGGGAGCCGGGAGCGTTGGTGTGGGCCAGTTCATCCACAAGCACCAGCGCTGGCCTGCGGGCCAGGGCCCCGTCCAGGTCGAACTCATAAAGGGTGTGGCCCTTGTATTCCACTTTGACCCTTGGCAACAGCTCCAGTCCGGCCATAAGCGCTTCGGTCTCGCCCCGGCCGTGTGTTTCCACCACACCGGCCAGCACGTCGCGTCCTTCCGCCTGCTGGGTGAAGCCCTCGGTGAGCATGGCGTAGGTTTTGCCAACGCCTGGGGCCGCGCCAAAGAACACGCGCAGCCGCCCGCGTGAACGCTTCTTGTCTTCACGTCCGGCCAGGGCCAGAAGCGCGTCCGGGTCCGGACGCCTGCCTCTGTTTTCCGAGTTGATTGCCATGCCTTGGGGCTCCTTTCGGCCTAGGGCCGATTCTCGCCATTCTGACCGCTTGCGGTCAGGGAATCAAGATCGCGGTTGAGAAGCAGCACGTTGACCCGCGGCTGGCCCAGGAAGCCCAGCTGGCGGCCTTCGGTGCGCCGCGCGATGAGGCCGCGCACCGTCTCCTCCGGCAGGCCGCGCTCCCGTGCCACGCGCCCGGCCTGGTACAAGGCCGCGTCCGGGCTGATGTGCGGGTCCAGGCCCGAAGCCGAGGCGGTGACGAGTTCGGCCGGAACCGGCCCGGTTCCGTGAGCCGCGCGAAGCGCGTCGGCGCGTTCGGCGACATTCTTGAGCTGCGCGGGATTGGTGGGGCCGAGGTTGGAGCCGCCGCTTGAGGCCGCGTTGTACGGCTGCGGGCTGGTGGCCGAGGGCCTGCCCCAGAAGCGGCCGGGTCCGCTGAACTGCTGGCCGATGAGCTCCGAGCCGGCCACGTGGCCGTTCTCGGCCAAAAGGCTGCCGTCGGCCTGGCGCGGGAAGAGCGTTTGCGCCATGCCCGTCACGGCCGCCGGATACATCAGCCCGGTGAGGAGCGAGAGGGCCAGGAGCATGAGGCAGGCTGGACGCAGGGTGTTCAGAATGTCGCGGATCATCATAATGACCTCCTTAGGCCAGGCCGCAGGCGGCAAGCGCCATGTCGATAAGCTTGATGCCGACAAAGGGCACGATGAGCCCGCCGCCGCCGTAGAGGATGAGGTTGTCGCGCAGCACCGTCGCGGCCCCGGCCGCCTTGTAGGCCACGCCCCGCAGCGCCAGGGGGATGAGCCCCACGATGATGAGCGCGTTGAAGATGACCGCCGAGAGAATGGCGCTCTGCGGGGTGGCAAGGTGCATCACGTTCAGCGCGCCCAGGGCCGGATACGTGCCCACGAAGGCCGCGGGGATGATGGCGAAGTACTTGGCGATGTCGTTACTGATGCTGAAGGTGGTCAGCGAGCCGCGGGTCATCAGCAATTGCTTGCCGATCTGCACGATCTCCATGAGCTTGGTGGGGCTGGAGTCCAGGTCCACCATGTTCCCGGCCTCCTTTGCCGCCTGGGTGCCGGTGTTCATGGCCACGCCCACATCGGCCTGGGCCAGCGCGGGCGCGTCGTTGGTGCCGTCGCCGGTCATGGCCACCAGGCGGCCCTCGGCCTGTATCTTGCGGATGAGCGCCAGCTTGGTTTCGGGCTTGGCCTCGGCCAAGAAGTCGTCCACCCCGGCCTCGGCGGCGATGGCCGCTGCGGTGAGCGGATTGTCGCCGGTGACCATCACGGTCTTGATGCCCATGCGACGGAGTTCCGCGAACTTCTCGCGGATGCCGCCCTTGACGATGTCCTTGAGCCACACCGCGCCCAGCACGCGCACCTTGCCAGCAGTCCTTTCCGCAACCAGCAGCGGGGTGCCGCCCTCGGCGGCGATGTCCTGCACAAAGCCGGTGACGGCCTCCGGGAACGCGCCGCCAGCATCGGCCACCAGCCGTTCGATGGCATCCGGCGCGCCCTTGAGCAGGCTCCTGCCGCCGGAGAGATTCACGCCGCTCATGCGCGTTTGGGCGGTGAAGGGAATGAAGGTGGCTCCGAGGCTGGCCACGTCGCGCTGGCGGATGCCGAACTTCTCCTTGGCCAGCACCACGATGCTGCGGCCTTCGGGCGTTTCATCGACAAGCGAGGAAAGCTGCGCCGCGTCGGCCAATTCCGCCTCGCTGATGCCCGGCGCGGGCAGAAAGGCGGCCGCCTGACGGTTGCCCAGGGTGATGGTGCCGGTCTTGTCCAGCAGCAGCACGTCCACGTCGCCCGCAGCCTCCACCGCGCGGCCGCTCATGGCGATGACATTGGCCTGGATGAGTCTGTCCATGCCCGCGATGCCGATGGCGGAGAGCAATCCGCCTATGGTGGTGGGAGCGAGGCAGACGAAGAGGGCGGCCAGGACCGTGATGGTGATGGCCGTCCCCTTGCCTGCGGCGTTCACGCCATACACGGAGAAGGGCAGCAGGGTGGCGCAGACGAGCAGGAAGATGATGGTGAGCGCGGCGAGCAGGATGTTCAGCGCGATCTCGTTGGGCGTCTTGCGGCGCTTGGCTCCCTCCACCATGCCGATCATGCGGTCGAGGAAGGTCTCGCCGGGGTCGGCGCTGATGCGCACCACGATGGAGTCGGACAGCACCCGCGTGCCGCCGGTGACGGCGCTGCGGTCGCCTCCGGCCTCGCGGATGACGGGCGCGCTCTCGCCGGTGATGGCGCTCTCGTCCACCGACGCCACGCCGTCGATGATCTCGCCGTCGCAGGGGATGGTCTCCCCGGTCTGAACGAGCACGATGTCACCCTTGCGCAGGGCCGTGGAGGGAACCATCTCGCTGGCGGAGTCGCGGTCCTCGCCCGCGAGCTTGCGGGCCGGAGTTTCGGCGCGGGCCTGGCGGAGCGTCGCCGCCTGGGCCTTGCCGCGTCCTTCGGCCATGGCCTCGGCGAAGTTGGCGAAGAGCACGGTGAACCACAGCCACAGCGAAATGGCCAGGATGAAGCCTGCCTGGGCCTCGCCGTGGCCGAACAGCGCCTGGAGGAAGAGCAGGGTGGTCAGCATGCTGCCGATGTACACGGTGAACATGACAGGGTTGCGCACCTGGACGCGCGGGTCCAGCTTGCGGAAGGAATCAAGCACTGCGGCCCGCACGATGGCCGGGTCGAAGAGGGGCCGGGCAGCGGCTTTTTGCGCCTTGGTTGTCATAGGATTCATGCTCCTTGGCAGGGCTAACGCCCGAGCATCTGCAGGTGTTCCACGATGGGACCCAGGGCCAGGGCCGGAATGAAGGTCAGCGCGCCCACCACAAGGACGACCGACACAAGCAGTCCGCAGAAGAGCGGCGTGTGCGTGGGCAGAGTGCCCGCCCCGACCGGAACCGCCTTTTTGCCCGCCAGACTGCCGGCAAGGGCCAGCACCGGGATGGCCGTCCAGAAGCGGCCCGTGCACATGATTATGCCGCCCAGCAGGTTGTAGAGCGCATTGTTGGCGGAAAGCCCGGCGAAGGCGCTGCCGTTGTTATTGGCCATGCTGGAAAAGGCGTAGAGGATCTCGCTGAAGCCGTGCGCGCCGGGGTTGGCCACGGCGCCGCGCCCCATTTCCGTCAACACCGCCCAGGCCGTGCCGACGAGCACCCCGAAGAGCGGCACCATAATGACGATGGAGCACATCTTGGTCTCGAAGGCCTCGATCTTCTTGCCCAGGTATTCCGGCGTGCGGCCCACCATGAGCCCCGCCACGAACACCGCGATGACGGCGAACACGAGCATGCCGTAGAGTCCGCTGCCCACGCCGCCGAACACCACCTCGCCAAGTTGCATGAGCACCATGGGCACCAGCCCGCCCAGCGGCGTGAAGGAGTCGTGCATGGCGTTCACCGCGCCGCAAGAGGTGGCCGTGGTGACGGTGGCGAAGAGCGCGGAGTTCATGATGCCGAAACGCAGTTCCTTGCCCTCCCAGTTTCCAGCCGCCGGGCTTCCCGTGATGGCCGCCAGCTGGGGCGCGCCCTGGGCCTCTGCCCACCAGCACAGGGCGAAGAAGCCCAGCAAGAGCGTGGTCATTGCGCAGAGCAACACCCAGCCCTGGCGCCGGTCTCCCACCATGCGGCCGAAGGCGTGGCACAGCCCGGCTGGGATGAGCAAAATGGCCAGCATCTCCAAGAAGTTGGACAAGGGCGTGGGGTTTTCGAAGGGATGCGCGCTGTTGGCGTTGAAGAATCCGCCGCCGTTGGTGCCCAGTTCCTTGATGGCCTCCTGCGAGGCCATGGGCCCGCGCATGATGGCCTGCTGCGTGGCTGTGGCTGAGACGGGCTTGAGCGCGGGATCGGCCTTGAGGGCGTCCGCGCTGGGCGCGATCTCATAGGCCACGGGCTCGGAGAGCGTGGCGTTCACCGTGCCCGCAAAGGTCTGGGGCACGCCCTGCCAGCAGAGAACCAGCGACAGGACCAGCGCCAACGGCAGCAGAATGTACAGGGTGGAGCGCACCAGGTCGGCCCAGAAGTTGCCGAGCTCCCGCGTCTCGCGCCGGGTCAGCCCCCGGATGAGCGCGGTCAGCACCGCAATGCCCGTGGCGGCCGAGACGAAGTTGTGCACGGTGAGGCCCAGCATCTGCGTGAGATGGCTCATGGAACTTTCGCCGCTGTAGGCCTGCCAGTTGGTATTGGTGATGAAGCTCATGGCCGTGTTGAAGGCCAGGTCCGGGGCCACGGCCGCCTGGGCGTCGGGGTTGACCGGCAGCCAGCCTTGCACGCGCAGGAGCAGGTACAGCGCGGCGAAGCCCGCGACGTTGAACAGGAACATGGCCAAGGCATAGCCCTTCCAGTCCATTTCGCGGTTGGGGTCCACGCCGCAGACGCGGTATATGCCGCGCTCCAGCCAGCCCAAGGCGCGGGCAAGGGGATGGTTGCGGCCCTCCAGCACGGCGGCCATGTGTTTGCCAAGCGGCCAGGACAGGCCTAGCAGGAGCATCAGGAAGACGCCAAGCTGCGCAAAGTCGATGCCGGACATCATTCGAAAGCCTCCGGGTTCAGCAGGGCCACAACAAGGTAGGCCAGCAGGGCCAGCACCACGACGCCGGCAAGGATGGTGAGGGCGTTCATGAGCCGATCTCCCGCACGCGGTCCACAAGCCGCACCAGTCCCAGCGTGGCCGCCACAGCAAGCAGGGCCAGCAGGCCACAGGCGAGGTCAGAGGGGGTGGTCAAAAAATCCATGGTTGTATGCCTCCTCCCGGCATGGCGCCGGGTTCTTGAGTGGAGGTATAGCACTGCCGGAATAAGCCGGGTGTTGGAAATGTGGGGAGTGGTGTAAGGATTGTGTTAGGGCACCCTTTGTCTTTGATGATGGCCCATGGCTGCATGGCTTACCTTTTGTAATAATAACGAAAATATTACCTGGTGATTTCCTCCGCTCTCCGCGGTCTTAACGAAACCAGCGTTCCCTTTCGCTGTCGTCCCTGGCTTGCGCTTGCGACGAGAGTCCGATCTGGATATACGCCTGTGACGCCGGAGATGGTGCGGTGCTTGTGATTTCCCTCAGCTGACCCCACTGCTCCGATTTCCGCCGATGCCGCGCGGCGCATGTCCCCGCTGCATCGGGGACATGAGGGTTCCAAGGGGAATCATTCCCCTTGGCGGAGGGGACGCGGGGGAGGCAGAGCCTCACCCGTTTGATTGCGTTCCCCTTCGCGCAGTACAATGTTTGGAGGCGACGACATGACCAAAAAGATGTGGGGCGGACGCTTCGCTGAGGCCGCCGCGGCTTCGGTGGAGGAGTACACCCAGTCCGAGAGTTTCGATCGCGCGCTGTACCGCGAGGACATCATGGGCTCCAAGGCTCATGCCTCGATGCTGGGCGCGTGCGGGGTCATTTCCTGCGACGAGGCGGCACAGCTTGTGCGCGGGCTGGACCAGGTGCTGGCGGAAATCGAGTCCGGCGCGTTCGTCTGGAAGCGCGAGCTGGAAGACGTGCACATGAACATTGAGCGCAGGCTGACGGAGATCGTCGGCCCGGTGGGCGGCAAGCTGCACACGGCGCGCAGCAGGAACGACCAGGTGGCGCTGGACTTCCGCCTGCACGTGAGCGCACGGCTGGACGACTGGCGCCATGAGTTGGCGCGGCTTGTGGGCGTGCTGGCCGATAGGGCCGAGGAGCACCGCGAAACGCTTTTGCCCGGCTGCACGCACATGCAGGCGGCCCAGCCCGTGAGCCTGGCGCAGCATTTGCTCGCCTATGCGCAGATGTTCCGGCGCGACCATGAGCGCCTGGGCGATTGCCTGAAGCGGGTGCGCGTTTCGCCCCTGGGCGCG
>Ga0183100_1001483_pt1 | contig 11718 bp, 13 predicted proteins | sample Biomet2_FD_127789 | JGI IMG/M metagenome (GOLD analysis project Ga0183100, IMG submission 127789) | Microbial communities from bioreactor (seeded with anoxic lake sediment) at LBNL, California, USA - Biofuel metagenome 2 | ecosystem: Engineered > Bioreactor > Anaerobic > Unclassified ...
TCCCAGTGCTCCTTGGGGGCGAAGTCGAACACGGGCTTGGTTCCCCAGTGGCGCAGCACCGGGTTGTCGTCCTCGGAGCAGCCGTCGGGCGTGGACTCGTGCGGAATGTTCGGCATTTTGAGCAGCCAGTCGCTTTCCTGGGCCTCGATGTCCGTCAGCTCGGCGTCCAGCTCCTTGATGCGCTCGCCCATCTTGGAAAGCTTGGCCATAAGCTCGCCCGCGTCCTGCCCGGCGCGCTTGAGCTGGGCCACCTCCGCGGAGCCCTGGTTGCGCTCGGCCTTGAGGCCCTCGGCCTCGCCGATGAGCGCCTTGCGCTTTTCGTCCAGCCGGGCGAACTCGGCCACGTCCGGTTCGGTCTTGCAGCGTTTTTTCAGGCCCTGGCGCACGGCGTCGAGGTTTCTTTGCACGAATTTCAGGTCAAGCATGGTCTGTCTCCTTCAAGAAAAAGGGCGCGGAGGTTTTCGCGCTGCCCGCTGTGTACCCAAAGCCGGGCCGGGAATAAAGGGGGAAATTTCAGCCCGTGGGCCGCGCCGGCTTACGGGTCTATGCCTTGCTCGATGTTTTTGCGCCGCACGTGCAGCAGCGCCAGCACGGTGATGCCCACGCCGATGGGGCCGAGATCCTGCAGCCACAGCAGCAGCAGGGTGGCCGCACCACCGGCTATGCACAGAAGGATTTGCCGCTGTTTTTTGGCGTCCAGCGGGCGGGCCAGCCACGCGTTCTCCAGGCCTATGCAGCGCTCGATGTACGGCAGCAGCCGCCGGAACCCGGTGAAGGCCATGGGCGGCAGCGCCAGTTTGAGGCAGCCCGCCAGCAGGCCCAAGAGCGCAAGGACGATGAGCGCCGCGCTGTGGAAAAGCAGCCCCGGCATGAGCAGCGCCAGGCTGGCCGTTTGCACAAGCCAGTTCCAGGGTTCGCGTCGGCGCAGGCGCAAGCGTTGCAACACGTTCATCACACGTTCGCGCAGGGGAATATACCGCTTGTCCCCGTCATTCGCGGGGCCATTCGGCGTGCCAATCGACTTTCCATCAGACTGACCGCCAGTTTGACCATCTGATGTCCGGCCATCCGGCGCGATGTGCTGCTGCTCAATGTCCATGCCCATCAATTGCCACGCCCGGCCCGGTTCTGTAAACAAGGCCCGGGGGGGCGCAATGAAAAAGACGGAACAATACGAAATGCTGGTGCAAGAAGGCCGGTTCAGGCTGGAGCTGCTCGCCTCCGACGCGGGGCGGCTGGCCGCCGGGCATGGCTGGACGCTCGCCACGGCGGAATCCTGCACGGGCGGGCTGCTCGCCAGCACGCTGACGAACCTGCCCGGCAGTTCGGCCTGGTTTCACGGCGGCGTTGTGGCCTATTCCAACGCGCTCAAAACGGGGCTGCTCGGTGTGCCGCCGGAGCTTATCGCCGCGCACGGGGCCGTGAGCGAACCCGTGGTGCTGGCCATGGCGCGCGGGGCCCTCGCCCTGCCGGGAATGCCCGCCGGGCGTGGCCTGGCCGTGTCCGTTTCCGGCATCGCCGGGCCAACGGGCGGCACGCGGGAAAAGCCCGTGGGAACCGTATGGATCGGCTGGGCTTGGCCCGGCGGGGAGCGCGCGGAGTCGTTCCTGTTCCGGGGCGCGCGCACGGCCGTCAAGGCCCAGAGCGTGGCCGGGGCGCTGTTCGGCCTGTCCACTTTCGTGAAATGACCGCAGCACAGCCGCCGCTCTTCACAGTCGGCGCCGAACGGGTGCGCTGCTTTGTCGGCCTGCCCCTGCCGGAGGCATGGAATGTGGCGCTCTCCCGCGTTGCCGCGCGGCTTGCGCCGGGGCTTTCCTCGAAAATCACCTGGACACGGCCCTGCAACTGGCACATCACCCTGCGTTTTTTGGGCGAAGTGGAGGCCCGGCTGCTGCCGGAGCTGCGCGCTGCGCTGGCGCAGGTCGAGTTCCGTGCGCTGACCATCCGCCTGGGCCCGGCCGGGGCGTTTGGCAGCGGGCGCGCCGGACGGGGTGGCGCCCCGCGCACGCTGTGGGCGGGGCTTGCGGAGGGTGCGGCGGAGGTATCGCTGCTGGCCGGGCGCGTCTCGGACGCGCTTGCGCCGCTGGGTTTTGCGGATGCGCGTGAAGGGGCGCGGGGCTTTTGTCCGCATGCGACCCTGGGGCGGGTGCGCGGCGCGGCGGCGGGCGAGGACTGGGGGCTGGTGGACCGGGAGCTTGGCGCTGAGACTTTCGCCTCCGCGCGGGTGGAGACCTTTGTGTTGTGGCGCAGCGTGCTTGGGCGGGGGGGACCCAAATACTCTGCCCTGGGCACATATCCGGCCGCGCCCGGGCGGATTGCGGCCGGAGCCTGAGCGGGACCGCCTAGGCGGTGTAGTCCCCGCGGTTGAACTTGATGCGTTCCGTCACCGTCATGGCCTCAAGCTCGGAAACCACGTTCTGCAGAGCCGGGTGGCTCTGCGCGAGGTTCGGGTTGGCGCTCTTGATGTCCTGCACGGCGCTGTCGATGTCGTCGAGCGCGCTGTAAGCGTCCTTCAGGCTGGAGGCGCTGGAGGTGCCCTGCAGGTTTTGAGCGTACTGGTCGAACTTGTCGAGCACGCTGTCCACCTTATCCATGATCGCACTCCCCGAATTGGTTGCCTCGCTCGTGGCCTCAACATCCTGCGTCCCTATGAGGGCCGAGAGGGTGCCGAGGCCGCCCGGCGGAGGCAGGGCGGTGGTGCTGCTGGCGGACTTGTTGGCGCTTGTCTTGGCGACCTCGCCGCTCAAGATGTCGCCGAAGGCGGTGGCGGATTGCGTGCTGCGGTTCGTCTGGGCGTTTTGCTGTTCCAGACGGACGCTTTCCAACTGGTCAGGAAGGATCTTCATGGCAACTCCTCGCCTTTAGTTTCCCCATCTTGTGCAGAGACCATGCCAAAACGATGTACAGCGTATTTGCTGAAATAAAAGGATAAATTAAATTCAGCAGGGGGGCAAAACTTGCCTGCCGGGGACCTTTTGCCGTCCGCTGGCATGCCCGACGGATAGCCCATGCGGGAGGGCTTGTCCATTGGGTGCACACGCGCCAGCAAGAACGTCCTGTGTCTTTATCGGCGGATTTTGTGCTTGCATTACCGAGGGCTGGTGATTATTTTCACATTGGTCCCACTCCTCCCTCACATGGTGGGGAGGCAACAGAGCAACAAGGGAGAGCGACATGGCCCAAATCAAGAAGATTCTTTGCGCAGTGGACTTTTCCGAACATAGCCCCGCCGTAGCGGAGTACGCCCGCATTCTCGCCCAGGGCCTGGGATCGAAGATCGTCTGCCTTTATGTCGCCCCGTCTTTGTCGCAGTACGTGGGCTTCCATGTTCCGCCCAGCTCCATTGAAAACTTCGTGGGCGAGATCGTCACCGGCGCCGAGGCGACCATGAGCGCCTTTCTGAGTGAGAACTTCCAGGGAGTAGAGGCCGAGGGACATGTGGTCACCGGCTACGCGGCCGAGGAAATTTTTGGCATGGCCGCCAAGGAGAACGTCGATCTCATCATCATGGGCACCCACGGCCGCAAGGGAATCGACCGCATCCTGTTCGGCTCCGTGGCCGAGAAGGTGGTCAAGGGCGCCAAGTGCCCGGTCCTGACCATACGGCCCGAGCAGTAGCACGCGAACGCGCCTGGACGTCCAGGCGAAAAATACGTATGTGAGGCGCAGCACGGGGCGGTCCGCGGGACCGCCTGCTGCGTTCTTTTTTTATTGCGCCCCAGCGGGCGCGCCAACGCCATTTGAGGAGCACGCATGTTGAGCCAGCGCGTCCGGCCGGAGATTCTCGACTTCAAGGCCTATGTTCCCGGGCTTTCGGTGGAGGAGATCAAGGCCAAGTACGGTCTTGAGAACGTCATCAAGCTCGCCAGCAACGAGAACCCGCTGGGCGTCTCGCCCTTGGTGGAGGAGGCCGTCGCCCGCGCCGTCAAGGATGCGCACCGCTACCCCCAGAACCATACTCCCCGTCTGGCCGAGGCCATCGGCCGCGCCATGGGCGTGGCGCCGGAGTGCATCGTTGCGGGCAACGGGTCCGACGAGATTATCGACCTGCTTATGCGGGTGGTGGCCCGGCCCGGGCGCGACAACGTCGTCTGCTACGAGCATTCCTTCAGCATGTATGGGCTTACCGCCCGGCTGTGCGGCGTGCAGTACCGCGAGGTGCCGCGCGGCGAGGATTTCCGCCTGCCGCTTGAGTCCCTGGCCGAGGCCGTGGACGAGAACACGGCGCTGGTCTTCGTCACCAGCCCGGACAACCCCACCGGGCTGGCCGCCCGGGCCGAGGAGCTGCTGGTGCTTTCCGGCGTGCTGCGCAAAGGCGCGCTGCTGGTGGTGGACGAGGCCTACATGGACTTCTCCTGGCCGCCGGAGGAATACGCCATGATTTCCCAGGTGGCCGAGCTGGACAACCTGGTGGTGCTGCGCACCTTCTCCAAGGCTTACGGTCTGGCCGGGCTGCGCCTGGGTTACGGCGTTATGCCCCTGTGGCTGGCCGAGCACGTGCGCCGCGCCCGCGCGCCCTTCACCGTGAACCTGCTGGCCGAGGCCGCGGGCATCGCCGCGCTTGCCGACGACAACTTCTACAGCGCCACGCTGGAGGTGGTCTTCAAGGGGCGCGAGCTTCTGCTGGACCAACTGCCCAAGCTTGGCTGCGAGACCACGCCCTCCCAGGCCAACTTCGTCATGTTCCGGCCGCCCGTGCCCGCGGGCGATGTGTGCGTCCGTCTGCTGGAGCGTGGCATCATCGTGCGGCACCTCAAGAGCTTCGGCCTGCCGGAGCATATCCGCGTCAACGTGGGCACGGCCGAGGAAACGCGGACCTTCCTGCGCGTTCTGGGCGAGGTGCTGCATGGGTAGCGCTGCAACGTCGGAACCGCTCATCGTCACCCTGGACGGTCCCGCCGGAGTTGGCAAAAGCACGTTGGCCGCGCGCCTGGCGGGCAGGCTCGGCATCGCCTTTATGGATACGGGAGCCATGTTCCGCGCCGCCGCCTACACCCTGGGCGATGGCGCGTGGGACTGGCAGCAAGGCCTGTTGCAACAGAAATTGGGCGAGTTCGAATTCTCGCTTTCCGGCAGCGGGGAGAACACCGCGCTGCTTCTTAACGGCAAGCCTCTGCCCGCGGCCATCCGCAGCGAGGAGGCCGGACGCTGGGCCTCGCAGTTGGCTGTGGTGCCCTCGGTGCGGGCGTACATGAAAATGGCGCAGATATTCCTTGGGCAAACCACGCCGCTCGTGGCCGAGGGACGCGACATGGGCACCGTGGTGTTCCCCGGGGCCCGGAACAAGTTCTTCCTCGACGCAGACCCCGACGAGCGGGCGCGCAGGCGCTGCCGTCAGCTTGAGGCGCAAGGCAAACCGGCGGATTTTTCCGCCATAGCCGCCAGCATCCGCCAGCGCGACGAGCAGGACAGAAACCGGCCCATCGCCCCGCTCAAGCCCGCGCCCGACGCTTTTGTGGTGGACACCACGAGCCTGACCGAGGACGAGGTGCTGGAGAAGGTGCTGGCCCTGGTGCGCGCGGTGTAACTCAGCAGCAATAAAAATGAAAAGGCCGGTGGAGGATGCTCCAACGGCCTTTTTCGCGTTCGGTGCGCGGCAAAAAATCGCTGCCGGGCACACGGCCCGGCGGGGCGGTCAGACGTGTCAGGAGCCACGCCGGAAACCGACGCTGACCTCCTGCCCGGTTTGGCCGTCTTGCCCTTCCTTTTCGGCGCGCGGGCGCACAATGACCGGAATGCGCCGCACGCCATCCGTCAGCGCAAGCATTTCCGCAAGGGCTTGCGGGTCGGCCTCCACGTCGATGAACCGCGCCAGCGGCAGCGCCTTGCGGGCGCGCCGGGTGTGCGGGCAGCTCTCGCGCCCATAGATTCGCGCGCCAAGTCCTCCGTCCGGGGACTCGCCGTCCGGGGCCGGGGCCTTGGCGCACGGAGCCTGGGGCAGGGTGCAGAAAGAACCGCTTGCTGATCCTTCCGGGTCGTTCATGCCCTCTAAATTTCAGCCAACAGGTTGGATGTCAACGTGCTGATCTTCATGGTTCCGCCGTTCTTGTAGTACTTGTAGATGCTGTCGCCTTCGTCGGCCAGGGCGCTCTGTAGCTCGGAAAGGGTGAGCGATCCGTTGGAGTTGAGGTCGATGGCTTTGAAGGCGTTGGATGCCAGGGAAACCTCGGAGGCGCTGAGTGCGCCGTCGGCGTTCTTGTCAAAGGCGGAAATATAGCCCTTGGCGGCCATCTTCACGTACAGGCTGGCGTTGCTGCTGGTGCTGGTGCTGGTGCCCTCAAGCAGCGAGGAGGTGATGTCCTTGCCGGAGGTGGCGCCGCCGTTCTTGTAAAAGGAGTATATGGCGTCGTCCTCGCCGGAAAGGGTGCTCTTCATCTCGTCCAGGGTCACGTAGCCGTTGGAGTCCTTGTCCAGCTTGGCGTAGGCCGCGGCGGAAATGCTCACTTCGTCGTTGGTGAGCTTGCCGTCGTGGTCCTTGTCGTTGTCCTTGATATATTTAGCCGCGGCGAGGTTGGAATAGGTTCCGCTGGGCAGTATGGACGTGCTGCTGTCGGTGTCGGTGTCGCTGCCGCTCATGTAATTCAGGTACATCTGATTGGCGATGTAAGGATTGACGCGCATAATTTTCCCTCCTGCCGCCATTTTGCATAATCCAGACCAGCGCCCCATGCGGGAGATTCTTGCCGTTGCGCCCGGCATTGGGTACACCAGGGCATATTCAACCCATAGCCGCAGGAGCCCGATATGAAGCGTGTTCTTCCCCTCGCCGTTGTTTTTTGCCTGTGCGCCTCTCCGGCCATGGCCGGCTGGACCGACGTGCTGGACACGGTGCAGCAGCAGATTCCGGCCTCTTCCGGCTCCACCGCCGGATCTTCCTCTTCCGCCGCCAATCTGGGCGCGGGCCTTTCCGACGCCGACATAACCAAAGGCCTGAAGGAAGCCCTGGCCAAGGGCACCACCAACGCCGTGAACAACCTGGGCAAGACCGACGGCTACTTCGGCAACGAGGCGGTCAAAATCCTCCTGCCCGATTCCCTCAAAAAGCTGGAGACCCCTCTGCGCCTGGCCGGGCAGGGCCAGTTGGTGGACGACCTGCTGCTGGCCATGAACCGCGCGGCGGAGAAGGCCGTGCCCCAGGCGGCCAATATCCTGGGCGACGCCGTGCGCGGCATGAGCGTCTCCGACGCCAAGGGCATCCTCACCGGCGGCGACGACTCGGCCACGCAATATTTCCGCAAGTCCAGCGGCGACAAGATCGGCGAGATGATGAAGCCCATCATCTCCAAGAGCATGGAGTCCGTCGGCGTGGCCAAGGCCTACAAGAAGCTCACGGCCAGCCCGCTGGCCGCCGCCGCCGCCCAGGCCTACGGGCTGGATCTGGATTCCTACGTGAACGGCAAGGCCCAGGACGGGCTGTTCTACATGATCGCCCAGGAGGAGAAGGACATCCGCAAGAACCCGGCGGAGCGCACCACCTCCATCCTCAAGAAGGTCTTCGGCGGCAAGTAGCCCGCCGCGAAGCAAGGAGACAGCCATGCCCAAGGTCCTCATAGAGCCCTCGGACTACCAATCCTGCCGCGCCGCGGTGGAGAAGGCCTTCGCGCTGTTCAAGCCCGCGGTGCGCGGCCAAAAGGTGCTGGTGAAGCCCAACGTCCTGCGCGCCGCCCGCCCCGAGGAGGCGGTGACCACCCACCCGGCAGTGCTGCGCGCGGTGGTGGAGTGCCTTTCCGACCTTGGCGCCGCGCGCATAACCGTGGGCGACAACCCCGGCGTCATGGGCTATGGCGCCAACGAGGCCAGCTTCGAGCGCGCCGGGCTCATAGAGGCCGCGCTTGGCCACTACGAGAACATCGGCCTGGACGCGGAGGAGGTGCCTTTCTCTGTCCTGGGCGACACCTCGGTCATCGCCAAGGTCAGCGTTTCCCGCGCGGTGCTTGAGGCGGACTGCTTCATCTCCCTGCCGAAGTTCAAAACCCACGGCCTCACCGTCATCACCGGCGCGATAAAAAACAGCTATGGAATTCTGCCCGGCGCGCAGAAGGCGCATCTGCACAAGCTTTCCGGCTCGCCCCAGCGCTTTCAGGAGGTCGTGGTCGACGTGTTCCGCCTGCGCCCGCCGGATTTCGTCCTCGTGGACGCCATCCTCGGCATGCAGGGCAACGGCCCGGCCGGAACCGACCTGCGCTGGGTGGGCCGCGTCATCGCGGGAGACAGCGCCGTCGCGGTGGACGGCGTCATTTGCCGCATGATGGGCCTGGACCCCGCGCGGCTGCGCATGCTGGACAAGGCGCGCCAGTTGGGCCTGGGCGATTACGCCGAGGGAGCCTTTGAACTCGTGGGCGCGCTGGCGCCGCTGGAGGGCTTCCGCCTGCCGCCGCTGGACGGCGCGCACCATCAGCAGGCCACGCGCACGTTCATTGAAAGCCGCGTGGCCATGCGCCCCAAGGCAGACCCCGCGCGCTGCACGGCCTGCGGCACCTGCGTGGCCCAGTGCCCGGCGCAGGCGCTTTCCATTGTGGAGGGGCTCGCCGTGGCGGACCGCGACAAGTGCATCGGCTGCTTCTGCTGCCAGGAAATGTGCCCGGAGAAGGCTATCAGCCTTTCCGCAGCGTAGATGCTGGCACCAGGCGCATTCGCGCGTGGCGCATTCGCGCGTGGCGCATTCGCGCGTGGCGCATTCGCGCTTGCGGGGTGGCGCGTCGACAGGATACACGCTGGTGAATATCTTTCCGCGAGAAGGAGCCAACCTCTTGCGAAAGCAGGAGCACTATGAAGCAGACCGCCCTGGGAAAGTTCTTCCGCCCGGCCTTGCCGCATGCCCTGGCCGCCGCTGTTTTGCTGGCCGCGTGCTCGCCCCAGGTTAAAACGCCCGAGCTGGACACCGGCGCGGTGGACGCCGAGGCGAAGCTTCAGCGTGAGCTGGCGGTGCGCAGCTCCGCCGAGCTCATGGACCGCATGTACCGCGTGGCCTGGAACATCCGCGCCAAAAACGTGGAGCTCTGCGGCGAGCGGGTTTACCAGGCCCTGGGCCTCACCCTGCTTTCGCTGGACGACTACAAGAAGGCGGAGCAGCGCGAGGCCGTCCAAACCGTGCTGAGCGTCCATTCCCGGCCCACGGTGTATCTCATCGGCCCCGGTGGACCGGCGGACGTTGCGGGGTTGAAGCGTGGCGATGCCATCATGTCCGTGGACGGCGAGAACACGGAGACGAAGAAGCGCGCGCGCGAGCTGCTGGCCGCGGCCCTCAAGTCCGGGCGGCCCGCCGTGTTGGAGGTGAAGCGCGACGATGCCGTCTCCGCGCACACGCTCACCCCGATGCGCATTTGCGGCTACCCGGTGCGGCTGGACCGCAACACGGAACTCAACGCCTTTGCCGACGGCGACAACATCATTCTGTACATGGGCATGCTCAAGTTCGTGAAATCCGATGATGAGCTCGCCGCCATTCTGGGCCACGAGATGGCCCACAACACGCAGAAGCACAGCCGCAACAAGACCGTCAACGCCGCCGTTGGCCATATGCTGGTGGATTTGCCCATACGCCTGCTGCTGGGGGTGACCACGCACGCGGGAGCACGCATGGGCGGGCAAATGTTCAGCCCCCAGTACGAGACCGAGGCCGACTACGTGGGACTGTACTACACCGCCCGAGCGGGCTACGACATCCACAACGTGGCCGATGTGTGGCGGCGCATGTCCGTGGAATATCCCGATGCCATAACGCTCGTCACCACGCATCCCAGCAACAGCCAGCGCTTTGTGGGCCTTGCCGCGGATGCGGCCGAGATCGACAAGAAGCGCGCCGAGGGCCTGCCGCTGGTTCCTGAAATGAAGAACGGGCCGGTAAAGGCCGATGCGCCTGCCCAGGCCGAGGCGGAAGAAGACCCGCTGCCCCCCGCCGAAAAGTAGCCGGGGCGGTGTGCGACAAGCAATGGAGGCGCGCGGATGCGCAGCAGATGGAAATGGATTGCGGTTGCCGCGGCTGTGGCGCTGGTGGTTTTGGGCGGGCTGTTTTACGCCTCCCCCTGGCTGGCGGTGCGCGGGTTGCGTCAGGCCGCGCAAGAACGCGACATGGACGGCGTGGCCGCGCGGGTCGACTTTCCCGCTCTGCGCGAAAGCCTTAAGGCCGGGCTTGGCGAACGCCTGAACGCCGAACTGCGCAAGAATCCCCACGACCCCCTGGCGTCCATAGGGCTCATGTTTGGCGCAAGCCTCACCAGTCAGCTTGTGGACGCCTTTCTGACCCCCGAGAACATCGCCATTCTTCTGCGCGGGCGCATGCCGGACACCGGCGCGGCCATGCGCAGGGCGCTGCCCTTTGGGCTGCCCATGGATTTCCCCGCCGCCGGGTCGGCATCTTCCGCCATGGAATCGGGGGCTTCGCCGGGGGCGAATTCCACGGCCTCGCGGCCCGTTCCGCCGGATTCCGCCGAGACTTCCCCTGGCGCGGAGGCCTCCGCGCGCGCAACCGGCGTGGCCGCTCCCGCTCCGCAGGCGGCCGCCCAGGCGCGCCAGGCCGATACTGACAAGACCGCTGGCGAGGTGCGCATGGGGTACGCCGGGCTGAACCGCTTCACCCTCAGCGTGCGCGGCGGCAAGTCCATGTCCGCCGGGGGCGCCCCTGCGGAAAAAACTCCCCTGGTTCTGGAATTCCGGCGTGAGGGTGTCTTTTCGTGGAAGCTCTGCGCGGTGCGGCTCCCCGGTTAGGCGGGGCTTGCCTGTTTGACGGAACCGGCCAGTGTCGTTGAGGCGCATGCGCGCCCGGCGGGGTTATGCCGCCGGAAACGTCTGCCCCACCTTGAGCACATGCGCGGCCAGCGGGGAAATGGGGTCGCCCACGGCCAGCACCAACGCCTTGGGGCTCATGTAGTCGGCCGACCAGTCGAAGGTCAGCGCCACCTGTCCATCCGCCTGGGGAGTCGCCTCCAGCACCAGCGAACGCAGGTTGGTGGCTTTGGGGCCATTCTTGCTCTTGCGGTCGAACATCACCACGTCTTGCGCCATGAAGTCCGCCCAGCCAGCGCGCCAGCGCGCCACATCCTCGGGCGCGCCGGCGTAGCGCACCAGAAAACGCTCGCGCACGGCCTGCACCGGCCGCTTCAAAAGCGGCAGCGCCTCGATGCGCATGGGCATGAGCCCGTCGGGCATCTGGGCGGCCAGTTCGTCGAGCACGCGTTCGGGCGGCAGGTCCTCGCGCAGGGTGAGGGTGAACCATTCGCATTCGCTTTCCACGCCAACGGGCAAGGCCCGCCCAAAGGAGATGCGCGGCATGGGGTGGTAGCCCGCGCTGAAGGAAAGCGGGAAGCGTGTGCGCCGGAGCGCCCGTTCAAGGATGCTCTGCAATTCCAACTGGCTCAAATAGGCGGCCTCGGCGCGCTTTTCGTACCAAATGCGGTACTGGGCCTTGCGGTCGGAAAGGCCAAGCTCCGGCGGGCCATCTGCCTTGGTCCGTTTCTCCGCCATTTGGCCGACAAAGGCGGCCGGAGCGGGCGTTGTTGCGGGCGCGGCGGCTTCGCTCGGTGGGGCCTGTCCCGCGTCGGCCTGGCCAGAGGCGGTCTCGGCGGCGCTCGCCGGTTCCTGGTCGCGGTGGGCGAACACCACGCGCGGGCGGATGTCCATGCGTGCCGCCTGGGCGGTAAGCTCGGAGTCGCGGCCGTCCATGTTGCACAAGCCGCAGCCCCGGCACGCGCCGTCGCGGCAGTCGCCGCTGACCTTTTT
>Ga0183100_1001484_pt1 | contig 11676 bp, 8 predicted proteins | sample Biomet2_FD_127789 | JGI IMG/M metagenome (GOLD analysis project Ga0183100, IMG submission 127789) | Microbial communities from bioreactor (seeded with anoxic lake sediment) at LBNL, California, USA - Biofuel metagenome 2 | ecosystem: Engineered > Bioreactor > Anaerobic > Unclassified ...
GGCCCCTTGGGATGGGGCAGGTCCTCGGAGAACGCGTCGATCTCGGCCACGATCTCCTCGTTGGAGAAGCCCTCGAGGTTCATCGCTCCCGACGGGCAGGCCGCCACACAGGCCCCGCAGGCCTTGCACTCGCTGCGGTCGACCTTGGCCACCCGGTGCCCGTCGCCGGTGTCCTTGAACGAGATGGCCCCGGCCCGGCAGGTGGAAGCGCACACCCCGCATCCGGAGCATTGGTCCTCCGCTACCACCGCGGTGGGCCCGAAGTCGGACGGCCGCATCTTCTTGGAGCGCTCGATCGACATCAGAAGCTGGTCCCTGGCCTTCTCCGTGGCGGTCTGGGCATCGAGGGAATGGATCCACGCCACCTGCTCCCGGAGGTTCACCTGCTCGACCATGAACGGGTTGATACCTCCCCTGCGGGCGGCCTCCCTGAACTCGTCGAGGTACACCCGGGGCGAGCAGGCGGCCACGACGATGCGGTCCAGCTCGTGGGCCTTGATCTCATCGGAGATGCGCTTGAACGATTTCGGGGAGCACAGCAGGTACTGCTGGTCGACGTACTCGACCCCGTCCATGGCCTTTACCATGTCATGGAGCCTGCCGTAATGTATCAGGTCTTTGATGGTCTCGCCACAAGCGCAGAAGAACACTCCGATACGTGGGGCCTTGCCGTCCATGGAACCATACTCCAAAACTTGCATTGGTTAGATACAGGGCCTCATTAAAAAGCCTGGCCCTAATTATGAGCGGTGGCGTCGAAGGACTTTAAAGGCGTTTTCTCTCGCAAACAATTGGTCCGATGCGCCATCAGATCTTGCGAGAGGATGGATCTTCACAGACCCAACGAGCTCGGTCACCTTGATGGTGCATCTCGATGACGATTCTGGTGACCTGAGATCTGAACAACTTCATCCAATCAAGCTCAGTAATCGCTCGATCAGATCCTCGGCTGAATCCTGGCCCATTCGTTGGTAGAACTCCACGGCCTCGACGTCCAAAGCGACCTTCTCAAGACAATCGATGAGAAAGGGATGACTTTTCATGATTGCCCCTAAGAATAAAACGTCCACCTCCTGCCCTCCGCCTCCAGGATCGAGCAATGCCAGAATGTCAGCCCGGTCCTTCTTCAATTTGCCCCTTTCCCATTCAATATCATGAGAAGTATCGTTTTCTATCCTGTACTCCCGATCTGAGGCGGCCTTTAGCATAAGAAACATCAGGGTCGTTCTTTCTGGTACCGGAAACATCAATTCATTGCCGATTGACCTCAACGTGGTCCTACCATCTAGAACATCATAGTTCATCCGGCAATCATGTCCCTCGAAGGGGTCTTCGCGTTCTCTCGTGCCGAAGTCGATGAGAATGCTGCCATGGGGGGTCGGCTTCCTCACGTACTTGGTGTCGTCAGGCTTGCGATCCCTAACAAACCCTCTGTTCTTGACAAGATGTTCCTGAAGGCTGCCCCTTGTCTTCGAGTTGGTGATCAGATCGATGTCTATCGAACCATACCAAGGATTGTAGGAGTGGACTGCCCAGCCACCTATAAGAACGGTCACGGGCGATTCCAAGTTCTCTCTCGCTTGTAGGTATCTTGCTATCTCCTGAAGCTCGATCAGTGAGCTTTCAATGATGTTACTATAGCTCTCATAGTTGGCCATAGATCGCCACCATCTCCTTGGTCAGGTCCTTACCCTTATACCCCAGCCCGGCAAGGTCCAGCAGAGTTTGGGATGGCGAAGTGACCCTCGTCCCGTCAATCGACCTGGATCCCCCGAACAAGTCCCTGTCCGGGATCATGATCTGAAGCTTGAGGTTTGAGCCGTTGGGTTCGGTGCCGATGAGTTCGCAGATCTCGTCCACCTTATCCGCGTCAGAGTAGATTTGAATGGAATCGAAGCGGACGCTCTGGCCCGTGTAAAGCGAACCTGCGAAATAGCTCGCAAAGGCGTAATTGAACCCCTGTGAATCGAGCATGATGGACAGTTCTTTGGCAGCCTCAAAGACATCGCCATACGGGATCCATACCTCTTTCTTGACCAACCCCTGGGTCGGCCTTTCCCACGCGACCCCGTTCAGCAGCTTATCCATATCGCGTATGGTTACCTGGTTACCGCTCTTCCTCGCTATGCCCTGGGCGATCAGGTGTTGAATCGTGGCATGGGTCCAACCATATGACACTCCCTGGACGATCGAAAGGTTCCTGATCGAGCTCGACCGCAGAGCTAGGAGCCCGGAAACAACCTTCCATGATTTTTCCGATGTCACCTTCACTGCGCCTTGGACCGGCCTGATGGTTTCGCTTGGCAACCTTATTGCCCTTGGGACCGTCAGGACCTCGATTCCCAGATCATCCGCCAGGTCCTTCATCTTGGGAGAGATGAGCTTTGATACAAGGACGAACTTAACATGATCGTGAACGGATCTGACCATGATGTCCCTGTAGAGATTCAGCCTCGCGATGCTATCCACGCTGGCCTTCGGCTTGATCTCCAGAACATATTTCGTCGAGCTCTCTTCATCATCGACGACCATATCGACGGGGATGTCCTTGACCTGGGGGTCCACCGCAATCTTAGCGCTCGCATGAGCCCCGAGCCTAGAGATCAGATATTCTTGAAATTCAGCTTCGCTCATACCGCTCCTAGGTATCGCAATATACTGATATCTATTTAGACATATCACTGATACCTATCGTCAAATAATGATATCTATATGAAGCTGTCACTGATAGTTGATGACAAGTGAAAAAAGAGAAAAAAGACCGGGCCGAAGCCCGATCACTTGTGGGCCGAGTCGAAACGCCACAGCCCGTGGAGGTTGCACAGCTCGCGGACGCAGCACACCGTGGGGGTGCAGTGGAACTCCGCCTCCGGCTTCATCCCAGGCTTGAGGTTCTTGCGGAGCACCCGTCCGTCGGCGATGACCTCGATGAACTCGATGTAGTGCTTCTCCTCCATGGGGTGGGGGACGCTGCCGATCCGGACCCTGATGCCGCCGTCGATCTTCTCGACCACCGGGACGTGCTTCTCCTTGGACGCGTCGACGGTGTTGGCGACCATCTTGACCATGGGCTTTCCGCAGCACACCAGCTCTCCCACTCCGCCGTGGACGAGCTCGACGACGTTCCCGCACACCGGACACCTGTAGATCTCGTTCAGTTTCGTCATCTTGTTCCCTCCTAGTACTCCTCGCACTTCCTCTGGTAGAACGAACGGGCGTGGTCGCAGGACGGGCACTTGGCCGGGGGCTCGGTGCCGAAGTGCATGTAACCACACTCCCGGCAGACCCACCAGATCGCTTCCCCCTTCTTGAACACGGTTCCGGCCTGGACCTCCTTCAGGAGCTTGATGTACCTCTCCTCGTGGTGCTCCTCGGCTTTGCTTATCGCCCGCATCCGGGCGGCGATGTCCTTGAAGCCCTCGGCATCGGCGGTGGCGGCGAACTCGGGGTACATGGAGGTGTGCTCGTAGTTCTCCCCGGCGATCGCGGCCCGCAGGTTCTCCGCCGTCGTGGCGTACACCACGGGCACCTCGGCCTCGACCTTGAGCTCGACGAAATCGCCCTTGGCCTTCATGCCGCTCAGGTACACGTACAGCTGCTTGGCGTGCTCCTTCTCCTGGTCGGCGGTCAGCTGGAACACCTCGGCGATCTGCTCGTAGCCCTCCTTCCTCGCCACGGAGGCGAACATGGAATAGCGGTTGCGGGCCTGGCTCTCACCGATGAAGGCCTTGGCTAGGTTCTCTGCGGTCCTGCTCATAGAAGTCCTCATCTTTATGAGCAGAATAAGAATATATTATGATTTTCCCGTAACGTGGCTCGCGTCAGGCGTCCGGGTCGGGCTCCGAGCCCGGCTCGGTGGAGCGCATGGCCTTGAGGCCGTCGCGGAAGTGCATCATCCTCAGGTCGAACTCTGACTCCGCCTTCTGCGACGAGAGACAAAGATTCTTCCCCCGCCTCGCCGCCAGGTTCGCTCTCTTCACGCTGCCCTGCTTGCACAGGTTGCATGTCAGGTTGAACACGTCGGCGACGGCCATGCCCATCTCGTAGCGGTCCATGCAGTCCGGTCCGGCGACGTGGTACATGCCTCTGCTTCCGCCGCCCACCATGCGCAGCAGGACCTGGGCGCAATGGGGGGCATAGGTCGGGGTGGTCCGCCGGTCGGTGAACAGCTCCACCGGCCTCCCGGCCCGCATCTCCTCGAGCAGCCAGGTGACGAAGTTACGCTTCTCCGAGACGCGGTTCCACCCGTACAGCAGGGACACCCGGGCCACGGTGTTGCGATGGTCGGCGTCCAGCGTCAGCCGCTCCGCCTCCAGCTTCGTCTGCGCATATATGCCCAGAGGATCGGGGGTGTCGAACTCGAAGTACCGCTCTCCCTTCTCCCCGTTGAACACCGCGTCGGTGGAGACGTACATCATCGGCACGCCGGCGTTCTGGCATGCCGAGGCCACGTTGAAGGTGCCCTCGGCGTTGACCTCCCAGGCCTCCTGGGGGTTGTTCTCGCAGCGGTCCAGGTCGGTGATCCCGGCGGTGTGGACGACGAGGTTGGGGGCGGCCGAGCGTACGACCTCGCCGACCTCCGCCTCGTCCCGGACGTCCATGTGCACCAGCGTCCTGGTCCCCATCTTGGCATCGTTGTCGTGGTACGTGGCGGTGACCTCCCACCCGCGCTGGGACGCCTCCAGCACCAGGTACTGCCCCAGGAGGCCGGTCCCGCCTATGATCAGCAGCCTCATCGGTGCACGATTGTCGCCGGGACGATATAATGGTGACATCCAGAGCGGAGGGAAATCTGCTAGTAGTGGAATGATTGAGATGGCCGCCCGCGCTGCCCATGGCGTGCACCGCACCATCAGGCTCAAGCTCGACACCACCAGGGAGCAGGAGGAGGTGCTCTTCCGGACCATGGACCTCTACAAGAAGGCGTTCGACATCTCTGCCCAATGGGGCTTCGGGAACCGCAACTGCAACAAGATCGACAACCACAAGGCGACGTACCGCGCGGTCCGGGAGCTGTATCCCGAACTTCAAAGTTACCTGGTGGAGGGGGCCAGGGACCTGGCCTGCGAGGCGCTGAAGCAGCTGCGGTGCAAGAAGCTTCCCCAAAGGGACTCGTGGTCGAGCATAAGGTATCACCGCAAGGCTGCGGGCGTCTATCTGCGTTCGGGCTTCGCCAAGCTGAGCACCGCCGACGGAAGGCTCAAAGTTACGTTCCGCCTCGCCGAGTACCACAAGAGGTACATGGACTGGACGGTGAGGTCCTCGAACCTGGCCTTCGATCGGGGCCTCCGGACCTTCTTCCTGTGCGTGGTCGTGGAATCGGCCTCCCCTCCGTCCATGGCCTCGGGACCGGTGCTGGGGATCGACCGGGGGGTGACGAACATAGCGGTCACCTCGGCGAACCAGTTCTTCAGCGTCAAGAGGATCAACGCGATCCGAGGGAGGTATGCGTACCTGCGGGGGCAGCTTCAGTCAAAAGGCACTCGCTCCGCCAAGCGCAAGCTCAGAGAGATGAGCGGGCGAGAGAGACGGTTCAAGGCTGACGTCAACCACTGCATCGCTAAGGAGATCGTTGAGACTTCCTACGGAACATTCGCTCTGGAGGACCTCAAGGGCATCAACCAGAATAAGATGAGGAAAGGACGGGGAAGCGAATGGACGCGCAGGCTCAACGGCAAGCTCGCCTCCTGGAACTACAATCAGCTAGAGCGGTTCATTTGCTACAAGGCGGAGGAGGTTGGGAAGGGCGTGGCGATCGTCCCGGGGAGGTTCACCTCCATCACCTGCTCTCGCTGCGGGCACCGGGCGAAAAGTAACCGCCACGGGCACGAGTTCCAATGCGCAAAGTGCGGGTTCCAGCTGCACGCCGACCTCAACGCTGCCCGCAACATCGCTCGGCTCGGTACATCTGAGCTGAGCAGGCTGTCTGTCAACCAGCCAAATGTGACGTCCCATGAAAGCGAGAATGCTCAAGGGCAGTTGCAAGCTCCAAGGTGGAGCGGTTGACGTTTGTTGAAATTATGATTATTATAATGGAAATTGATACTGCTCGGCATAGTGTCGTTCTAACGATTGCGTAGACGACGTTCGGGGATGAGGCAGACAAATCCTATATATAATAAATCATATCGGGAGTCGATATAATGGGGAGCGTATCCGAGGTCAAGAAGAGCGCGAACAACGCGATACTGTTCGTGCTAGCCAGCATGGCATTGATCGTGATGTTTGTAGAGATAATGATCGTCCCGGCGTTGCCGATGATGGCCCGGGACTTCCCAGACCAGATCAGCTGGCTTCCCTGGGTCCTGTCCATCTACATGCTCGTCGGTGCGGTCGCCACCCCGCTGGCCGGGAAGCTGGGGGACATCTACGGCAAGAAGAAGGTCCTCATCGCGATCATGTCCATCTATCTCGTGGCCCTGATCGGCAGCGGGTTCTCCGTCGACATCTCCAAGGCGCTGCTGGGCGAACCTAACGTCTTCGTCCTGCTGTTCTTCCGCGGCCTGCAGGGCGTGGGCATGGGCATGTTCACCCTGGCCTTCGGGATCGTAAGGGACACCTTCCCTCAGGACAAGATACCGGTGGCCATAGGGATGATCTCGGCAATGTTCTCTGTCGGGGTGGCCATCGGCCTGGTGGTCGGTGGCTACATCACGTCCGTGGCCAAGTGGAGCGACGCGTTCCATGCCGTCCTGCCGTTCTTCTTCGTGCTCACCGTCGCCGCCGCCTACTTGATTAAGGACACCCACGTCGTTCACGGCGGGAAGCTGGACATCCCCGGGGCGCTCACCCTGGGCATCGGCGTCATGGCCCTTCTCCTCGCCCTGACCCAGGGACGGGACTGGGGCTGGACCTCCGGGGCCACCCTGGCGCTGTTCGCCACCTTCATCATCGCCATCGCGCTCTTCGTGATCATCGAGCTGAGGACCAAGGACCCGATCGTCCGGCCGTCCCTGCTGGCCAACCGCGGGGTGCTGGGAGGGAACATAGTGGCCCTGTTCGTGGGCCTGTGCATGTTCATGGTGTACCAGACGATACCGTACTTCCTGGAGATGCCCACTGGCGCGGGCGGTTACTACGGACTGTCGGACACCTTCATCGTCGGCCTGTACATGCTGCCCAGCGCCATCGTCCAGCTGTTCTTAGGGCCCATCGGCGGTGTGATGTCGAAGAAGATGGGGGCATCCAACGTGCTCGCCCTGGGCATGGCCATAATGACCGCTGGATTCGCCTCCCTGGTGTTCCTAAACGCCGACTTCTGGCAGCTGACCGTTTCCATGGTGATATTCGGATCGGGCACCGCCCTGTGCATGGTGTCCATGATCAACGTCATCATCGAGTCGTGCCCCCAGAGCGAGTTCGGGGTCGCTTCGGGCATGAACACCCTGTTCCGCATCGTGGGGGGCTCGATCGGTCCGATCCTGGCAGCGGTCATACTCTCCGCCAACATGGTCGCCTACCACGTCACTCCCACCATTGTCGTTGACCTCTACGCCATAGAAGGATACGTCACCACCTGGTGGATTGGTTTCGCCTTTGCCGTGATCGGCCTGGTGGCCGCGATCGTCCTTCGCCCTAGGGCCCAGGACAAGTGCGAGATACCTCAGGAGGACCTGCCCCCGGCCAGCGCGGAGTGAACGTCGCGGATGGATGATACGTCCGCAAATCTCTTATCACGGGGCGGCTCTTGAGGCCAGGATGACAGAGAAGGTGACCCTGAGGGCCTGCCCCTACTGCGGTAGCATGGACACCCACCCAGCCCTGCTCTTCGGCGGGCCGCTGCCGTGGGTCGACCACAACGACGGCGGGTACTACTGCAGCACCTGCGGCAAGACCGCGGTGCCCCTGGACTTCGATTCCCTGGAGGACCTGAAGGCCTTCCAGAAGAGCATCGTCGCCCGGTCCAAGAACGAGGAGGAGGGCTTCATGCACGTCCCCATCATGCCCGTGGACACCTTTTCGCTCCTGCGCATTCCTTACATCGACCTGCCCATCGCCCAGGTGGCCACCGTGGTGGAGGTGGAGTGGGACGACGGATTCAGCATCAAGGAGAAGAAGGAACGGTTCTCCCGATACTGGAGGGCCGTCCACAGTCCGCGGTACTCGGCCAAGGAGATCGCGCTCCTGGACCTCTCGGGCATCCAGGAGGGCAAGCCGAACTTCGATGTCCTCAAGGCCCTGATCAAGAGCAAGTACCAGGTGTGGCTGGACCTCGGGGTCCGGGACATCGAGGACGTCTTCGACGCCTTCGCCATGGACGTCTCCAGGACCATCATCGGGACCATGAACGCGCCGTCGGTCGACATGTTCGCCGAGGCCTTCGAACTTTCGGACAGGATAGTACCGTGCCTCTATTACACGGGGAAGGTCCTGTGGCCCAGCCGCTCCGCCGGCCCCTCGGACCTCGTGCAAGCGATATCCGCCATGGTGGACATCGGCTTCGAGAAGATCGGTGTTCTTGACCTGAGGCGCATCGGGCGGGGGCAGGGCATCGACCAGTCGCTGCTCGAGGTGCTCAAGGGATTGGACACGGGCATCATACTGGGCGGGGGGGTGACCGAGCTGGAGGCCACGGCGCTGCGCACCGCCGGCCTGGCCGGGGCGTTCATGGACCCCTTCACCCCGGTGATCGGGGACCTCATCGTCGAGGAGGAGCACGAGGTCCCGAGCGACGACCCCAGCCCGGTGGCGAGACCGGCGTACAACGGCACCGCCGCTCCCAGCGACTGAGCCCACGGCGAGCCGGAGCGTCGAGATGAACCAGTTCTCCATTCCTAGGCGCCACAGATTAGCTTTATGCTAATATGTGACGCTGAGCGCGGTGGTGGGGACCCCACTTCGCTAACCTCCCTAACCCTAGTTATCTGGGCCCCCGCCATATCTGTTCCTTGATCTCCTCCTGCCATAAGTCGCTGGACAGGTCTCGGACGTTGCGATCTTGTTGCTGGAACGACGCCTTCGGGCGATCGATCGGCATGATCTAGACCATTCTGGAGCCGTCGAAGCGATGATCGAGAATAAGGTAAAAATTGAAAGGGAAGAGATTTAGGCCTTGGTGAACACCACGGTCATGTCCCTGTAGTTCCCGACGTTGTCCACCGCCCTCACGGTCATGGTATGCTGGCCGTTGGCCAGAGCGTACTGCGTCGTGTAGCTGGTCTGGCTGGACGAAAGACGGACCCAGTTGCCGCCGTCGCGGACGATCTGGTAATAGGCGATGCCAGAAGCGTCGCTTGCTGTCCACGAGATCGTCGGATGGGACGCGGAGACCGATGCACCGTTGGCCGGCGATGTTATAGCAAGGGCCGGTGGGGTGACATCCCTGCCCGAAGCCGACACGGTGAAGACCACGGTGGCATCCTTGTAGTTCCCATAGTTGTCGACCTCTCTCACGGTCATGGTATGCGTGCCGTCAGCGAGCGCGTTCACCGTCGTGTAGCTCGTCTGGCTCGAAGACAGGCGGACCCAGTTGCCGCCATCGCGAACGATCTGATAGTATGCGATGCCGGAGGCATCGCTCGCCGTCCAGGTTATCGTAGCGTGCTTGTCGGTTATTGTGCCGTCATTTGACGGCGAGGTTATGGTCAGCGACGGAGCGGTGTGATCGACGGCGTCCACGTTGAACACCACGGTGGCGTCCCTGTAGTTCCCAGTATTGCTCACCGCTCTGACGGTGACAGTATGACTGCCGTCAGCGAGCGCATACTGCGTCGTGTAGCTCGTCTGGCTGGATGGCAGCGTGACCCAGTTGCCGCCGTCCCTCACGATCTGGTAGTAAGCGATCCCAGAAACGTCGCTGGCGGTCCAGGTTATCGTTGCGTGCTTGTCGGAGACGGTCCCGCCATTGGTCGGTGAGGTGATCTCGACCGACATCACGATCGGCAGCATATCGGCGTTTCTTCCCTCAGGAATGCGGTATGGGCTGGACGAGTTCCAATCGCTCCACAAGTTGCCGAAGCTGGTAGAGTTCCAGGCGTTGATGCCGCCGTCGAAGGCTTGGACGTTGCTCGCGTTGTACGTCGAAGTGGCGCCGTTGTTGTCGATGAAAGCATTGCCGTAGATGAGGTTTCCGAAGCTGGCACTAGTGAAGACCCCATAGCCTATCGAGCCCGTGACCAGGTTGTCCACGAGAGTGTTGTTCAACGCCCATTGTAGGATTATGCCATATTGATTGCCGCTGCAGGTGTTGTTCGATATCACGTCATAGGAAGTCAGCCCCAGCATGATACCGGCCATTTGGTTGTCGGCGCAGGTGTTGTTCGACAGGATGGTGTTGTTCGAGTCTTGAATTATGATCCCGACCTGCTCGTTTGCGCTGCAGGTGTTGTTCGATACGATGATGTCGTCTGAACTCAGGACGGCGATGCCGTAGGAGGTGCCGCTGCAGTTGTTGTTCGATATGATGATGTCGGTAGAGCAATCAACCGAGACGCCGCCCCACGACCCTCCGGTCATGATGTTGTCGGCGACGATGCAGTGATCCGATACGAACAGACCAACCCCATAAACGCCATTGACCAAGGTGTTGCCCTCTATGGTGACGTACGAGGACATGCCGAAGACCACGCCACCGTAGTCCATTGTCAGGCCAGTGACGTACGCGTTCCTCACGTTGAGCAGGATGTACTCCCCCCAGCCGGACGGGAGCATGGCGCCATCCAGGTTTGCATCCTTGAGGAAATACACGGGCAGGCCGTTGATGGTGTTGTCCGAGGTTATCATCATCGCATCGACGTACTCCCGAGCCAGCATGGGATCGGTGTAGCCGCTGGTGAGCGCGATCGAGCAGTTGACGAGCACGTTGCCGTCCACGAGCGCGGTGCAATCGCTCAGATAGATGCCTGCAGCTCTGGCATTCATGCAGGTATTGTTCGATATGACGGTGTTGTTCGAGCTAACGTAGATGGCGACATCATCGTCATCGAGACTGTTGTTGGAGACGGTGTTGTTGTTCGATCCTATGAGGATGCCTTGATTGCTGCCGCTGCAGGTGTTGTTGGTGATGATGTTGTCGATCGGGAATTGACCGTCTACCTCAGAAATACATATCCCGAAATCCTCGTTCCCAATGCAGAGGTTGTTCGACAGGATGTTATGACAGCTGGAGTAATCTAGCCTGATGCCACCTTCGTTGTCGCGGCAGGTGTTATTGGACACCATGTTGTTGCTCGAGGAGGATAGGTGAATGCCATCTTCGCTGTCGCTGCAGGTGTTATTGGACATCGTGTTGTTGCTCGATGACTCTAGATAGATGCTAAAGTCACCGCCGCTGCAGGTGTTATTGGACACCGCGTTGTTGCTCGATGACTCTAGATGGATGCCAAAGTCACCGCCGCTGCAGGTGTTGCGCTCCACTGTCACGTTGCTCGTCCCAGTCATCTCGATGGCGCTCCTCCCGCCAGCAAGGGTGCAGTCCTCGATGATCACATGCAGGCTCGTACCGGTTATTGACATGGCCTCGCTGGACCCTACATCGAGGTTCAGGCCGGAGATCTCGTAGGGATTCTCGGCCGAGCCGTCGCCGGGCCAGCCGTTCGATGAGGCTTGGGCGACGAGGTCCGAGTTACCTACGATCCAGATATGGTCCGGGGTTGGTGAGGCGCTCGCGTTCGAGAGCGCCACAACGGTGATCGCATCCAACAGCAGGAAAGGTATCACTAATGCAGATAGTAATTT